>Ga0123356_10001832_pt1 | contig 23066 bp, 18 predicted proteins | sample TergutEmb28metaG_2_FD_92546 | JGI IMG/M metagenome (GOLD analysis project Ga0123356, IMG submission 92546) | Embiratermes neotenicus P3 segment gut microbial communities from Petit-Saut dam, French Guiana - Emb289 P3 | ecosystem: Host-associated > Arthropoda: Insects > Digestive system > Gut ...
AAAAGCAAAACAATAGAAGCAACCGTAGCAAAAGCATAAAGTTCAAGACTTACTGCCAATGTATGAACATCAGAAAGCGCTAATGGAAAAATCCCTTGCGGAAAACCTAACCCTTGCAGAGGTATACCGCCAAGCGCAAATGGCCCTATAACAACACCAGCCAACAGCTCTCCCAGCACCGAAGGTATTCCTATCTTCTTTGCCAAGTGCCCAAACAGGCGAACTGCAAGCAATATAATTCCAACCTGGAGTACCAGTTGGGCAACAAGTTCAGTAATTTGCATTTACATTTACTCTACTTTAATCATTCTAGGTTTTCTTATAGAATATGTCTAGATAGGAGGACTCATGCCAAAAATACTTCAGCCAAAAGAAATGAGAAAATGCCTTGGCTGTTTTTCATGCATGAGCGTTTGTTCAGTTATAAATCATAACAACCATTCGCTGATAAAAAGCGCAATAAAAGTACGGACAACAGGAGGCATGTCCAGCAGTTTTATTGCTATTGTTTGCCTTGGCTGCAACGAACCGGCTTGTATGGAAGTATGCCCAAGCCATGCGCTGGAAAAACGTTCCGGCGGCGGCGTACTGTTAAAGGAAGAAAGATGCATAGGCTGCCGTAAATGTGAGAATGCCTGCATAGTACATGCCGTTAACTTTGACGAAGAAACAAAAAAACCGATTATATGCCGTCACTGCGGAGTATGTTCCCGTTATTGCCCTCATGACTGTCTGTTAATGGTTGAGTCCAAGGTTTTCGCAGGAAACAAATCTGCAGAAAACAGAAATTCAGGAGAGGCAAACAATGCTTAACGAAAAATATATCAAAGTTTTATATGTAGACCTGGAAACAGAAAAAATAAATGTAGAACAACGAGAAGATCTTATACCGTATATTGGCGGCGTAGGTATTGCCAGCAAGCTTTTACAGGAAAATCTTAAGCCGGACATTGATCATTCATCTCCGCAGCAGCCAATTGTATTTGCAATTGGGGCCGGAGCTTATATTTTTCCTGTTCTGACAAAAACAGTAGCAATGTTTGTATCTCCCCTTACGGGAGAACTGGGAGAAAGTTATGCGGGAGGCCGGATGGCAATGTCCATGTTAATGGCCGGATACGACGCGCTTGTTCTTACAGGCAAGGCAAAAAAGCAAAGTTATCTTGCAATTTCTACAAACAATGTAAATGTCCGGGACGCACGGGCAATATGGGGACTGCCTGTTGGAGAAGTTGGAAGAGCAATCAGAGACAGAGAACATGACGGCGGTCTTTCTGTTGGGAAAAGATCGATAATACGTATTGGTCCTGCGGGAGAAAACGGCGTTGCCTTTGCAGGAGTTTGCGTAGATACATACCGTCATTTTGGACGAATGGGACTTGGCGCCTGCATGGGAAATAAGAACTTAAAAGCTATTTCGATTTACGGCAACCGTTCAATACCGGTTCTTGACCAAAAACAATATTTTAAAGTTTATAAAGATATATATAAAAAATGCACAGACACAGACAGCATGGCAAAATATCATGATACCGGCACATCCATTAATATTCTACCGCTTAACAAAGCGGGAGGGCTTCCTACTTTTAATATGCGCGCAAATACATTTGAATACGCAGAAGATGTTAGCGGGGAAGCGTTTGCGCACAATAATCTTGTACGGAAGATGGCATGTACAGGCTGTCCTGTAGGCTGTATTCATATTGGCATGTACCGCCGCGAGTTTGACAAAGGACATGAATACGAAGCCATAAGCGTCTCGTATGATTATGAACTTATTTATGCGCTGGGTACATTCCTTGGCATAAAAACATCAGATGAAATTTTAGCCATCATCGAAGAAGTAGAAGAATACGGGCTTGATGCTATGAGCACGGGCGTATGTTTAGGATGGGCAACTGAAGCTTTGGAACACGGCTACATCACAATTGATGATACATTAACAGAATTAAAGTTCGGCGACTCTGATGGTTATATAAAAGCCATTGAATATCTTTCTACAGGCGTAAATAAATTCTACCGCGTGCTTGGAAAAGGCAGCCGTTATGCTTCTACAAGATACGGAGGAGAAAATTTTGCAATGCAGATAGCAGGCAATGAGATGCCCGGTTACCATACAGGTTACGGCGCTCTTGTAGGAGCTGCGGTGGGAGCTAGGCATTCTCATCTATGTAACGGCGGCTATGGAATAGATCAATCAATAAAGGAATTTGACGAAGACGTAGTTGTAGATAAAATTTTTGCAGAAGAATGCGAACGCTGCATGACAAACTCTCTTATTATGTGTCTCTTTGCGCGTAAGATATATGACAGGCAGACAATTCTGGATGCATTAAACTCCATTGGCTGGAACCTTACAAACGACGATCTTAGCGCTGTCGGAAAAAGGATCTACCAAATTAAGCTGCAAATAAAAAACGCACTTGGGTTCCAGCAGAAGAGCGTTAAGCTGCCTAAACGGTTTTTTGAAACGCCCAGCATGCACGGCAAACTGGATGAAGAAACAGCATACAGAATGATAAAAAAGTATACAAAAAAAACTGACGCTCTGTTACAGGAAACACATTAAAGCTATTAATAGCGTTCAAGAAAGCGTTTTAACCGTTCGCTGGAAGGATTATCCAGCAATGCAGGCGGTCCGTATTCTACAACAGCGCCTTCATCCAAAAACATAATTTTATTTGCAGCCTGACGCGCAAATTGCATTTCGTGAGTTACGATTATCATTGTAGAATTATTTAAAGCAAGGGTGCGTATGACTTTTAGGACTTCTCCTGTTAATTCTGGATCAAGAGCAGAGGTTGGCTCGTCAAAACATAAAATATCAGGCTTTAAGGCAAGAGCCCTTGCGATTGCAACACGCTGCTGCTGACCGCCCGATAATTGAAACGGATAAAAATCACGTTTAGAAGATAAACCTGTTTGTTCAAGGAGCATCATACCTTCCTTGTGGATTTGTTCCAGAATGTTTTTTTTATTTTTTTTATAGTCTATTTGTTTTTTGGCAGCCAATTCCCGTGCAAGTACTATATTTTTAAAAGCAGTATATTGAGGAAACAAATTAAAAGTTTGAAAGACAAGCCCAAAATGACGTCTTTTCTGCCGCAAAACAGATTCTTCATATTTTTTCTGCTCTTTGCAATCTATTAAAGTTTCTCCCCGAACGGTTATACGTCCGCCGTCCAGCTTTTCCAAAAAATTTAAACAGCGAAGCAGAGTGGTTTTTCCGCTGCCAGAAGAGCCAATAACGGCAAGGACATCTCCTTCTTCCAGTGAAAAGCTGACATCATTCAGGACGGAAGTCTGGCCAAAACGTTTTACAATATTAAATACTTCCAGAATAGCCATTTGCTTTTGCCCTAAATGTTATAAGATGTTTTATCTCCTAAAGCCGGTGTCCAGAATTAAAGAGTCTTCTAATCCGTATTTTACAGCAATTTCATGCAGCTTGCCTTCGTCATATAATTCTTTTAAAGCATTATTTACCTTTTGCCTTAGATCGCTGCCTTTTTTAAAGCCAACTGCAAAAACTTCGTATTCCAAAGTGATATCCGCAATTTCAATGTCTGTATAGTCTGCGGTTCCTACAACCCTTTGTGCAAACAATATATCTATAACAGCAAAATCCGCCGCGCCGGATTTAACTTCCAGAAGGGTATTTATATAGGAGGATGCTCCTAAAACTCTTCCATTACCAATGGCATCTTTTGCAAAAGATTCGCCTGCTGAACCGCGTTCAGCCGCTGCGATTTTCCCGGATAAATCACTTATACTTTTAAATTCACCAGCTCTTTCGGCTCTAACAACAATACATTGCTGATTACGAAGATAACTATAGCTAAAATCAACCATATTGGCTCTTGGCACGCCGTTTTCGGTTGCATTGGCGGTAAACCCGTTCCAAATAGCATTAATGGAGCCGGAATCAAGCTCGTGATATTTTTTTTCCCAAACAATTTCTTGGAACTCAACTTTCATACCCAGTTTTTCGCCGACAAGTATAGCAACCTCACAATCAAAACCAATCCAGTTACCGCTTGAATCCCTGTAATTCATGGGTTCAAATTCCGTAACTCCGCATATTAGTTTTCCAGCGCTGCTTCCGCCGCATGATGCAAACACCATTGCAGCTGTAAAAATAGCCGCCAACAACGGATTAAAAACCTTTTTCATAATAACTATTCCCCTATATTACTGTAAAAATTGATTACAGTTTATATTATCATATAAAAAATTAATATTCCATATAAATTGACTATAAAGTTCCTATATGATAATATTGCTTCTGGAGCAAGAAGATGAAAAAGATAATTTTTTCTTTTATTTGTTTTGCCTTATTTATTGAAGCTGCCTTTAGCCAGGCGCCGAATTCATACGGAACCGGATTTTTTATAACAAATAACGGGGTAATTGTCACATGCGCCCATGTAATAGACGGCGCAAACAGAATCACGGTAAGAATTAACAATACAGAATATCCCGCAGAAATCATAAGAGTTAATAATGAAACCGACCTTGCCATATTAAAAATAAATTATAATAATCCGTATCATTTTAGAATTGCGAATTTTAATTCATTAAACCTTGGCGACAGGCTTTCTGTCCTTGGGTTCCCTTTACCGGATTATTTAACCTCTGACATTCGTTTTACAGAAGGCAGCCTGTCTGCAAGAAGCGGACTGCAATCAATGGATACATATTTTCAGCATAGCGCTCCTACACAGCCAGGAAACAGCGGAGGCCCAATTTTAAACAGCAGATTTGAAGTTGTAGGCGTTGCCGCTGCCATAATAAATGATTCAATAATAATTTCTAAAACCGGATCTGTTCCGCAGAATGTTAACTTTGGAATAAAAAGCAACTTTATTACTTCCCTGTTAAGCAACATAAGACCGGGCAATGGGAATATAAGATCGATATCTGACGCAGAAAAAGCGACTGTGCAAATTCTTTGTTATCAAGCCAGATCAACTTCTGTTTCAAGAGTAAGAGTTACAAACAATACAGGATACCATGGATATCATCTGTACATTAGAGCAGCGGGGACCAATCAATGGGGAACTGATCTGCTTGGAAGAAATGTACTAAGAAACGGGCAGTCTTTTTCTGTATCTTCACTGCCGCACAGCAGTAATGATCTTTATGACATTCGCATAGTTGACAGCGATCGCGACACATATACAAAGCTTAATGTAGTCATAAGATCTAACACAAATATTGTCTTTTCATTTAGCGACTTTGACGGAAGAATAGCCCAGGATAATGCAGCTGCGGACGGGCCTCTTATAACCATTGTGAACAATACAGGTTATCTGGTTTATTATTTATACATAAGCCCAACAACATCTGATACATGGGGGCCGGACAGACTTGCGGCAAATCAAACGCTTCCAAACGGACAATCTGTTTCTGTAAGGCTTCCGCATCCCATAAATGTAACAAACAGATACGATATTATGCTGGAAGATTTAGACGGCGACACCTATTCCAAATATAATGTAACAGTAACGGCGAACGGTCAGATTATTTTTACATTTAATGATTTTGATAACCGGTAATTTAATCCAGCAGCTTATGCGGGTTTGTTAATTGGATGAGTCTGCGGGCAGTAATTAAACCGGGATCAATAACAGGTATAGCATAATTTTGAGGAGATACAACAAGCGGCAGTTCCGTACAACCAAGGATTACTGCTTCTGCATCGCGATCCATTAATCTGTATATCTCATAACTTATCCAGTCGCGCGCCTGAGGGCTAATATCAATTGAATTTGCTTTTATTCCGTATGTTTCCGAATAAATAGCTTCGTGTATTCTTTCCTGGCCGCGCTCTTCCGGTTCAATTATTTCAAAGCCGTCTTCTTTTTTAAAATATTCATGATATACCCTGCTTTTATAAGTGCCCTTTGTTGCCAAAAGGCCGATACGTTTAATATCCGGGTATGTTTTTTTTACATACACTGCTGATGATTCCAGCATATTAATAATATTAAAACCGGGAAACTTTTCTTTTACCAATTCCATAAAATGAGAAAATATTATTTCTGAATGGGCGGTATTACATGCAACAGACGCATAACGCACACCTGCTGCATATAAATATCCAGCGCTTTCCAGCATTCCAACTGCCGGATTCTCTGCTTCCTCGTTCTCATTTTTTAATATATAACCGGTTCTGTCCGGAATTAATGAAGGGCAGGAAATAAGCATACAGTTTATATGCTCCTGATCTTTTACTGCCCTTGTGTTTGTAAAAATCTTACGGACAAAATCCAGCCCGGCATGAGGACCAACTCCGCCAATAACACCTATTGCGGATTGTTCTTTGCTCATTTAATCACCCTTTGCTTTTGAAGCAGCCACAATAAACTTAATATAATTTTCTTCTGTAAGGGTATTAATAATTTCGTTAATTTCCTCTGAGCCTTCCTTTTCATCCGGAAGCAGGAAATATAATTTGGTTTTTACTCCGTTAATATTTACAGAAGTCCACGATTGAGAAAATTTAAAGCCAGCAGGAGGTATGGAAAGTGAATCTTTGTTTATTGCTCCGGCTATGATATCTGCTTTGTCTTTTATCCATTCCCTTTCATGGGAGTTCATAGACGCGCCGTCTTTATAAACAATATTTCGATTCCACCTCCTTCCAATTTCCCTTAAAAAGGAAATTTCAATGCCCTCTAAAACGCCGTCGGCGCGGTTTAAAAGAGGCGGCCTATTTTGAATTTCCTGTACATAAACATAAAACTGTTTATCATCTGCCGATGAACTTGCCGGGTTATCATTACGCTTTGCAATAAGAGCTGTCGCAGCCATATTGACATATACAATCAGGAAAGTTCTAAAAGGATCGATAATTGGATCGATAGCCATGAAAATGATAAGCACAGCTTCCAACGGCAGGTTAAGCGGATCAAGCACAATGCTGAGCATAGAAAGGGTAACAATACCGGATGCTCCGGCAGTAGCAGTTCCCGCAAAAATTACGCCAATAAAAATAATTAACAGATGAATGGGTTCTAAAGTAGCGCCGTAAATCTGCGCTACAAAGAAAACACCAAGTGCAAAATAGAAAATATTTCCAAAGCGTCCCAGTGTCATACCAAGAGGAAGCGTAAGATTAACTCCTGTAGAATCAAATTTCATTTCCCTATCAAGGCAATTAATAGCGCTTGGCAGCGTTGCCATGGAATTGCGTGTTGCAAAAGCAAGCATAATAGGTTCAAACAGTATAGAAAAAATCTTTAAGGGATTTTTAATTCCTGAACGAACCCAAATAATAGCTGTACATAAAATAAAAATTAAAGCCGTGCCTATTCCATACAAAACAATAAATTTGGACATTGCCACAAATATCTGCACGCCGACAGCCGCAATTTGCCCCGCAAGGAGACAGATAAGCCCAAAGGGAAGCAGATATAAAGACCAGCTGATAAGTTTTTGGAATGCATAAAAAATTGCCGAGAACAGATTAATTAAAAGTAAAGCGGATTCCTCCTGTAGAAACCCTATTGCAACCCCCATAATGATAGAAAAGAACACAATTGCCATTATGCTTCCAAGAGATAACGCTTCAAAAATATTTGGCGGCACAAGGCTTGTGAAAAATGCGCCAAGACCATGCTGTTTGGGTGCCGGTATTTCGTCTGCCGAACCTAGCATAACCTCTAAAATATTGCCTGTTCCATCCTGATCAGAAGATGAAAGCAGTTTCCCAAGTAAAGTCCTTGTATCATCGCTTAAGCCAGAACCAGGTTTACCAAGCATACCAAGGGTCATACCTAAGACCGCGCAAATTACCATAAAGACTGCAAAAATCATTACCATTCGCTTAACAAGTCCCGAGCTGCTTTTGCTACGCATTAATTTACCAAGGCTTGAAGCAATAGCGCTTATGATAATTGGAATAACCGTCATTTGAAGAAAGAACAAATATAACTGACCAGGATATGAAATGATATATGCAAAACTATCTACCCCAAATATTTTGGATATTGGTACGTTATAAAGTCCAATACAAATACCAATTACCACTCCAGCTAAAATTGTTACAGGATGTTTTAATATAGTCTTCATGTTACATTCCTCCAAAGTGTCTTGCAATAACACGTCCTGGAGTCAGCTCATGGCGGTTCTGCAAAAGATAATCATCCAGGAATATATTAAGCCAATCCTGCAATAAAGGAGCGTCCGCAGAAACCGCCATGGCTATTGGGTCTCTTTTATCTCCAATAAAAACTGGTTTCATCAATATAGATGCGTCTTTCCTTGTAGAGTTAGCGATTAATATTTCTCCTTCATCACGGTAAACAGCCATAACATCGCCTCTAAACAGCGCGTCTACTGTATCATTCCAGTTGTCGAATGTTTTTAAGTTTGCTTTTGGAAAATTGGTTGAAGCAAAATTTTGATACGATGAGTTCGCAATTACACCAAGCGCTCCTGTAAAGTTCCTAATATAATTTGGCAGTTGTTCTTCCGAACCTATTTTTGCATATTCCAAACGGTTAATTAAAAGCGCCTGTCTAAAAACAATATACGGCTGGGTAAAACGAACCAGTTCTGCCCGGCGTATAGTAAGGCTTAGCTTGCTTAAAGCAATGTCCGCTTCCTTGTTTACAACAGCTGTGACAACTCCATCAAAGCTTGTTGGCTTTCTGTTAAATACGGCTTTTACTCCCAACCTGTTGGCAATTGCATACGCTAATTCAACATCCAATCCAATAAATTCTCCAGATACTTCATCTATATAGAAAAAAGGTTTTTGATCTGCCGCAACCATTGCAAAAACAACATAACCCCTGTCTAAAATTTCCTTTATCTCGGGAGCATGTGCCGGAGTACTTCTTGATTGAGCGCCATACTGAGCATTTTCTTCTTTTAGTAATCTAACTGTTTCAAGAGGTGAATTGCCTTTTGCCGCTGATTGCTCCGCTTCTGTACCTTGATAACAAGAAAATAATAATACTAAAAGCGCCAATAATGGCAGTAGTTTTTTTCCTTCTTTCATTTAATTCCTCCTGATCATTTAGAAGACTGCGCAAAAACGCCGTTCCATTCCTGCGGCGGCGGATTCTTCTGATACATAATACATCTTTCCTTAATTAAACGTGCAGGAACATCATTTGGACGATATTTTAATACTGCATTCATATACTTGAATCCCTCCTGCCAGTTTTTATTAAAGTAATGCTGCAAACCTGTTTCATAATAGTTATAAATCTTTTTTAATGATTTATTTAAATCGTCTTTATAGGTAATTAATTCATAAATGTTCATGCCCTCGTACCGTCCCAAAAGAGAAACACGGTCCAATAGGCGGAATTCAAATTGATCCGTGCATTGTTCAAATGTATTTTCGCTTACAATAATTTCTGTTCCGTAAACCTTGTTTATCCCCTCTAAACGGCTGGAAACATTTACTGCGTCTCCTATAACAGTATAGTTAAGCCTGTCCTGATAACCCATGTTACCGACAATCACATTGCCGGTATGAATACCTATGCGGGTATGAAACGGAAGCTTGCCCTGATTTTCCCATTGACGGCCAAGAGTATGCAGATTATTTCTGACATGGATAGAAGCATGGCATGCTTTTTCTGCGTGATTTTCTATCATTACAGGCGCACCCCAAAAAGCCATAACAGCATCACCTATGTATTTATCTATCGTTCCTTTGTTCTCGGAAATTGTCTTGGAAACAATTTCAAAGTAGACACATAAATCCTGAACAAGTTTTTCCGGCTCAGTTTTTTCTGCGATAGATGTAAATTTGGCAATATCGCTAAAAAATATTGTAAGCTCTTTTTCTTCGCCGCCAAGGTCTGCATTTATATTTTGGTTAATAAGCTGAGCTACAAGGTCTGCAGGAACATATCGCTTAAAATTTTTAAGCCCGCTGCGCATGTTGTCAAATGCTTCTCTCATATCTATTATTTCCAGCAAATTTGTATTGATACTAACATCCGAATCCAGCTGGAAAGTTTTAATTTTTGACATTTCATCCGCCAGCAAGCGCATGGGTTTTGCGATTGCCTGAGAAAAAATAATACTGACAAAAGGAATTATAATTATTATTATAACCGAAAAAATTGTAACATTTCTTAGATTTGCCCTGACATTCCCAAGAACATCATTTTCGGGCGTAATAATGCAAATATCAAGGTCCAAGCCGCCTTCTATGGAAATAGGAACAAGGCTTGTAATGTATTTTTCATTTTTATATTCCATTAAACCGGAACGGGCTCCTTCTTTAATAATTTCTTCCAGAAGGTAGCGCATTTTTTCATCTTGCATAAGATGCACAGAAGAAACATTAAAAGAAACTTGTCCCCGCTCATCTACACTTCGTACAAAAAGTTTTTCCAGATCTTTTTCTTCCCTGGCCTGAAGAGCTACAAGGTTATTTTGTTTATCAAGTATAAAAATACTTGTATTTGGTGTCGGCATAATGGTGCCAAGAAAACGTGAAAGTTCATCAACCGCGATATCTATACTACTTACTCCTGTCACTTTGCCATTACGATCAAAAACAGGTATGGCACAGGTAAAACCGGGAAGATTGTCGGTCGCAAAGAGATATACAGGTGTCCAAATAGCAGTTTTTTCTTCCTCTGCGCTTATGTACCAGGCTCTTCTGCGCGGATCATATCCTGTATTTGCAGAATCTACAGTATTTGGATATGAACCAAAATACCCGGGGGTTTCATGCTCCCAACTAACATGTATTTCGTTTCCGGTATTAATAACATATCGCTTTGAAAATGAACCATCATTCATCCTGTTTAGCATAATTAAATTGCCCTTGGTATCTGCATAATAGATCATTTTAAGCTGGGAATGGGTTTTCATTATTTCCCCATAGAAACCAAACAGCTGTTCCTGGCTGTCTTTCTGTTCTATGGGTTCCTGAAAATACTGGTATAATAAATAAGTTATATTTTGATTCTCGGCCCTTCCGGGGAAAAAGTACCTGATAGTCTCGCTGGAAACAGAGTTTTGGATTTCTACCTTTAGCGCTTCTGACAGCTCACGAGCATTTTGCTCTGCATTGAACCACATGGAAATAAGTATAATTGAACCTGTCAATATTACAAAAAATGCATTAATGAAAATAAGCCCATAAAGAACACGCAGGCGAATCTCTTTTTTCTTCATATCTGCTTAATTATACTATATAATGGGCATAAAAACAACTTAAAATATGTCGGATAATACAGCCAAAGCCTTGCCGTATTCAGCTACCAGAACTTCATCCGAAATTTTTTCCAGGGCTTCTCTGGTTTTAGAATCAAGCGGGTTTTTAAGAAGCTCTTCTATTATGATATCGATTTTGGAAGAAACTGTTTCTGCCTTTAAAAGCAAAGCCAGTTCCTGAAGCAAAGGAAGGAAGTCCCCGCTTTTTCCGCCATCTATTTCTGTTTTTACTTCCAGCGCGTTTGTAATATTATTAACCAATTCCGGCAGTTGTTCCGTAAAGACAACCAGATTTTCATTAATAAAGCCATAGTCTTTCGTCCTTCCGGCAGCTTCAAGCTTTGCAGCTTTAGCAGAAAGTTCACCGGCTCCCAACGATGCCAATGCACTTTTTAAAGCGTGAACATGAATGACAAATTCTGGGGTTTTACTTTCAGGCAAGCCTTCATTTTTATATTTACCGATAAATAATATTCTATCCTGCGCATCTTTGCAGAACAGCGACAGAACCTTTTTATAACCTTCCAATGTTCCACCTGTAAGTGTTATACCGTTCTTAATATCAACGCCAGATATTACAAAATCCGGTTCTTCTATGTTTTCAAGACTGTCTTTGGCTTCCTTGTTTTTGTCTTCTTTTGCGGCTTCTTCTAAAATATGTTTGCTTTGTTTATCCCTAATCCACTTGTTCAAAGCATCATCCAACTGTACAATATCAATTGGTTTGGAAATAAAGCCATTAAAGCCTTTAGATATGAACATTTCCATGCTTCCTACAAGCGCATTAGCTGTTAGAGCTACAATAATAGAGCTTGTGGTTTTTTTCTCTATTTCATATGCGCGAATTTTTTCTGCCGCTTCAATTCCATCCATCTCCGGCATCATGTGATCCATAAAAATTAAATCATATTTTTTTCCGGAAAGCGCCATATCAATAGCTTCCTGACCGGAGGCAGCAGTATCTACATTAAGGCCATAAGGAGCCAAAAGTCCTTTAGCCACCTGCAGATTTACAGGCATATCATCTACTACCAAAACCGTTCCATACGGCATCCATGAACGGTTTATTGTTCTTCCCCTTCCGGCGCTGACGTATTGAAAATTCCGCAGTCTTGATGCTGTATCTTCTCCTATCGATTCATCCTGAACAAGATTCTGAAGCAGCTCTATAGTAAACACAGAACCTTTTCCGTATTCACTTTCTACTTTTATACTTCCTCCCATCGTTTCCAGAAGCTTTTTGGTTATTGCCAATCCAAGCCCCGTACCTTCAATCCTGCGGTTTGCTTTGGTATCCAATTGCGCATAATCAGAAAAAAGTTTATCAATGTCACCAGGACGGATACCAATGCCTGTATCACTGACAATAAAACGCAGCAGCGCTGTTTTTGCAGAATGTTTATTTTTCTGCGGCAGCTTTTCCCATTTTATTGTAAGAGTAACACTTCCCTCTTTTGTATATTTAATCGCGTTGGAAAGAACATTATTAAGTATTTGTTTTATACGGCGTTCGTCTCCTACAAGTTTTTCCGGGAAGTCTCCGTCAATTTCCAGAATAAAAATAATTGGCCTTGAGGCAATTCTGACTCTTATTAAATTTACAGTATCGTTTATTAAAGGTGCAGTTTCATATTCCACTGGTATTACATTAAAGCTTCCCGCTTCTATTTTTGATATATCCAGAATATCATTTATTATCGCTAAAAGAGATGTGCCAGACTGATAAATTTGATTTATATTATCTCTGCTTTTTTCTGCAAGCTTGCCCTGAAGCTCTATTTCTGAAAGACCAATAACTGCGTTTAGCGGAGTTCGGATTTCATGACTCATAGTAGCCAAAAATTGACTTTTTGTCTGTGAGGCCTGAACCGCTATCATGGTTTGTTCTTCCAGTTCTAAAGTACGCTCATGCACGGTTTTTTCCAGTATTACATTTGACTGCTCCAGCTCTTTATACACTTTACTAAAACGTCTGGACATTGCAAGAGTCATTCCTAAATGGAACACAAAGGTGCTATATAAAAATAATCTAAAGGCATTGCGAAAAACTACAACATCCAGAGCGTCATGTATTCCGCAGGCATAAACTACAAGAGAGCCGACAAGAATACTAAAAAAAGTTCCCGATGCTTTATTATTGTTATTACGCTGCCTGGCAAAGTGCGCACGGACAATGCCAAAGAAAATAAAAGAAAAGTATACAATGGTCAGTAACAGGAAAATGTGCATAACTTCATCTGCATATTGATTGCAAAAGAATATTTGTGTTATACCAATATATAAAGAAAAAGCCAGAAAACCCCAGCTTATTTTTGATACTCTTTGCCTTCCTATTTGTTCAATAAAAATGCAAAGCATAGTCATTGCAAGAAAAAGAGTTATATATTCCAGACGGGCAGATATATCCGAATTGGGAATAAGATTATGAACGGTTCCTTCTGTCGCAATAAAGTGAATGCATAAAAATAAAGAAAAAATACTGTAATAAAGATTATGTATCTCTTTTCTATTTCTGATGGAAAGAAAAACCAAAAGATAATATATGCCTGTATAACCCAAAACGCCGCATACAAAATAGCGCACATAACTTTGATGCTGCATTAAGATAGTATTGTAATCGTCTATATAATGAGGTTCTGCATAATACAAACCGGTAACATTATACGAAGGGTCTCCTACAATTCTTAAAACTAATATATTTGTTCCAGGAACAAAAAGATTTTTATCAAGAGGAAAATGAACATCCCTCCATGTTCTGTTGCTTTTAATTTGGCCGTTTTGATCCAGATGCATTTCTGAGCGAACAAGGTTTCCGTTTAGGAATATCTCCCAGTTCTCTCCAATAATACTAAAATAAATTCCCGGCACCACAGAAGAATCGTTTTCCATAAAAGATATAGCTTTACTATCCATTTCTACCGGGATAATAATCGTATATTCCTGCGCCGGTTTCCCAAAAGGGGATAAATATCTGCGCGGCGGCAAATCAGGTAAAGCGGAATTTCTAATAGTTAATGGAGGAGATTCAAACTGAAACCACTCTGTGTTTTCTGCAGCATCAGGAACATTCATAAGCTGCTGCGGATCAAAGCCCTGTCTTATATAAGCATTAGTATTCATTAAATTGCGGTAAATGGGACTTCCGCTTCCATTACGAATGCTATTTTGCCATGTCCACTGAAATATTACCATTAACATAATTGCTACAAAGTAAAAAACAGGGATTAAATAATTTAATTTTATTTTTTCATTAGGCATTATCCAAACTTCCCCGTAATATAGTCGTGAGTTCTTTGATCTTTTGGGTTAATAAAAACTTCTGCTTTAGTACCCTCTTCTGTTAGATGACCCATCAGCATAAAGACAGCTCTATCGCAAACACGGCCTGCCTGCTGCACATTATGCGGAGCAATCACAATCGTGAATTGTTCTTTTAGCTGCATAAGAGATTCTTCTATTTTGGCAGTTGATATAGGATCCAAACCAGAACATGCTCTATCAATTAAAATAACTTCCGGCTGCAGTGCCAAAACTCTGGCAATACACATACGCTGCTGCTGACCGCCTGATAAACTCATCCCGGAAATTGAAAGCCTGTCTTTTACTTCATCCCAAAGCGCGGCTTTACGCAGTGAGTCTTCTACAATGTCCATAAGATCGCTTTTATTTTTTTTCCCGGTTAAACGCGGACCATATGCAATATTTTCAAATATAGAGATTGGCAGAGGAGTTGGAACTTCAAAAACCATTCCGACTTTCCGGCGAAGTTCTGTAACATTAACTTCTTCTGCATGAATATTCTGCCCATCCAATAAGATTTCGCCGTTCATCCATGCGCCGGGATTAATATCGCAAAGCCTGTTTAATGAACGCAGTAAAGTTGTAATGCCGCTGTTTGCAGGACCAAAGATAGCCATTATTTCATTTGCAGGGATATTAAGATTTAAATCAAAAATAACCTGTTTTTTATCATAATAGAAATTAATATTATTTAATACAATCTTTGGTTTCATGTTTCCTCTTGACGGCATGGGACCTCAACCGAGCCATCAAACCAAAGGTTTGTAGGCGAAGGTTCCCCTCTTGATGCCGATTTTAAGCTATCTTTTTAAAGACTTCGCAATAAATCTGTTAACCCATGTATTGGCAACAACATTAATTAGCAGAATTAAAATAATTAAAAGCGCCGCCGTACCATAGGCATTTTCCATCGAAATTCCTTCCGATGCCAATATATAAAAGTGAACAGCCATTGTTCTTGTAGAAGAAAAAATTGAATTTGGCATACGCAAAACAAAACCTGCAGTAAGGTAAACTGCTGCAGCTTCGGCAACACAGCGTCCTACGCTTAAAATTATACCGTTAACAATACCAAGAAGAGCCGATGGAAAAACAACCCTGCTGATTGTCTGCCATTTGGTCGCGCCTAAAGAAAAACTAACTTCCCTGTAAATTTTTGGAACTGCTAAAATTGCTTCTTCTGATGTACGTATAACAGTTGGCAGAATCATTATAGCCAATGTTAAACCGCCGGATAAAATGGACCATCCTAAATTTAAAATTATTACAAAGAAAATAAAACCAAAAAGTCCGTACACAATAGAAGGGATTCCGGCAAGAGACTCTGCGCTAAAGCGAATGATACGCGTTACAATCGTCTCTTTTGTATATTCGGCAAGGTAAAAAGCAGTTCCTATTCCAAAGGGGATTACAAGGGCAACAGCCAAACCTGTCACCATAAAAGTTCCAACTATAGAAGAAGAAATACCGCCTTCGCGTCCCATACTGCGCGGGATTTCCGTTAAAAACTGCCAATTGATTACAGGAAGTCCTTTTATCAATATAAAAAAGATAATAAATAATAAAAGCCCAATTATGGAAAGAGCGATTGTCCAAATTAAAATTTTTACTATTTTTTCGCTTTGAGCGGGATTTAATTTAAACTTCATTACCTTTTCCAGAGGAAACCTTCACCTTTCGGGTTCGGTGGGGGTTCCGTGTAATGTATTGAGCAAATGAATTCAACAGCATGATTGCTATGAATAACACAATACCCGTTGCAAAAAGAGCCTGCTGATGCTCTCCGGATGCATAACCCATCTCGATCCCTATGTTTGTAGTAAGCGTTCTTACAGGATCAAGAATCGATTCAGGAAGAGCTACAGCGTTTCCCAAAACCATTATAACCGCCATTGTCTCGCCGACAGCGCGTCCTACACCAAGAATAACTGCCGCTACAATTCCGGACTTTGCAGCGGGCAGCATAACAGAATAAATTGTCTGCCAATGAGTTAAACCCAAAGCAAGCGCTCCTTCCTTATATTGTTTTGGCAGAGCCAATATCGATACTTCCGAAATACTAATAACAGTAGGTAAAATCATTATTCCAAGAATAATCGATCCTGTCAAAATACTAAGCCCGGGACCTCCCAAATAATTTCTTACAGCCGGAACAACAAATACTAATCCTAAAAATCCGTAAACAACAGAAGGAATTCCTGCAAGCAATTGAATGGCAGGCCTAAAAATATTACTCATCATAGAAGGCGCAAACTCGGCAAGAAAAACCGCGCAGCAAATGCCAACCGGAACGCCTATTAAAACGGCTCCGATTGTAACAGTTAATGTGCCGACGATCATCGGAAAAATTCCAAACAAACCCCTTGACGGTGCCCATTCCATACCAAAAACAAAATCAATAATACCAACCTGCGCAATAATAGGAGCGCCTCTCATAATGATGAACACCGTTATCAATGCCAGCACCGATATAGAAGAAAGAGCAAGCGCTAAAAATATATTTTTTGACAAATTCTCTCTTAATTTCTTTAACATACTTCCTCTATAAGTATTCTAAGGTATAAGCCCTTCAATTGTCAGCAGGGCTTTCCCGGCAGGAGAAAGAATAAATTCGATAAACTCCATTGCAAGCCCTGTAGGCGGTATTGATTTTGATACAAACAAAAACGGCCTAAAAAGGCTATAACTGCGATTTATTACATTTTCCGAAGAAGCTTCAATGCCGTTAAGCCTAATGGCTTTTACCGTATCATCAATAAGCCCCAAAGAAATAAAACCAATGGCATTTGGATCACCTGCAACAAGCTGCCTTACAGCGCCGTTGGAATTCTGAACAATGGCCCTTGGCGTTATCCTGCGTTCATCGTTCATAACCATATCTTCAAAAGCGCTTCGTGTTCCAGATCCTTCTTCGCGTGCAATTATATGTATTCTTGCCTGAGAACCTCCAAGCTCACTCCAATTTTTAATATCAGCTGCGTATATACTCCTAACCTGTTCCAGTGTCAAATTAGAAACCGGGTTTTTAGGATTAACAATTATTGCAAGTCCGTCTTTTGCAATTTCTATAGACCACAGATCTTCTTCGGTTCTTTTTAACCACCGTGATGACATACCAATATCGGCAGCGCCTGTTTCGGCGGCTGTAATGCCGGCAGATGATCCGCCTCCCTGTATATCGATGCCGCTACCGGGAAATAAACGTTCAAATTCTTCTGCAAGAAGCTCGACATAAGGCTGTACAGAAGTAGAACCTGCAACAACAAGATTCGCTTGAGATCTTCCAGAACATGAAATTAAAAAAATAAATAATAACAAAGACATCACGCAAAAGCGCAAAGTTCGTAAAGGACGCAAAGTTGTTATTCGAAAACCCTTGGCGTTCTTGGCGTCTTGGCGTCTTGGCGTGAATAAATTTGGAATTAATTTCATATTCATTGTCATCCAAACCTGCCTGTGATATAATCTTCTGTTCTTTTATCTTTTGGAGTAATAAACATTTCCCGCGTTGGTCCGTATTCTACCAATTTACCCACTCTGTCTTCTCCAATCATCAAAAAAGCCGACATACCGGAAACCCGCATTGCCTGCTCCATATTATGAGTTACAATAATGATTGTAAATCTATTTACCATATCCAGCATCAACTCTTCTATCTTCATGGTAGATTCAGGATCAAGGGCGCTGCACGATTCATCCATTAATATAACCTCAGGCTCAATCGCAATCGCTCTTGCAATGCATAATCTTTGCTGTTCACCGGCTGTTAAATCAAGTCCCGGTTTTTTTAAAATATCTTTTACTTCGTCCCAAAGCGCAACCTGCGATAAACTGCGTTCAACAATTTCATCCAATACCTTAGTGTTTTTTATTCCATGCTGTCTGGGACCAATTGTGATATTTTCGTAAATACTCATGGGAAACACATTCGGGCGCTGGAAAACCATGCCGACTTTTTTCCTAAGCGTGACAACATCTGTATTTGCATCGAATAACTGGAAATCGTCAATCATTACACTGCCCTCTACCCTTACACCTGGTATTAAATCGTTCATACGGTTAAAAACACGAAGCAAGGTAGATTTTCCGCAGCCTGAAGGGCCGATTATGGCGGTTATAGTACGATCATAAATATCCATAGTGATATCGCCAAGAGCGTGAAAAGAGCCGTAATAGAGATTCAACGCATCTGTCTTTAGCTTAACGCTTTTATTTAGAATATTTGCTGCCATTTTGCCAATTTAAAGTATATCGTAAACTTTATAAAAATGATAGTGTATTTTAAATGAAGAACATCGAACTGCTTGCCCCTGCAGGTGATAAAACTAAGCTGCGGCTTGCCGTAAAATACGGTGCCGATGCCGTATATTTAGGCGGACGGTTTGGATTACGGGCAGGCGCAGTTATTGAAGATAATAACCTTGAGGAAGCGGTTTCTTTTGCGCACTCTCATGGAAAAAAGGCATATTTTACAGTAAATATATTCGCGCGAAATACTGATTTTAACGAGATTAAAGCATATGTAAAAAGGCTAGAAGTTATCGGCGCTGATGCAGTAATTGTATCGGATTTAGGAGTATTAAGGCAGGTTAGGGAGAACACTTCCCTGGAAATACATATTTCTACCCAGGCCAATGTTATAAATAAATATACTGCAGAAGAATATGTTAATCTTGGAGCAAGACGGATAATTCTTGCGCGTGAATGCAATATCACAGAAATAAATGAAATCGCCTCTCATATAAAAGATCGATGCGATATAGAAATTTTTGTACATGGAGCAATGTGCGTAAGTTATTCAGGACGATGTTTGCTTTCCAATTATATGACATTGCGGGAAGCAAACCGCGGCGAATGCGCTCAGCCTTGCCGTTACAAATATTTTACTTCTGGGTTTACTCAGGCTGTAATGACAGAAGAAAAAAGACCTGCCGAACACTGGGGCGCAGAAGAAGATATTCATGGCACATATATAATGAACAGCAAAGACCTTTGTTTAATAAATCACCTTGACAATTTAATTACAGCCGGCGTAACAAGTTTTAAAATAGAAGGAAGAATGAAGTCCGATTATTATGTTGCCGCTACGGTAAACACATATAGGCAGGCATTCGATAAAAAGAAATTTGATTATCAAAAAGAAATTGATAAAATTCCGCATAGGCCATGGACAACAGGATTTGTTTTTGAAAAAAGCGATAATTTATTTATTGACAGCACAACACCTGTATCTACACATGAAGTTGCCGCCATGTGCCTTGGACAGGAAAAAATTCTGCAGCGAAATGTATTCTGCGAAGGAGACGAGCTTGAAATTTTATCGCCAGGCAGTAATCATAACAAGACATTTAAAGTTACGTCAATTAAGGACGAACACGGACAAAGTGTTATACGGGCAAACAAGGCCGGTGCAATTTATTATATTGAATCGAATGGAATCAAACTTGAACCAGATGAATTTTTAAGAAAAAGAATAAATAATGTTTAATATTAAGATAATAATTGTTCATAATTAAGATAAAGTTATTATTATTTTTACATTTATTGTCAAAATGTATTTTATTTTTTTCTTGATTTTTTTTGGTTCTTCAGTAATAATGTAATAAAATTTAAGATCAGGCAGGAACCAATGAAACTATTTCAATCTTTAAAATTCCGTTTAATTTCCTTCTTTGTTATTTTTATTACAATCTTAACTGCGATATTGGTTATTCTGGGAGTCAGGGAACTTTCCGTAACTGTTATTGACACATATTCCGAACAGGGCATTCTACTTGTAGAAAAATCCGCTTCTTTAATTGACGGCGATTCTTTTGAAGCTTTGGTTAAATCGCTTAATGGCAACGATCCTTTTTATGAAGAAACAAGATTGATGATGAGGCAAATAAAAGAACTTTCAGGCTGCTTATATTTGTATACCATTGCGCCAAAAAGCGGAAATACATGGCAGTACATTGTTGACGGCTCTGCCTCACCGGATGATAAACAACACTTTTCTGCGCTTGGAGACGAAGAAGATGTTTCGGGTCATGACGCTGCATTCAGAAGAGCATGGACCTCCGGAAAAACAGAAGTTTCAGGCCTTGTAGATCAGGGTGATTGGGGCTGGTTAATATCGATATATACTCCGATTAAAAACTCAAAAGGAGAAACAGTAGGACTTGTATCCTGCGATTATGACGGAGCAGATCTCCATCACGCTATACTGGAGATTGAAACACAGCAGATAGTTACTGGCGTTATAACAATAATAATTGGAATAATTTTACTTACGTTTATCATGCGTATGATCTTTAAACCTGCCAAAGAAATTAATAATATTTTAATGGAAATATCCCAGGGAGACGGCGATTTAACAAAACGAATCGATAAAATCAAAGATAATGAAATAGGAGAGCTTGCAAAATCATTTAACAGCACACTGGATATGATTACCAATATGATTAAAAATATTAAAATGGAAACCGCCGCTCTAATTGATACAGGAAACGAACTTTCTACCAGTATGAGCGAAACAGCATCTGCTGTAAACGAAATTACCGCGAACATTCAAAGCATTCAGAATCGTATTATAAGCCAGAGCGCCAGTGTAAGCGAAACTCACGCTACCATGGAACAGGTTGTAGTAAATATAAACAAGCTTAATACACATGTAGAAAATCAAAGTTTAAATGTTTCATCTGCATCATCTGCAATTGAACAGATGGTTGCAAATACAAGTTCTGTTACAGATACGCTAATTAAAAACTCTGTTAATGTAAAAAATCTGGAAGAAGCTTCGGAGTTGGGACGCGCAGGTTTACAGGAAGTGGCAGCAGATATTAAAGAAATAGCGTATCAATCCGAAGGGCTTTTTAACATAAATTCGGTTATGGAGAATATTTCCAGCCAGACAAATCTGCTTTCGATGAATGCAGCTATCGAAGCCGCACATGCAGGAGAATCGGGTAAAGGTTTTGCTGTTGTCGCGGGAGAAATCCGTAAGCTTGCAGAAAACTCAGGACAACAGTCTAAAACAATCAGTGACGTTTTAAAAAAGATAAAAGGCGCTATCGATAAAATGACTAATTCTACACAGAATGTACTTAATAAGTTTGAAGCCATCGACTCCAGTGTAACCACTGTATCTGATCAGGAAGAACATATCCGCAACTCGATGGAAGAACAACAGTCCGGCAGCAAGCAGGTACTGGAAGGCATTGGCAATTTAAACGAAATAACACGGCAGGTAAAAAGCGGATCTTTGGAAATGCTGGAAGGATCAGAAGAAGTTATAAAAGAAAGCACAAATCTGGAAAAAGTCACGCAGGAAATAACTTCCGGCATGAACGAAATGGCAGCTGGTGCAAACCAGATAAATACTGCAATAAATCAGGTTAATGAAATAAGCGTAAAAAATCGTGATAATATCAGCTTGTTGGTTAAGGAAGTTGCCCGATTTAAGGTTGAGTAAATCTTTTAATTTCTTTATAACGGAAGCACCATTCACAGCGTTTCATGCCGGGTTTCCCTCTAGAATAATATATACTATAATGTAAAAAGGGTATATAATGTAAAGTATACGCCATTAAAACGGCGCATACTATCGCGATAAGCGACATTAAAACGTCGCTTATCTCCAACTAAAAGGAAGTGAAAAAATGGCTAAAACAGTAAAAACCGCTAAAAAAACACCTGTAGTTTTAAAAAATAATTTTAAAGGCGAAAAAATAAAATTTGGTCCTTACGAATGGCAAACGCTTGAGCGCAAAGGCAGTACCTCGCTGATAACAACGATAGGAGTTATCGAAGCCGGTCCTTACCATGCGGGCAAGAAAGCTGTTACATGGGAAAACTGCGATTTAAGAAAATACCTAAACGGCAAGTTCATGGAAAAATTCAGCTCTGCCGAAAAAGCAAAAATTGTAGAAGTTACAAATCAAAACCCAAGCAATCCGTGGTATAAAACAAAAGCTATCATTACAAAACAGTCGGGAGACGGTACAAATGAAGTCAAATCAGGAGATCCATTGGTTGGAGGTCCCACAAAAGATAAAATATTTGTTTTGTCTATCGACGAAGCATGCTCATTTTTCGGAGACTCAACCGCACGGTTAAAAAATAAAGGTTTTACCCAAAACGGCAGGCAGTTAAAACCTGACGATCCAAAAAACTTATCATTAAGTTTTTTTACGCGCATCAACGACGGCAACGACAAAAACAGAATAGCGGATAATTTAACTGTTAAAAAATCCATTGGCTGGTGGCTTCGTTCACCGGGCGAAGAAGCCATCCGCGCAGCAATCGTCACAGCAGACGGCGGCGTTTGGGTTGGCGGCACTCCCCTTTGGAGCACCGTAGGAATTCGTCCTGCATTGTGGGTAAATTTGTAATATTATGGAAGCAATTGCTTCGACACGCCGCAAATTGCATTTATCATTTCATTTTGAACGTCAGCGGCTGAACGACCTGTTTATGCAGGCAATCAAATATCCGCTGGTTCTTATATGTGCAGGGGCAGGTTACGGTAAGACCACTGCAGTTCATGACTTTGTTCATGAATATCAGGCTACTACAGTATGGATTCAACT
>Ga0123356_10001833_pt1 | contig 23065 bp, 23 predicted proteins | sample TergutEmb28metaG_2_FD_92546 | JGI IMG/M metagenome (GOLD analysis project Ga0123356, IMG submission 92546) | Embiratermes neotenicus P3 segment gut microbial communities from Petit-Saut dam, French Guiana - Emb289 P3 | ecosystem: Host-associated > Arthropoda: Insects > Digestive system > Gut ...
CCAGCGCCGCCTCCATGAGGGCGTCCTCGTCCACATCATTGGCCTCGATCAAAAGCACACCCTGACGAGTAAATAAGAACGAAACGCAGCCTGATTGCCCCAGGTTCCCGCCGCATTTGTCGAAGTAGTGGCGCAGGTCCCCGGCGGTGCGGTTGCGGTTGTCGGTGAGGGTTTCCACGATCACGGCCACGCCGGAAGGGCCGTAGCCCTCGTAGACGATTTCCTCGTAGGCGGCGCCCCCGGTTTCGCCCGCGGCCTTTTTGATCACGCGCTCGATGTTGTCGCCGGGCACGTTATTGGCCTTGGCCTTGGCGATGATGTCCTTGAGTTTCCCATTCGTATAGGGGTCGGGGCCGGCCTCCCGCACGGCAACGGTGATTTCCCGCCCGATTTTGGTGAATATTTTCGCGCGCTGGGCGTCGGTCTTCTCTTTTTTGCGCTTGATGGTGCTCCACTTGCTGTGCCCGGACATTTTGCTGTCTTCCTTTCAAGATTGATTTTGGACAATAGTTCCGGCCCATACATAACACGTTGATGTGGATTCCGAATGATTACGCCGTGGCGTAATTATCGAAATACCCCTGCACCAGCACGATGGGCGTGCCTTTGTCGCCCGATCCGCTGACCAGATCGCACAGGCTCCCCAGCAGGTCGGTGTAATAGCGCGGCGTGGTGCCCAGGGAATTCTCGCCCAGGTTCGAATGCCCCGCGTTAATCGCCTCGTCCATGGCCCGGCGGACCTCTTCTTCGCTTTTGCCCGCGAGTTCGCTGTCCAGCAAGAACTTGAGCTTGATTTCATTGGGCATGCCCTCCAAGCCACGGGTAAATCCCGGGGATACGACGGGATCCGCCAACTCCCATATCTTGCCCACAGGGTCCTTGAACGCGCCGTCGCCATAGATCATAGCCTCAATTTGTTTGCCGGTGGCCGCTTTCAGTTTCCGCGCGATTGCGTTGACTATCGCTTCGCAGTCCCGGGGAAAAAGCTTCAGGTTGTCGTCTGAAGCTTTGTTTACGCCGAGCAGGCCGTACCGCTCATTGTAGCCGCTGCCATTGACAGGCTGGGACAGAATGTCGTCCAGGCCAAACACAGTTTCAGCGCCCGCTTCTTTCAGCAGCCGTTTGGAACGCGCGCGCGTATGGATGTCGCAGCACAGCACGTGCTTTGTGAAGCCGAGGGCACGGCGCGCATCGTTGGCGAAGATGATCTCAATGTGCTCCCCGAAGGACTGATAATAGCTGACGTAGTCCATCCCGGTGAAGAGATGCCGGGTTTCATATCCGAATTTCGCGCGGTACTCCTCTTCGGTGAGCACGTCGCTGTAGGGATTGACCCCCGCCGCGTCGATCATATCCCAGGAGATCAGCTCGTTGCCCACCTCGTCGGCGGGATAGGACAGCAGGATGTACAGCTTGTCGCAGCCCTGGGCGATGCCCTTCAGCTGGGGAAGCGGTTGCGGGAAAGGATGGGGAAGGTAATGGCGAGGGTCCCGCCCGGAAATTTATTGCGGATGTCCGCGGCGATTTGCGCGCAGCTGGCGTAATTGCCCTGCGCTCTCGCGACGACCGCTTCCGTGACGCCGACGACGTCCCTGTCGCGCAGCGTGAAGCCCTCTTCCTTCGCGCTTTCCAGGACGCTGTTCGCCACGATTTGAGCGATGTCGTCGCCTGCTTTTATCATTGGCGCGCGGATACCCCGCGCGACGGTCCCTAATGTTCTCATGGAGATAACCTGCCTTTCTGGCGGGAGAGATATTTTCTATTGCTTTTTCTCCCGTAGTGTAGTATACTACGAATATAGCTATAAGTAAAATGAATCTTTTTAATAATAACAATAAGGAGCGCTAATGGATATTGACCTTGAACTGTACCGGGTTTTTCGCGAGACAGCCAAAAGCGGCACGATTTCAAAGGCTGCGGAGCGGCTCTTCGTTTCGCAATCGGCGGTTTCCCAGGCCATCATGCAGCTGGAGGACAAAATCGGCGGCAAGCTGTTTGACCGCAGCGTGCGCGGGGTGACGCTGACCGCGGAGGGCGGCGTCCTCTTTTCGCACATCGACGACGCGATTTTGCTCATCGAGAACGCGCAGGCCAAATTCGCGGAGATGAAGGCGCTGCGGGCCGGCAGCATACGCATCGGCGCCTCCGACACGATATGCAGCCTCTTTTTGCTGCCTTTGCTCAGGAGATTCAACGACGGGCACCCGGAGATCAAAATCTCGGTGACCAACCGCACCACGCGGGAATCCATCGAGCTTCTGAAACACGCGGCGGTTGACATCGCTTTCGTGAACCTTCCCGTGGAGGAAGACGGCGCCCTGGATATCACGCCGGTGAAAACTATACACGACTGTTTTGTCGCCGGGGAAAAGTACGCGCGTTTGGCGGACAAGACAATGCACTTGGCCGACTTGAAGAGCTACCCGGTTTTGATGCTGGAACAGGCAAGCAATTCCAGAAGGCAGCTGGATTTGTTTTTGGCGGAGCAAGGCGTCGAACTGAAGCCCGCCATCGAGCTGGGCAGCCTGGCGCTGCTGTCCGAATTCGCGAAAATAGGGCTCGGCGTGGCCGCGACAATCAAAGAAGAGGCGCAGGGCATGCTGGAAAGGCGTGAGCTGCGCGAATTGACTTTTTATGAGGAGCTGCCCCGGCGGCACATCGGGCTGGTGCGGATGCGGCGCGTTAACCTGCCCTTCGCGGTGCAGGCGTTCATTGACAGCATGCGATGACTAGCCTATTGCCAGCTCAAACTCGAATTCGTGCGCGATGGGGATGCCGTCTTCGCCCAGCTCCGGTATACAAGGTTTTAGCTGTCTTGATGCTGCCATGCTGTTGATATGCACGGCCTTTAACGCGAAACCGAACTTTTGATAAAACCGGATGGCCTGGGTATTGTCGTTGGTCGTAATCAGCCAGACGCGGCGGCAGGCGTGGGCTTCCGCAATGGAGATCACTTGCCGGATGAGCGCTGTTCCAACGCCCCGGTTTTGCGCCAGCGCATGCAGCAGGGCGATTTCGCAGTCACTGCCCTCCATGCGATACAATACAACGCCGAGCAATTCATTTTCTTCAACGGCAACGAAGCCCGGCAACGCACTGGAATCAAATAGATTGCCGCGCGAGACAATCATCGGCCCGCCCCATTCGTCCCGGACGAAATCGTTGACCTCCCCGCGATGCGTTTGTGTCAGTGGTATGATCTCCATGGTCACCTCGCCGAAAATGTCAGCTTCGTGTGCGAAAAATATGCCTCCCCGGCCTTTAAAATATAATCATTCCCGGGCCATTTTTGATTGGTGCAATCGGGCCAGAGCTGGGTTTCCAGGCAAAAGCCGGCGAAAGGTTCCGCCAGGAAATTGCCTGTGTAAAGCTGGAGGCCCGGCTGGTTGGTGCGCAGCTCCATTTTGCGCCCGGAGTCTGGTTCATAAACGATTGCCGCCGGTTCCTCGCCGCCGTTCAGGCAGAAGTTGTGATCATAGCCGCCTTGCGCGATTGTTCGAAGTATGCGGAAATCAAATGCCGTGCCTTCCACGGGAGCGATTTCCCCGGTGGGGAGCAGCGCTTCGCTCATGGGCAGGTAATGATCCGCGCCCAGCTGCAATTCATGCGATAATATATTACCCGCGCCGGCAAGATTATAATACGCGTGGTTGGTCAAGTTCAGAATGGTGTCGCTGTCGCAGGCTGCGCGATATTCTATCACGAGGCTATTGCCCTCCAGGGCATAATATGCCATGGCTTTTACTGTTCCCGGAAAGCCTTCTGTTCCATGGGGACTGGTGTACGCGAGCGCGATGGACGTGTCGTCAGCGCTTTTCACATCCCATACAGCATGGCTGAATTCCCCGGCGCCGTGCAGGCAGATTTCGTTGTTCACATTGGCGGTTACATGGTACTCCCTGCCGTTCAGTGTGAACTTCGCGCCGCCGATCCGGTTCGCGTAACGCCCCACGGTTTCGCCCTGGTAATTGGATTTCGCGCGGCGCTCTTCAAGGCTCCCGAACGTGAGCAGCACATTGCCCGGCGTTCCGTTGCGATCCGGCGCGAAAAGCGCGTCCAGCGTCGCGCCGTAGATTAAAATTCTGGCTTGTAGTATGCCGTTGTCCAGGGTATAGGCTTCCACGGCCGCCCCGTCCGGCATTGCCCCGTATGGCTCTTTTGTGACAGGCATAATATCCTCCCTCTAGATCGACTCCACAGATCATTATAACATATTTGGTAAAATGATGTCAAGATGAATTCGATGAACAATTACGATTCTATTTTTCTGCGTGCCGGCAAAAGAAGTGCTTCGCGCTCACCCCAGCTACTCAATTCTCCCAATTCGCCGAAAAGATGGCCTGCCCCATGATGCTCAGATCCAGGACACCTTGCCGGCTTGGGTTTTGCGCGTCCAGCTCGGCGATGGTCTGTTTGGCAAGGCGCAGCTTTTCCCGCAGAATTTCCGCTTCGGACTCGGCCCCCGGCGGCGGCGCGCCAAAACGCAGGCGCAGCCGGTTCTGGTATATGGCGTCGGGCACGGGCCCGCTTGTCACGCGGATACCCGTGATTTCCGGGATGAACTCGGCCGCGCGCAATTCTCGCATCAACGACGCCAGGGTGTGCCCCGCCGCGCGCGATCCCGCCCACCGGACCTCCTGCCCCGGTTTCGGCTTTTCCGGCGCGGGTCCGGTGATTTGCAGGGCTCCTTCGGGCGGCTCCGCATAAAACTCCAGCAATTGCCCCGTTTCGGAAATCAGCAGCCATTGCTTGCCGTGCCGCTGCGCGAAGGCGGCCAGGGAATCCCGCACATGCAGCCGCAGCGTCCCCGGGAGCGCCTGCTCGATTTTTTCGACGTTCGCATAGGGCAGCGCGCCCTCGATTTCGCCCTTCAGTTTTTCCTTATCTGCCAAAAAAACGGCGACGCGCCGCTCCGGCAGGCCGATGGCCGCCTCATATTCCTTGGCCGAATAGCGACTGCCACCTACGACTTCGCAGCGCAGCGTGGGCATCAGCAGCGCCGTGCCGGCCACCGCCCCGCCAACAAGCAGCAGCAAGGCCGCCTTCCAAAATTTTTTACCGCCCATGGCTTGTCCCTTTCTAATGCTGAATGCTTAATTCTTAGATGATGCTATATTTCTAGCTTCATTAAGAATTACGCATTACGAATTAACTCGCGTAATCTCCGCGCCGATCGACCGCAGGTGTGTTTCGATGTTCTCCCAGCCACGGTCGATGTGGCGGGTTTCACGCACACGCGTTTCGCCTTCGGCGGCAAGCCCGGCGACGGCCAGGGCCGCGCCCGCCCGTAAATCGCAGGCGTCGACGGCCGTCCCGGCCAGGCGCGGTACGCCCTCGATCACGGCCACATTCCCCTCCACGCGTATACGCGCACCCATCTTGCGCAATTGGGATACATGGCGGAAGCGGTTTTCAAAAATGGTTTCGATGATTATGCCGGTGCCGTCCCCCAGGGCCGCCAGTGCCATGAACACCGCCTGGGCGTCCGTGGGGAAGCCGGGGTAGGGCATTGTGCGGATCGTCGGCAAACGGCAGAGGCGGCCCGGCATACAAAAATGGAGCGCGTTATTTTCCGCACGGCGGATGCGCCCGCCGCATTGCTCCAGGACAGCAAGCATGGCGTCCATCTGGTTCGGGTTTGCACCCCTGAGCAACACCTCGCCGCCGGTGATAGCCGCCGCGCATAGGAAGGTGACCGCCGTGATCCGGTCCGGGATGACGGTATGCTCCGCCCCATGGAGGCGCTTCACGCCCTCGATAACAACGGTGCCTTCGCCGGCGCCGTGGATGTTCGCGCCGCACGAGGTGAGGAAATTCGCGAGGTCCACGATTTCCGGCTCCCTGGCGGCATTGGTGAGCACCGTGACGCCGGAGGCCGTTGCGGCGGCGATCATGACATTTTCCGTGGCGCCGACGCTTGGGAACGAGAGAGAAAGGCGCGCGCCCTTTATGCCGCCCGGGGCGGCGCAGCGCAGGCGCCCGCCCTCGTCGCTGATTTGTACGCCAAGGGCCCGCATGGCGTCCAGATGCAGGTTAATGGGCCGAAGCCCGATCTCGCAGCCGCCGGGGGAACTCAGATCCGCGCGGCCCGTGGCGGAGAGCAGCGGCCCCAAAAACGCGATGGACGAACGCATTTCCCGCATGAGCGCTTCGGGAACCGCGCTGCCGGTGAGGGTGGACGCGTCAACTGTGACAGAACCGCCTTCCCGTATCACCCTGCAACCAAGATGTTTGAGAATTTGCAGCGTGGCTTCCACGTCGCTGATATCCGGGCACCGGCGGATCACGCATTGGCCGCGCGTGGCTGCCGTGGCCGCCAAAATAGGCAAGGCGCTGTTTTTCGCGCCCTGCACCGTATGTTCGCCCTCCAGGCGGCGGCCGCCCCGTATCACCAAGTCCGCCATGGCGTTCCTCCCGCATACATCATAATCAAATCATTATATGCGGGTATGGCTGGTTCGGTTACAGTTTTTTTCGCATCCGGATGATGAGATGCTCCCTGCCGTATTCGCGCGTTTGCTGCGTTCCATCCGCGGCGAATCCGCAGGCTTCGTAGAATTGAATGGCGTTGGCATTTTCCGCCAGCACCCAAACAATCATATTTGTTTTGGCGCTGGCGCGTGCTTTTTCATAGGCGAAGGCCATTGCCTGCGTGCCAATGCCCTGTCGATAATAATCCGGGTGCAGATAGAGGCCTTGCAGATCATAAAAGCTCTTGTCAAGATCTTCATCTTGCGGCGGGCCAACGCATAGGAAGCCGACGGCTTGTCCATTTATCAAGATAATATGATGCCTCGTGTTTTCTTCCGTGATCAAGCTTTCCCAAAGAGCAGGCCGTGTAGCGTTCTTTTCTTTGATATATTCCGCCGGGATAATATCCCGGTACGCTGTTTCCCATGAGCGCATGTGGATTTCCGCCATGTCCGGCGCGTCGGCAGGTGTGGCAAGACGTATGTGAATCATTGAACCCTCTCTATCGCTTTATCTCGCGCGATACCCGGCTCACGGCCAGGACAATCCCCATTTCGGCAAGCAGCATGAGTAGAGCCGTGCCGCCATAGCTGAAAAAGGGCAGGGGAATGCCCGTGTTGGGCAGCACCGCCGTGACGACGCCGATGTTCAGGGCCGTCTGGAGCCCCACTTGGAGTACGATGCCAATTACCAGCAGCGAGCCGAAGCGTTCCTTCGTGTGCAGGGCAATCATGAAGCCGCGCCACACCAGCGCCACGAATAGCAGCAGGATAATCCCCGCGCCGATGAAGCCCAGCTCCTCGCACACAATGGCGAATACGAAGTCGTTTTGCGGCTCGGGCAGGTACAGGTGCTTCTGGATGGACTTCCCGAAGCCCTGGCCGAACCAGCCCCCGGAGCCCACCGCCAGCAGCGATTGGATGGTCTGCCAGTTGTCGCCGGTGGGGTCGCTCATGGGGTCCTGGAAGGCGATGATGCGCCGCGCGGCATGGTCGGGCAAAATTTCGGGCCGGTTCAAAACCACGAGGATCGCCAGAACGGCGGCGGCCGCGATGACGATATATAGCCCCAGGGGGATGCGCTGCTCCCCAATGAAGATGAGCAATCCTCCAATGCCCAGCATAATGATTGTACCGGAAACGTGGTTTTCCAGGAAGATGAGGGCGACCATGGTGAGGAGCACGGCCATATAAAGCCCCGTGCACCACCAGCGCAGCACGAAGCGGCGCACACGATTACGTTTGCCGGCAACCAAACCGGAGCTTCGTGAAATGGCGTAGTTGGGCTTTTGGTACCGCTCCATGGCGAAGGCGAAAAATAAAATCAAGGCGAATTTCGCCACCTCCGAGGGCTGGAGCGTCATGCCCCCGGGCAGAGGAATCCACCGCTTGAATTTGCCGAAGTCGGTGTGGTAAAACAGCACCAGCACCAAAAGGCCGATGGCGATCACCAGCGCTGGGATTGCTAGAAAACGCAGGACGTTCAGGTTGATTTTCGAAAGCAGCAGCATGGCGGCGACCCCCGCTGCCGCGAACATGGCCTGCCGCTTGATGAAATAGTACGCGTCGCCCTGCTGGTGCTTGATGGCGTTGACGTAGCTTGCGGAAAACATCATCACGAGGCCGACACAAAGCAGCATCGTCACGATGAGCATGAAGGGGAAATCAAAGCCGCCGTAGGCCAGCAGCCGCTGCATGACAGGCTCTTTTTCCGCCCGGAACCTGGAGCGCCACGCGGTATTTTTTTTTGCGGCGGCTCTGGTGGCCATAATGTTCCCCCTTTTAAAAAGCTAAAAAACCTCTCAGCCCAAAAAACACCACAACAACCCCAAGAATGACGCCTGCCAGATTCACCAGCGAAAAGACCCAGCAAATTTTCTTTTCCTTCCAGCCAAGCATCTCAAAGTGATGGTGGATGGGCGCCATGCGGAAAATGCGCTTGCCGCGGGTGAGCTTGAAGTAGCCGATCTGGAGCACATCCGAAAAGCCCTCGATCACGTATATGAGACCCATGAGCAATAATATGACAGGGCAGTCCAGCGCGAAGCAGATGGCAAGCACAAGGCCGCCGAGAAACAGCGCGCCCGTGTCCCCCATGATGACCTTGGCGGGATTGCGGTTCCATACAAGAAAACCCGCGCAACCGCCGACCATGGCGGCGGAAAGCACCCCGGCCCCGAAGAGCCCGCGCATGCAGGCGAAGGCCGCGAGGCCCGCCCCCGTCACCACCGTGACGCCGGCGTTCAGGCCGTCCACGCCATCGGTGAAGTTCACGGCGTTCACCGTGGCGTAAATCACGACATAGCCGAAAATCCAGAAAAACCAGCCCAATCTGACCTGTCCCACGAAGGGGACGAGGGTGTAGGGCTGTTTGCCCATGGCGAGCCACAGGCTCCACAGGTACCCCGCGCTGATGAGGGTCTGCATGACGGTCTTCTGGCTGATGGAAAGACCCTTGTTGCGTTTTTTCACCACCTTGGTGTAGTCGTCCAGAAAGCCCATGAAGCCGAACATCGAAGCCATCAGCAGCCCCGCCAGAATCTTCGTGGCAAAGCCCTGGTCGTAAAGCCCCATGGAGGCAAGCAGCTGCCCGCCCATGAGGGCATCGGTGGCGAGCACGGCAATTACCGCGAGGAGGCTCCCCGCGATGAACATGATGCCGCCCATGGTGGGCGTGCCCTGCTTGTGCTTGTGCCAGCTCGGGCCGATGTCCAGGATAATCTGCCCGAAGCGCACCTTATGCAGCCAGGGGATCATCACATACCCCAGCAGCGCCGTCACGCCCATCGCGGCCCCCGCCGCCAGTATCATTGCCGCGTATTGGTTCATAGTCCACCTCTGTTTAATTGACAATTGTTAATTCCCTTACGATTTCTCTTTCATCCATATCGATCCTGCCTGTGGCGAGGATCTGGTAGGTTTCCTGGCCCTTGCCAGCCAGAAGAACCACGTCGCCTTCCCGGGCTTTTTTCAGCGCCTTGGCGATGGCCAGCTTCCGGTCTGGCTGGGCGTAAATGTACGCCTTGTTTTTTGGCGTGCCTTCCAGAATATCAGCAATAATAGCTTCCGGGTCCTCGCTCCTTGGATTGTCGGATGTCACGATGACAATGTCCGAGCGCTCCGCCGCGATTTTGCCCATGACGGGGCGCTTGGCGCGGTCCCGGTCGCCGCCGCAGCCAAACACGGTGATTAGCCTGCCGGGAGTGGTTTCCCTTAGCGCCGCCAGGACATTCTCCAGGCCGTCCGGCGAATGGGCATAGTCGATAATCACGGTATAGGGCGTGTTGGTAGGCACGACCTCCATGCGGCCCTTGACGCCGCCGGAGTCCTCCAGCGCCCGCAGCACTTGAGGCAGTTCGAGGCCAAGCTCCAAGGCCGTGCAGGCCGCCGCGAGGGAATTGTAAAACGAAAAGGCGCACGGCATTCCGAATTTGACCCGGCCGATGATGCCGCGGCCCACAAGTTCATAAGAAACGCCGTCCGCGCGCAAAGACAAATTCTTCGCTGTGTAGTCCGCGTTGTTGGAGGAAAGCGAGTATGTCACAGGGGCTGCGCTGCTGTTTTGCAGCATCTGCGGCCCCGCTTCATCGTCGATGTTAATAATGGCGATATCGCACTGGGCGAATAACATCCGCTTGGCCTGCTTATATGCTTCCGGCGTGCTGTGGTAGTCCAAATGGTCCTGGGTCAGGTTCGTGAAAATTCCGGCTTTGAAGTTTATTCCGGCCACCCGTTGCTGATCCAGCGCCTGGGATGAAACCTCCATAAAGCAGTAAGTGCAGCCGGCTTCGGCCATCCTTGCGAAGAGGCCGTGCAGCTCCCATGGGTCCGGCGTGGTAAGCGCGGCGGGGAACTCCACCTGCCCCACCAGATTCATGTTTGTGCCAATGAGTCCGGTTTGATAGCCCGCGCTGTCGAATATTTTTTTCAGCAGGATGGTGGTCGTGGTTTTGCCGTTCGTGCCGGTGACGCCAACCAAGGATAATTTGCGCGCCGGATGGCCGAAAAACGCCGCGCAGAGCAGAGCGTAGGCCTCCCTGGAATTCTTCACCAGAAGTTCCGGAGCGGCTCCGGTGGATTTTTCGGCCACGACGCAAACGGCGCCGTTCGCGATGGCCTGGGCGGCCACGCTATGCCCGTCAAAGCGCCGCCCCCGAATACAGACAAACACGCAGCCGGGCGACACCCTGCGGCTGTCGTCCGTTATGAACGTGATATCGCCTTCCGGCGCCGTTCCCCGGTACTCCACATCTTTCATTAGTTGGGATAAACGCATAAATACCCCCTATATGCCAATTAAACAATTTACAATGAACAATGGCGGTGCGCTGCGCATTATTTTCAATGGGTATGGGCAGAGCCCAGCAATAATTGTTAGTTGTTCATTGTTAATTCACTCTATCGATCACTCCGTTGTTCGTCACGAAATGCACGGTGACGGTTTCGCCCAGGCGCGCTTGCTCCCCGGCGGGGATGCTTTGCCGGTAGGTATAGAGGTAATCGCTTTCGAAGTTGCCCCGCAGCCGGATATTCAGGCCGGCTTCCGCCGCTCTGGCGCTGGCTTGCGGCAGGGTGATCATGGTCAACTCCGGCACGGTGACGGTCTGTGATGTATCCTCGGCGGTGGCGCCTTCGGCGTACAGCACCACGAGGCCCTTTGGCGAAAGGCCTTGGCCGGGCTCCGGAATCTGGTGCGCTACGGCGCCCCCGCCGCCGATAACCCTGACGGCGTAACCGTCTTTTTCAAGGAGTTCCCTTGCCTCGCCTGATTTTTTGCCGATCAGATCCGGGGCGCGGCCGCCCAGCTCCAACTGTTCTTTTTCAGTGTAACGCAATTCGACGTTTTTATGCACCAGCACGTTTTCCATGATTTCCGCCGCGGGCGGGGCAGCGATCTGGCCGCCGTTGATGAGCCCCACGGGCTCGTCGATGGCGATCAAAAGCGCAATGGATGGGTCGTCCGCCGGGGCGAATGCCGTGAAGGACGCCACGTAGCCCTGGCCGCCGCCGAGTTTCTGGCTGGTTCCGGTTTTGCCCGCCACATGGGCCCCGGCCACATAGCCGTTCTTGCCCGTGCCGGAAGTCACGACGGTCTCCATCATGGCGGCGACCTGCCTGGCCGTGTGTTCCGAAATTACCTGGCGGACCACCGTTGGCTGGGTTTCCCGCATGACGCGGCCGTTGTGGTCGAGCTCTTTGGCTACCACATAGGGCCGCATGAGCCTGCCGCCGTTGGCGATGGCCGAAATCGCCGTGAGGATCTGGATGGGCGAGGCCTCGAAGCTCTGCCCGAAGGAACAGGAGGCCAGCTCCACGACGCGCATGTTTTCCTTTGCGTGGATGTTCAGGCCCTTGCGCGGGGCGTATTCATTCGGCAAATCGATGCCCGTGGAGTTCGTGAAGCCGAAGCCCTCGAAGTATTTGTAGAATTTTTCCACGCCCAGGCGCTGGCCCAGGGTGATCATGAAGGGGTTGCAGGAATTCTTCAGGCCGTCGCTGAGGGACTGGTTGCCGTGGCCCTCTCGCTTGTGGCAGCGGATGCGCCGGTTGGCCACCTGGATGGCGCCCGTGCAGGAAAAATGCGTTTGCTCGTCCGCGGCCTGTTCTTCCAATGCCGCCGAAACCGTGACGCATTTGAATACGGAGCCCGGCTCGTAGGTCAATTCGATGGCGCCATTGCGCCACTGGGCCATCATGGCGGTATTGTAGGCCTTCTGCCGCTCCGGGCCTTCCGGCATGGCAAGGATCTGCTCGCGCACCTCGTCGTTGGCGATGCGCTGGTAGTCCCCCGGGTCGAAGCTCGTCACGCATGCCATGCCAAGGATCCCGCCGGTTTTCACGTCCATCACGATCCCGTAGACCGCCTTGGCCCTGGCGTCGATCCGCGCCTGCTCCAGGGAGCGTTCGAGGGTGCTTTGGATCGCGGCGTCAATGGTGAGCACCAGGCTGCGGCCCGGCTGCGGGTTGTACATCGTTTCGTATTGCACGGGCAGGTTGCTGTCGGCCGCGTTTTTGGCCGAGACGATCCGCCCCGGCACGCCCGTGAGCGCTTTGTTGTAATAAAGCTCCAGGCCGCCCCGGCCGATGTCGTCAGCACCCGTGAAGCCAATGACATTCGCCGCCAGGCTCCCCATGGGGTAGTAGCGGATGATGTCCGGCTGCACGCCGACATAATATTTGTAACTGTCGCGGATTATTTTTTCGCCGCCCTGGTCTTCATATTCTTTCTCGTCGGTCTTCAGCCGGATATCCAGCTTTTTCGCGCGGAACTCGTTGACGAGCTCTATCGTGTCGTTGTCGATTTGCCCCTGGAGCGCCATGAAGTTATACTTCGTGTAGCTCGCCTGCCGCATGACTTTTTCCGGCGTGATGCCCAGGACGGGGGCCAATTCGTCGCACATGGCGGATAGAATCTCGTCTTTATTCAGCGCCTGGTCCAGGGAATGGGGATTGATGTACACTTTATAGGCCGAAGCGCTGCGGGCAAAGGGGACGTTGTCTTTTTTCGGGGTATAGGTGCTGTCGTAAATCGCGCCGCGCTGGGCCGCGATTTCGGTGTCGCGCAGCTGGTTGGACTCGGCCTGGGCGGCGAACTCCTTGCCGTTGACCAGTTGCACGTTCACCAGGCCGTACGCCCCGGCCCCGAACCCCGCAAATATCAGCAAAAATAGCACGATCATCGCCCGCCGGAACAATCTGTCGCTGGCGGTCTGCTTGGCCTTCACCGCAACTCCCCCTTTCCCCTAAGAATAAACTATGCTTGGAGGAGAACCTACATGCAAATGAACAATTAACAATGAACAATTAACAATTGATGATGGATTCCAAATTGTTAATAGTAATTGTTAACTGTTAATTAGTCAAGCCTCTCGTCTCCCCTGGAAACGTTGATATAGCGCACGCGGCCGCCCTCGATTGGGATCATGTGCAACTGCTCCTTGGCGTGGTTCTGGATGACCTCCAGCGAAAACCTGCGCTCGATCTGCGTTTGGAAACCGATGTTGCGCTGCTGCGCCTGCTCGAGGGTTACCATGAGCTCGCGCTGCTTCATGAGCGCCTGGTGGTAGTCGGCGCCCGATTGCACCACCATGAACAGCCCAAGCCCCACCACGCCGCACACCGCATACGCCATCAGGGACTGCTTCCATGCCACGAGCGCCTTTTCGTTCTTGCTTTCCCGCGATTCCTTTCGCAGGGGTTTTAGTTCGCGTACAGGGCTTGCGGGTTGTCTGCCCTTTGCGGGCCGCGGCTCAACGGCCGGCGCCGCGGCCCGTGGTTCGAATAAGGCAAAATCGGCCTCTGTCAATGGCAGCGACACGGCGACTCCTCCTTTGATGATCATTGAGCCCAGTTGATGGATGAAAGCTGAAAGTGATTTTATATTCGGCGTTTGAATTTCTGCTTCGTTGATGCAATAACAGTTTATTCGACAATCCACTTTCAACCTTCAGCCATAAACCGGTTAGGGATTAGGAGTTAGGGAGGAACGTCGGGCGTTTATCTCCTAATTCCTAATTAGGCATCTGAGTTTTGCGCTGCGGCTGCGGGGGTTTGCGGTGAGTTCCTCCGGGCTTGGCAGCATGGGCTTCGTCGCTTTGGCCCGCGGGCGCTTGCCGCAAACGCATACGGGGAATTGCGGCGGGCATTCGCAGCCCGCGGTCAGCCGCTTGGTCACGCGCTTCACGGCGGCGTCCTCCAGGCTATTGAAGGTGATAACCGCCAATCTACCGCCGGGTTTTAGTAGATGGAAGAGAGCGGTTAGGGCTTCTTCCAGGCCGTCAAGCTCGCCGTTGCAGGCATAACGCAGGGCCATGAAGGTTTTGCGCGCGGGATGGCCTTCCCTGCGATATGCCGCCGGAACAGCCCCTGCGATGAGTTCTGCCAGCTGCGTTGTGGTGGTGATCGGCGCGACGGCGCGCTGCTTCGTGATCGCCTTTGCGATTTGCCCTGCAAATTTTTCCTGGGCGTAGTCCCAAAAGATATTGCGTAGCGACTGCTCGTCCAGGGTATTCACAAGCTCCGCCGCCGTAATGCCTTCCTGCCCCATGCGCATATCCAGCGGGGCTTCGGCGTGAAAGCTAAATCCGCGTTCCGGGGTATCCAGCTGGTGCGAGCTCACGCCCAGGTCCAGCAAAATACCGTCGAAGCGCTCGCCCGGCAGCAGCCGCGCCGCCTGAAAGAAATTGCCCCGGATGATGGTAATGGAAGGCTCGTCCGCGAATGCCCGCGAAAGCGCCGCGATGGCGTCCGGGTCCCGGTCCATGGCGTAAATATGCCCCCTGATTCCTGATTCCTGCTCCCTGATCGCTCGCAGCAGCAGCTGCGTGTGTCCGCCGCCGCCCGCCGTGCCGTCCAGATAAGTGCCGCCGGGCATTGGCCGCAAGGCTTGTACAGCCGCATGCAATAACACAGTCACATGATGAAACTCAGGCATCTTGCGCAGCCTCGTCGCCCCTAACCCCTAATTCCTCATTCCTAACTCCCGATAAAATCGGGTCGGGGGTGTAGTCCAGCAAAGAACGCTCGTCGCGCCGGGCGGATTCCCGGGTCTTCCAAACTTGCAGGGACCAGATTTCCATGTAGGTTTTGTTCGCCAGGAAGAAGAGCTTTTCGCCCTTGGCAAGGCCTGTTTTTTCGTGGTATTTTTCGTGAATGCCAAAACGGAAGGCCTGATCGAGTTCGATGTCGTCCATGTGGCCCAGCACGTCGTGCAGCAGGTCCTGCCGGCCCGGTTTTTCCACCTGGGCATATTCCCGGTCGTACACCGCGTCGAAGTATTCGTCCGAGGTCAGCACCAAAAACGGCTGGTCCCGCCCCGGCGGCTCCCATAGCACCAGGTCGTCCTTGCCTTCAAAAATGCCCCGGAACTTGGTGGGCACGGCGGCCCTGCCCTTGGCGTCCATCGTTCCTTCCGCGTTGCCGCGCAGCCTTGCCATCCGAACCCCTCCTCCCAAGCGAAAATATGTCACGGCTAGTTGCCGAGCCGCCTGGGTTATTCCGCTTTTCCCCACAATTATCCACCGAAAGACTGACATCTACTGAAATTCGGCTCGATTTTGGGCGGAACTAACCCTTTTAAAGCTATCATACACCAAAAGGGTGAATTTGTCAAGAGAAATTTTTTCTTGGCTGTAAAAAAAATGGGAGGCCGGAAAAATCCGGCCTCCCGCGTATTTTTTTGCTTGCGTCAACGGTTCCAGAGCCAGCCGAAGAAGAGCCACTTGATGATGGCGTTCCACACTCTTACGATGATCGAGGGTTCGGGCGTGGGTTCCGGGCACTCGCAGGGCAGCTCGCCGCAGTCGGGGCAGGGTTGTTCTGTCTGGCACTCGCAGGGCTCTTTGCCGCAAACTGTGCAGGAGTCGGCGCCGGAGTCGGCCGGCTTGCCGCCTAAATAAGGAGGACAAGTCAAGCAAAAAATCAAAATTGGCACGAATCGCCGCGCGCGTGAATATACTAAATAACGAAGTATACTCTACATATTCAGTTGGGAGGAAATTATTTTGCCGAGTCATAACAATGGATTTGACCCGTGCGCGCCGCCGAACGGGGCCTTTTTTGCCGAACCCGCATATTGCTGCAAGTATTTTCGGGGGGCCACGGGGCCCATAGGGCCCGATGGACCTATGGGATCTGCCGGCAAGCCGGGGCCCACCGGTGCCGCGGGGCCGCAGGGGTTGCAAGGTCCGCGGGGCGAAAACGCAGCCATAGAAATTTTACGTACCATCACGGGGGAGCCGGGCAGCGACGCCGCCGTGCTCAATTCCGGTAGCGAAACGCACGTACAGCTAACATTCGTGATACCCTGCGGGGCGAAGGGCGCTAAGGGCGACCAGGGTCCGGCAGGCCCGCAGGGTATCCGGGGGCATGAAGGACCCTGCGGTCCCGCGGGCCTACATGGAAAGCCCGGCGAACGCGGCCCGACAGGTGAAACGGGGCCCAAAGGCGAAACGGGAACCCAGGGTCTGCAAGGCTTGCCCGGGCATATGGGTCCCCAGGGATTGCAGGGCTTGCCGGGCGCACGGGGAGAAAAAGGGCCGGTTGGTCCGCAGGGGCCTACTTTATATCCGAAACAGCTAGAACCTTTGTATATAGCACACTTTCGCACGAGGACGCTAATCGATAAAACCTCAGATTAGCGTCCTTTACATTTAATAACTTGTCCTCAGACAAGTTACGCCTTATCCTCTCATATATTGGGATATCCCATAATGAGAGGTGTTTCAATGACCCAGCAAGATCTGGAAGCTTTACGAACGGCGAATCCCTCAAGAGAAGAGCGAGTGGATGCTAACGGCATCACCATTGACATGGATGCTCCTGTAGAGGAAAGAGCACAGCAGTTGCTGGAGCAGATTAAGAACCCATACGCTTTCAGGTGCGGCGATGTTGCCGTGAACGTAGAATTCGATTCAGAAGGTAAAACACTGCGAGAAGCAATGGTGTCTTATTTAGGTGCGCAGAAAAGGTAATCGAAAAATCAGGCCTTTTTCGTGTAAATTGTGTCTTGACAAATCCCAAAATCCAGGCTAGGATAAACTTAAAAAAAGCAACAGAAAAAGACCAACGCCGCTTACACGCGCACGTGGTCTTTTTTCTTTGGGTTTGAAGAAGATTAAGAAATTAATATCCCTTTCACGCGATCCAACTTATCTTTTGCATATGTGACGCCTGCACTACTGAGAATTATCAAAGAATGCAGCAACGCCTGAATATCCTCTTCTGAAAAGTCCGGCAGAGGCGCAGGTTCTTCGACCACTTCGGGTTCTGGCTCCGACTCTGGGGTAATTACTGCTTCGGCCTCCGGTTCTGGAGCGGTTTCCTCGATTACAGGCTTTTGCTTACGAGCATACTTACGCTTCGGCTTCGCAGCTTTAGCGGTGGATGGCGCAAGCTCATCGAGTAAATCCTTATATCCATAGAGGACATTCTTCATGAAACAGATTGGTTTCCAAGCGAGGAGCTATGGAAGTGCTGTTATCTCTGTGATATGGCAGGCGATTGCGAATACATCAGCTAAATTTCATTGGAAGGACAGCCAATATGAATTGGACCAAAGGCCCTAGTCCGACAAACACGTCGGACGGGGTTTTCTACTACAGTGCAACATGCATTGTGTGGCGTCAGGAACAGGCGCCGCTATGCAAATATATTATCCAACGGATTGCTGCCGGGAAGGGATTCCGCTGGCTGCTTTATCAGTGGCAACCAGACTGCGAGAATTTCGTGTTGGTGCCGTTCTCGGTGCAGCAGCAAACCTTCCCAAGGCTTTACCGTGCCCATGAAAGAGCCGCATGGCTGGAGCGCCTGGATCAACGCGCAGGAAATAAGCCTGATCACTCTTCGCCCATTGAAGCCGCAGCAGCGCTGTTCGCTGAAGGCATCGTGCAGAACGGGACGGAGGAATAGCCATACAACAAATCATTAACTGGTTATTCTGCTGGCTGGATAACATTGGCCGGCAGATGTATGAGGGCAATTTCTCTGCCTTGATCCTACTCGCGAACCTCTGGGCAGTCGCGATAGGATACCGAACACTGCGGCTGTACCGCAGAGCACAGAATACCAGAAGACGTTCCCGAAGGAGACGCCAGTGAAGGCGGGCGAGTGCGAGCATATGTGATGTACTTCATGTTGTTGCATTCTCCTGCTACCCATGATATAATTGGTACAGGAAGGAATCATCATCATGATCGAATTACGAGGCAAGCACAACACTGCCAAGGTGTTCACCGACAACATCGACGAAGCGACCATTTCACAAGTTATCAATCTGCTGAACCAGGAGTTTGTGCAGGGAAGTCAAATCCGCATTATGCCGGATACCCACGCCGGCGCGGGCTGCGTCATCGGCACAACCATGACCATCGCCGACAAAGCCGTACCGAACCTTGTGGGCGTAGATATCGGCTGCGGCATGGAGACAGCGCTGCTGCGGGACACCCATGTGGATTTGCACCGCTTGGACAAAGTCATCCACGAGTACATTCCCTCGGGCTTTTCAACCCGCAATACGCCGCATCCTTACCTTGCTGAGATTGACTTATTAGCGCTGCGCTGCGCCCACCATGTCAACCTGGGCCGCGCGGAATTGAGCCTGGGCACCCTGGGCGGGGGCAACCATTTCATTGAGCTGGGGCGTGACGACGACGGCCAGCTCTACTTCGTGGTGCATTCGGGAAGCCGCAACCTGGGCAAACAAGTGGCCGAGTGGTATCAGAAGGCCGCTGCCGATGACTTGAAGAGGCGCCGCAATGACGGCAGCGCGATTGTGCAGGCGCTGAAGGAGCAAGGCCGGGAAAGCGAGATCGAAACCGAGCTGCGCAAGCGCAGTGCCTACAAAGTGGATAAAAACTTGGCCTTCGCGGAGGGGCAGCTATTCGACGACTACATCCACGACATGGGCATCACCCAACGTTATGCCGAACTCAATCGCCGCGCTATCGTGCGGGAGATCGTCAAGGCAATGAAGTGGAAGGTCGATGACAGCTTTACGACTGTGCACAATTATATTGATATGGACAGTATGATTCTCCGCAAAGGAGCTATCTCCGCCCGTGCAGGAGAGCGTGTGCTCATCCCCATGAACATGCGCGACGGCAGCCTGATTTGCATCGGCAAAGGGAATCCCGATTGGAACGAATCGGCTCCCCACGGGGCGGGCCGGTTGATGAGCCGCAGCGCCGCGAAGGAGGCGATCACCCTCACGCAGTTCAAAGCGAGTATGGAGGGCATCTTCTCCAGCACGGTCAATCGCTCGACCATTGACGAGGCGCCCTTTGCCTACAAGCCAATGGAGGAGATCGTGGCCAACATCGGCGATACCGTGGACGTGGTACGCATCGTGCAGCCGCTGTACAACTTCAAGGCGGCGGAATAATCTCTAACATAATACTTTGCGAGCAGCCCGTTCAGGGCTGCTTTTTTCATCTCAATGAAAGAGGCAATTGACCATAGAAACGAAAAACATCCACCAAAAGCTGCAGGAGGTTCGCCAGAACGTCCTGACCATGCGTGAAGATAAAGAAGGATATGGCTATAGTTATGTTTCAGAGGAAAGCATCCTCAGCCATATCACCGGTGTAATGCAGCGGGTCGGCCTTTCGCTGATTCCCTCCATCGTGCCCGGCACTTGGAAGTTCGAGCCGCGGGTTTTTGAGAAAAAGAAAATCGACAAAGCCAAAAACGAAACCACGGATACGGTTTCAGAGTTCCTGTTCAGTGCGGAGATGACATTCCGCTGGGTGAATAACGAAAATCCCGAAGACAGTCTCACTGTCACCTGGTCCATCGGCGGGAATTCAAATGACATGAGCCAAGCCATGGGCAGTGCGCTAACTTATGGGACGCGGTATTTCCTGCTGAAGTTCTTCAACTGTGCGACATCCAAGGATGACCCGGACGCCCTGCTGCGCAACATTAACGCTGGCGCGGTTGACGAAGCTGCTCTGAAGGAAATGATCGACCAGATTGATGCCGCTTTCAAGAAGATCCCCGCTGAGGATAAAGAAAAGAGAGAGGCTGTTAGTGCAGCGATAACGCCTATCATCCAGAAGGATACTGGGAAAAAGAGCGTTAATTACAGTACGCTGAAAACACTTGTAGCTGCCACGGAAGTATTCGCCGCGGTGCAGAAGGTCCTGGGTGATAGCAGTGGCTAAGATCATCGGTTTCGACCCCGAGTCCGTTTCTGACGGGCCCGGGGTTCGCTTCGCCATCTATTTTTCCGGCTGTCGGCATCAGTGCTCTGGTTGCCATAATCCAGACGCGCAGGATTTTGGAGCCGGCATGGATTTCAGTGAACAGGTGCAGGAGAAGCTCATCACCCATATCGCTCATTGCCCGATCATCAACGGCGTAACACTCACTGGCGGCGACCCTATGTTTTCTGCGGTAGAAGTGCTGCGCTTTGCGCTACGGCTGAGGGAGACCTTACCCAGTGTAAACATCTGGCTCTACACTGGATTCACCTACGAGGAGCTGACCAGCGCCGAGCAAGTAATGCTGTTAGATCAGTGCGACATTCTGGTTGACGGTAGGTTCGAGCAGGATAAGCTGGATCAGTCAATGCAGTTCCGCGGCAGCACCAACCAACGCATCATAAACCTTGCGGCGACAAGGTCTGCTGGCGAAATAACAATTTGGAGGGGGTGATCTCGCATGAACAAATCTCGACGCGACAAGGCAAATGAGGTAATACAAACACTACAATCGGCACTCGTTGATATTGAGTACCTAATCGACGAGGAGCAAGATGCACTGGATGGCATTCCCGAAAATATGCAAACGCGTGTCGAGCGAAGCGAGAACACCAAATCCGATTTGGACGACGCCAAAACGGCAGTCGAAGACGCCGTTCGCCAACTTGAGGCTGCAGTGGATCGATAAGACAAGCAGTAACAATAAAAAAGCAAGTCCGACAGCATTTGTTCGGGCTTGCTTTTTTTATTGATAATTGGACAAATTCTCCCATGCATAGAAATATGCTGGGGCACAAGGAGGATGCATATGGGACGCACGAAGAGACCCGCAAATGTGGTCAAAAAAGCTGCTGCTGAGATTGTTTGGTTTATCGCTGTATATATCCGGCTCTCGCGTGAAGACGGCGGTGAGGAAAGCAGCAGTGTTACAAATCAGAAAAAAATCTTGCAGCGCTTTTTGGAAAATGAGTTTATCGGGCAGTATGTGATCGTTGATTTCTATATTGACGATGGCCTGACGGGAACAGACGATACCCGCAGGGATTTCATGAGGATGATCACAGATATTGAAGATGGCAAGGTGAACTGCGTTGTGTGTAAAACGCTTTCGCGTGCATTTCGTAATTATTCCGACCAGGGATACTATCTGGAGGCATATTTTCCGCAGAAAAATATACGGTTCATTTCAACCGGCGATCCGAAGATTGATACATACACAAACCCCGAAGCAATCACCGGCTTAGAAGTTCCAATCACAGGCTTGATGAATGACCGCTATGCCGCCAAGATATCCAGCGATGTGCGGCGTACCTTCGATTACAAACGCACAGCCGGCGAATTTATCGGCGCCTTTGCGCCGTATGGATATCTCAAGGATCCAAACGACAAAGGCAAGTTTATCATAGACGAGAACATTGTGCCGATCAAGAAAGATATGTTTCGTTGGATTGTACACGAAGGCATGAGTTTGACCGGCGTGGCTAAACGGCTCAACGAGTTGGGCATTCCAAACCCATCAGCATATAAACAAAGCATTGGCTTGAATTATCAAAACCCGCATGCCCAAAATAACGACGGCTTATGGATTGGCGGCACCGTGCGGCGCGTGCTGCTTGATAAGGTGAACCTGGGCCATATGGTACAGGGCAAACATCGTATAGTCAGCTACAAAGTGCACAACCAAATCCGTGTGCCGGAGGAGGAGTGGTATGTGGTTGAAAATATGCATGAGCCAACCTTCACGCAGGAGGAGTACGATTCGCTTGCCAATGTTTTGCGCCGCGACACCAGAACCCCAAACAGTACGCGTGTCGTTCATCTTTTTTCAGGATTTCTGAGATGTTATGACTGCGATAAGGCGCTGCATCGGGCAAACGCCAAAGGCCGAACTTATTACCATTGCCGGACGTACAAAGAAAAATCCACTGCCCATTGTACAAAGCACTCGATTCGGTTGGATGTTCTTGAAAGCGCGGTACTTACAGCCATTCGGCTGCAAATCGTTCTGCTGGATTCCATCGCTGATATCGCGAAAGAGATCAAGTGCATTCCTGCCACGGAGACACAAAGCAAGCGCGTCGAAACATCTCTTCGAGAAAAGCAGAGGGCGATGGAAAAGACCCGACTGCTGGCAACAGGTTTATATGCTGATTGGAAGTCAGGCGAAATCAGCCGAGATGATTATCGCTTTATGAAAGCAAAGTTCGATGCCGATGTTGAACAATTGCAAACTGCAATAACAAGCTTAGAAGATGAACAGCGGAGACTGTCGCAGGAAATCAACAGCGAAAGCACGGTATTCGCTGAGTTCCTAAAGCACAAAAATGCACAGTGTCTCGATCGCGTTTTATTGGTTGATCTAGTGAATACGATTTATGTTCATGAAGACAAGACCATTACCATTCGATACCGCTTTGAGGACGAACTGAAGCGAATCATGGAGTTCGCAAAAAGCCACGATAACGTAGTTATCTCATAGCATTTATTTTTTTACGGAAAGTTTCGGATATATAACAGGTTCCCAGGGCTTCCAGGGTCCCCCCGGCCATCCTGGCGAACGGGGCGCTACCGGCGCCCAAGGCATTCCGGGCATGCGGGGCGCTGCCGGCCCCACGGGAATCCCCGGCCCGCAGGGGCTGCCAGGCCTATCCGGTCCAAAAGGCGATACAGGCCCGCAGGGCTTGCCCGGTTTAAAGGGCCCTTGCGGCCCGCAAGGCACGAAGGGCGATAAAGGCGAAAAGGGAGACAAGGGAGACAAGGGCGATACCGGGGCGCAGGGGCTTCAAGGCTTGCCCGGCCTGCAGGGGCTTCAAGGCTTGCCCGGCCTGCAGGGGCTGCCCGGCGCCACAGGTCCCGCGGGATCCGCCGGGCTTCAAGGCTTGCCCGGGCCGCAGG
>Ga0123356_10001834_pt1 | contig 23064 bp, 60 predicted proteins | sample TergutEmb28metaG_2_FD_92546 | JGI IMG/M metagenome (GOLD analysis project Ga0123356, IMG submission 92546) | Embiratermes neotenicus P3 segment gut microbial communities from Petit-Saut dam, French Guiana - Emb289 P3 | ecosystem: Host-associated > Arthropoda: Insects > Digestive system > Gut ...
GTTCCTATTATGGAAGTTGCAAATCATATTCTTGAGTTGTACATATTTGCTATGAAGAAAGAAAATGAAAAGAAACATTTCTATATGACAAAAATAGGATGTGGAATTGCCGGTTTTACCATTGAGGAAATGAAGAACATTTTTGTCAAGTATGAAAAATACAGACCGCATAATGTAATTTTACCTGCGGAATTTGTTGAAGAAGAACCATTAAGTTGCTGATGATATGCCTATAATTTATGCTTTTGCTATACATCAGAAATCAAATAAAAAATACGATATACTTTTATTTGATGATGCAAAGAAGTTACTTGAAGAAAAACTTATTGAAGTTAACATAAAGTTTCAGTCTCCACTAAAAAATGAAAGAATTTTTAGGCATTTTTGTACGCATAATCATTACTCAAATGTCATAGCACATATAGGTTACATAAGTTCTGACTTAAACAAAAGAAAGAAAACGGGAGTATCTTTTGACTTATGTTACTCAAAAAGAAAGAAATTCCATCTTAAAGGACAATATGCATTAATAAATGAATAAGATGACAGATAACTATTACAGGAATGTTAAGTTCCGAACTAATCGTGGTGAAAAACCAACAGATTACTTTAAAGAAGGTGATTGTATTGCCATACTTAGAAATTACTTTGTCTTTTATAAAGTATCACCGGATAAACTGACTCGTACATACAAAAAGAAACAGATAGACTTAAAGCAATATGTTCAAGCTCGAGTAATCAGATTACATGTACCGGAGAAAGATAGAAATTTTCACTGGAGATATGGCTTACTTGAAGTAGAGATAGAATTTGTTGATGCATTCAGATTTGGGCTACCAAATACATTCTACATCGAACCTTGGAATAAACACTTATTAGGACATATAATATGAACAATTTTGAAATTGGAGACATCGTTTATGTCAAAGTCATTAAAGATAAAATGACATATTGGGGTTATAGTGGAGGTATTATTGGTATTATCAATGAAGTTGGACCCATTGAAGGAAGTCAGAATAACAGCAAATGGTGTAATCTTACTATTCCGGAGATTGAAGATCAGGAACCTTATTTACACAACTATTCTCATTGGACCGAACATGACTTAGTGTTACTTAAAAGAAATCCAAAAGCAACACATATACAAATTTGGCAATTAGAAACAATTGAAGACTTTAATCAATACATTATTGAAACCTTAAAATCTAACTAAATATCATGAGAACTAAAGTATTAAGAAAAGAAACTGAACCTATAGTCGTCGGTTCATACACTAAATATGATTGTGTCGATGTTGAAGTCGCAAGTCTGAATGAAGATGGTACCGTGAATCTGAAGCGTGTATATGTAAATGACTCCAATGGTTGTCGTGCTGCCATTCAGGAATATCAAAATGTTAAAACCACAGGACTTCGATTTTATACATGGGGACATAACTTTATTGTTAGTTCTAACTTTATTGAACTTGAACAGATATGTGAAAACAAAGTTTACTTTGATGACAGAGACCGGAAACTGGCTAATAAAGGAAAACTTCATGAATGCTCACAGTTCTTTAAAGATTTTTGTGTCATTGGTGAAGATGGTACCATAATGAAAAGTTTTTGTGTACAGATATTTCGTAGACCGATAACTTTGAATAAGAATTATATCATTGAAATCAGACCTACAATTTATAATGCCGATTATGACTTAGATAACTCCAAGTTTCTTAACAAAGAGCCGGAGTCTGGCGTACAATGCACAATGATAAAAGTTAATGATGGTTCTAAATACGGTTATTCATTATATGTAGATGAATCGTATGATACCGTAAGAGAACTGATATGATTGGAATAATTGTCTGTGGTTTAGCATTTGTGCTTATCTTAGCTTACATTATGGCAGCAACTTTAGAATATGTCAAATGAGTGAGAAATGGGTAAAGCAACCTCTTCAATTAGAAAGAGAGAAAAGAAAGTATTATAAACGCTCAGGAACGAAATGTTACAAATGTGAACTGAAGTCACAATGTAATAAAATGTATAGGCTTTACCAAAGTAAATTGGTTCCTGGTATGCCCGATTTTATAATGAAGGAACTTGCTCAAGAAATAAACAGATGGCTTGCTGAACATTGCATAAACACGACAAAGAAACATTAATATGTCAATGATTAACTATTATACTGGTGAACCACGTTTTCATACTGAAAACTATATCATTTATACAGCACAAGAGATTTATAGAAAATACCAAGGTGGAATAATGCCGTATGATTTAATGCTTGAAGTTGCTGAAATGATGGATTTAACCTTAGTATCAGAACAAGATGAACTTATGCAAATCATTGATGAAAATATGTGGAGGATTGTATGAAACTAATTTTACATTACGAATATTGCTTATAACTAACTAATTACATACTATATGAACAATTATGATACCCGAGCTTACATTAGAGGAACTCAAAGTGATGGTGAAAAAGGATGGATTGAAGTTTTCAACATACTTCAATGTAAACATTTCATCAAAGACCTAAATTACTATTCAAGTCGAAGTTATAAAGACCCAGAAAATGAAATGTGGAAATGTCGAAAAGATGAACCGTGTGGACGAGCAAATAACTTACCACAATGCTTTGCTGAAGATAATTGGAAACTTCAGAAATCACATTGTAAGTTTTATAAGCCTATTGATGTAACTGAAATTTTGGTAAACATTGAAGGTGGAGATAATCATGAATATGTACTTAAGTCTTCAATAAAATCGAAAGTTGTTACCTCAACCACAGTAACCGAAGTCAAAGACATTGAAAAAGACGAGATAGAAGAAATTGCTAATGAACTTATAAAACCAAACTAAATATGAGTAAGAATACATTTATAGAATGTCCAAATGTGACAGTAAAACAACTTATTGAAATCCTCAAAACTTGTCCACAAGACTATGAAGTAATTTGGTGTGATGGTGGAAACCTTGCAGTAAATTATGTTGAAGTAGAACCCGAGTTTAGATTCGTTAACTTAATGTTTTAAGAATATGATACTATTTTTACAAATTATTTTAGGCATCGGAGTTACCATTTTAATAGGTGGTTGCATAGTCGGTGCAATATGGACATTTCGTAAAGAAAATTAAAGAAACATAATATGGAAATCATTAAACATGGAAAACCGACCAAACTGCAAATCTATTTTCCAAAAGACATTCAACCGCCGATAAGATTGGTATTTACATGTACAAAATGCGAATGCCAATATGCATGTGATTCTGATGAAACAGTTGTGGGCACAGGAACTCCACATTCAGGAAAATACATTAATGCACAAACCAATTGTCCTAACTGCGGAAGAGGTAATACGGTATTCATTGATAGAGATTCTCTTGAAGTAAATGAACTGGATGACTCCACTTACCAACCATTAAGTCCCGATGAAACTCGTCAGCATAAGAACAAAAGAATACCAGATTTTGTCATTAAAGCCGTAAATGAAATGCTTATTAAGAAAATGGGTACTTCTAATTACATTACATTAAAACAAGATGATATTGCCAATGAAGCTAAAAAGTTGGGCAAATTGAAGAATACACAAGTTCTTTATGATAACAATTGGATGGACTTTGAAGAAATATTCAGAGAAGCCGGATGGGAAGTGACTTATGATAAACCCGGGTATAATGAAGATTATGAACCAACATTTCAGTTTAAGAAAAAGAAATAAGATATGAAATGGTTTTTTAACTTTGTAATCGTAATGGCTGTATTCTTAGCCATTTTTATAACTATTGTGTGGATACCTATAATGCATGATACTTTATGCGACTTAATTACATACATTATACTTATGGTTTTATGTGTTGCTGAGGTTGGGCTTGGTATCTTTGGTTTAATAAAATGTAAAGACAACTAACATGGAAGATTTTTATGCAATTCTTATATTACTTGTGTTACTTTTTCTATTCGGATTAATGTCAGAACTTAACTACAGGAAAACAAAACCGAAATTAGAAGAGGTATGGGCAGGACCTGATGACGATGATGAACAAAATGAAAACATATAACTATGAAAAAATAGGTGGCTTAAAATGGAAAGTAGAAATAACTAGTGGTAATGTAGGGGCACAAAGCATTGCAATGGAAACTTGTAAAATTGCTGCAGCTCGAGATACTGCAATTAGTGTTGACATTCAAATTCCTGATAATCGAGCTTCTGAATATAGCAATAGATGGATTTCTTTAATGGTTTCACCGAAATCTTATTGGAAAGACATTGAGAACCTTATTGATGAAAAGATCGAGAATTTAAGAATAGAAAGACCGTTGCAAAATCCAAGTAAAGTATGAAATTTGGATACAGACCGAACTTAAAAAAACATAATCAATGAATGCATATACTCATAAACTATCAGATAGTTCAGTTGCATTTGTAGATGAAAATGGTAACTTAATACCGAGCATTAAACATTTGATAGATGCCGGAAACATTAAAGAAGTTTGGAATTTAACCGATAATCGTACTGCAATAACACTAACAGACAACAGAAACTTTATACTAAAAGAAACACTCTTTTATAGAGAAGAAGGTAAACTAACTGTAAAAACTCAATAACTAACTTGATATGAAAACTGAAGACAAAACATTATCTGACTACTTACTTAGAGAAACTCGAAAATTTCCCGGACTTTTTGAAAGCCCCATAAGTCAAAAGACAAGAAAAAAGATTGATAATGAAATTAAGGAATTATATGAATCCGACAAAAAGCTATATAGGCAATCCGATACATTACAGAAATTCATCGACTGGGAGAATATAATGAAAATGGGTAGATATGCCGGTGGGCATGATTGTCAGATGCAAGGGCTCTTTAAAGATGCTGTGGTATTAGGACATTGGAATGAAGATGTATGGCAAGGTCAGGTAGCAACTGCTGTACAACTTAATGATATGTACATTATCTATAATGACTATTACGGTTCATGTTCGGGATGTGATTCTTGGGAAGGTGCTGATGACAATGAAGTTATAAACATGTGCATCGGACTTGCTAACTCTGCATATATCTTCGATTCTATTGGTGATATGCTTATCTTTTTAAAGTTACCCGTAGAAGAATGGTCATCATGGGATACTGAATGTAAACAAGGTCTTTTGCAAGAAATCGTTGGAAACATAAATTGGAAAGAAAATGAAAACACCGGAAATTAACATACAAATGTCAGAACCTATTGAAGTTCAGTATAAAGAAATTTCTTTTGCTGCAGACATACTTGCTGCCATTATGATAATAGAAGATATCTTAAATGGATTTGACAATGAAGATAAAAGACAAGAATACTTTAGTGTTTCACCGACATTATGTGTTTTATGTTCTATTATAAATCGGTCGCATCTTATACATTTCATGAAAGAATATGCTATGAGAGAATATGACTCAGTATTAATTAACAGAATGCAAACTGTGTGGTGGACCGACGGTATGAAACAAAATGAAACCGCTGAATGGTACATTACTGACATCGAAGCTTTTAAGAAACCTCGTCTTGAGTTCTTACAATCTTGGAAAGAATATACTTACTTAAAACTTAAAGAACAATGAGCAAACTCTACAACATCACAGTAACTATATGCTTTATACTTTTAGGCATATCAATGATAGGATTACTTTTTCTAATGTTTGGTTTCCATTCATTACTTAATCCTGTAATTTGGAATACGATAGTTGCAGCCGGTCTTGGGATAGTTGCAGGTATTATCGGTATGATATCCAACGAGAAATCGATTATTAACGCTTACACCGGAATAGAATCATGAATATAGGATCAGGCAACGGCTATCCAGAATCTGCATTGTCAAACTTTGCACCACATCCATTTGAGCTGGATGGAGTTCTTATATGTTCAATGGAAGGATTCTTACAGGCAATTAAGTTTCGTGAACCACATATACAGGTTGAGGTTTGCAAACTTGTCGGTTATGCTGCTAAAAAGAAAGGACGCAATCGAACATGGCATCATCAGCAACTTCTTTATTGGCAAGGCGTTGAGTATAAAAGAAATTCTGAAGAATACCAAATACTTCTAAATCGTGCATATAATGCTTTGAACCAAAATGAAGGATTCCAAAGAGCTCTTATTGCATCCGGTGAAGCTGTACTTAAACATACAATAGGAAGAACTAAGGAACGAGAAACTGTACTTACTCGCAGAGAATTTTGTTCTCGATTAACTAAACTTAGAGCCGGTGAAAAACTCCCAGAAACACTTGAAGAAAAGACATTATTCTAAATCTAAAAATATATGAATCCAATTGACTACATTGTATTAGGAGTTGCCATTACTTGTGGACTTGCTGCTCTTATCTTAATTTTCTGTGTGACCGTTGTAAACCGTCATCTTAATGATCCAAGAAATTGTCTTATCTTTGGTCATGTACAATCCAAAACTAAAGCCGAACGTGAATCTGAACATTATACTCAAGACAATGTTGAAGGAGTATTCTGGATTTGTAAGCGTTGTGGTAAACATTATGTAAGAAACTAAAACATATATCATGAACTTTTTAATCTTATTCATCATTTGCCTATTAACGGTTACCGTCTCAATTTTTGTAGGTATCGTAATTGCTAATTCTAATGTTCACATCGTAACTGATACTTTTATTGTGAACAAAAACCGTACTGAAAATCTGCAACGACAAGATGCCGTTATGCTTCTTAAAAATGAGCTTGCAAAATGCAAAGGTCTTAAACTAAAGTATAATGAAGAATCCGGTGAAACTACAGTTACTTTAAGAATTAAATGTAAATAGGACTTACTATATTCTTCGGGGCTCTTGCATTACTTTGCATATTATTCCAATCCAACATTGATAACTTCTTAAACAAATAAACTATGTGTCTTTTCCCAGACCAAACATCAAAAGTTCTTAAAGCATCCGAAGATATGCTTGTCTTTAAGATTCTCAAAACATCTCCTGATAATGCATGTCTTGTAACTGCTCCTTATATAGACCGATATGTTTATGTACTTGGTGAACTTGATACAATGGCATATATTAGTTTAGACATATTCGAGCAAAATTGTGGAGACAGAAGAATCCATACTATACATCTCGATAGTTCATATCTTAATAAGTCCATAACAGAAATCTTCAAAGAAAACATTCTTCAAATTTGTACAGATGGAAAACCTGATACCTACAAAACTGAAATGTATATGGAAGGACATTACTTATGGTTAGAACTATCTTCTATTGATGGCCGTGGTATTTGCCGAAAATTCCGATGTGAAATAAATGAAGGATTCCACAGTTATCATCCACATCAACTTCAAACATCTTTTGTTATTGGAAACTCATATCATCGGTTTGCTTGTATCATACCGAAAGGTTCCGTATATGTAGAAAATGATTTCGATGATATCTATAAAGAAATAACTTCAAACCAAATTATACCAATGTTTGAAGTTAAACATACCAAAAGACATTACATTGAAAGATTCATTGTATGGAACACAAAACGAAAACTCAAGAAATTAAAAAAGAAACTGCAATAACTGCGAAAAACATCATAGCATGGATTGTCCCAACTCAATCCATTGTTATTCTGTAGATAGCAAACCTTATTTTGTACCAAAGAAATAAAGTTGTATATTTGTACTGAACTTAAAACAATTTACAATATGAAAAAATCTTTTAACGAAACCGAACTTTATAACGGTAAATCTACAGTTACTAATTACATATCCGATGTAATTAAAGGATTACAAACCCGCTGGGAAATTAATGATGGAGACAAAATCTCAAAACATTCTCAAATTTGCGAAATCTTTTGGCAAATGTATAATACCTTAGGTGGAAATATTAAAAACTTCTTAGAGGTAAAAGGCTGCATTGATGATTTTGTTGAACTAATGGAAGGTCAATTCAATGCAGAAGAGTTCAAAGAAGCAAAAGCAAATAATTGGAATGGTGGAAATTGGCAATAAGCTTTGCCTGCTTCCCAATGTTTGCCTACTTATCTTAATCTCATGAACACCACCCTCTTTTCCCTTAGTAACTAAGGTAATATACACACTTTAACTATAGTTGCAGTCACAACGAAATTTATACAAAGTAATACCTGAAATCTATACAAAATGCAACATCAATTACATATGAAACGTGAACATATTTTTACTATAATCTACATTGTCATTTGTCTATTCATTATTTGCGGTCTTTTCTTCCCATGGAAAGCTTCTATAACATTAGGTATTGGTATTATTGCTCTTGCCATAACTTGGATGATAGACTATTGGGATACTCTTAAACTTGCAAATCGTGATTAACAATATTGACACAACCAAAACTTCTCTGATTACTCAAATCATTAACTCCGGATTACCCGATGTCAATATTTCGAGTGTTGGAGAACAGTGGTCATTTAAGTTTACTGAGAGTTATAAAGAACATATTGCTGATATAAAGATAGTTCATAAAGAAGGCATTGCTCTTAAAGTTGAGATTGCTATTGATAATGCTTCATATCTTGCATATGACTTATTCGAGATAGAAACTCCTCTTTATGATATTGTATGTCATTACTTATTTAATGCATTTAGATTCTTAGATAGACCAATATGAAAAAATCAAACCTCATTTTACTTATCATAACTTTAATTAGTTTGGTTATATTTATGTCATTTACTGTACTTACTGTAATGTCATTGCCAAAACTCGACATCTTTTATGTATCTATGGCCGGAGGTTTTATGGGAATTACGTTTTTCCTTGCCATGGTAGGTATGTACAGACATAAAAATGATACTGACATAACAATAGAACTATTATAACCGATGGAAACCTATACTAAAAAGACAATGAGAATGCATAAAAATGCTTGTGGTTCTAATAAGCTTGAATATGATACCGAAGATATAGCAATTAAAGCAGCGGAAATCTCAAGTCTATGGCAAAAGAAAAACTATACTGCATACTTTTGTCCTGTTTGTAATAAGTATCATGTAGGTAGAACACCATCAAAGGAACCAATAGCACAGATACTTACTAAAACTGAAAATGGAACTATAAAACCTCAACCAATTATAACCAAAGAAACCTCAACTAAACCAAAAGAAATACCAATGGCCGAGAAACCTAAGGAACTTGAAACCGTTTATATCATTATAGATAAGTCAACTAATTTACGTGCTGACTCGCATTCATATGTAAACTATGAAGATGCTCAAATCATGCGAGATACCTATAATAAGTATGTCGAGCTTGATGCATATAAAATCGTAAATCTTGAAATTGCTCCATTGATACTTGGAAGCAACTTATCAACGAATCAGCAACGCATTATACGAGATGGACTATTCTATAACTTTTTAGTATGGAATAAACTTTTCAAAGATAGCCAAAATATCATCAGTCTACCGATTGAGAAACCATTTTCAAAACCTAAACCGAAAATTGAAAAATCCATTATAGCAGTTGAAGAAAAATCAAATATGAATATAACTTATTCACCCATTATTACATCACTTCGTAAACATGTACTTAGTTGGATGGAAGCTATAAATCATCCAGTTACAATGCAAGAAATTTTCAGATATATCATACATTGCCAAGGAAAAGAAAATACGTTAAAAAATCGTAAAGCTCTTCGATATCTTTTCAGTGTTACAAAGAGCGGTACCGGTAGTAGTTTAAGAAAACCTCAGATTAAAGACAAACGATATCTTATTGAAACAAAAATACCTCTTGATGGACAAAAATCGAAGAATAAAACTTATATAATTGCTACTGCTGTGGATACTGCAGAAACATTTGTACAAAAACCAAAATTTAAGATACAAAAATGTGATGATTTACCACTTCGTATACAACTTCTTAATTGGATAGAAAAGCAACCAACAAGACCTACGAAAGAAAAGATATACGAAAAACTATTCAAAATCAAAAAGATAGAAAATAATCCGCAAAACCGTACCATTCATTCTTCATATTTTCAACCTGCTGGAAAAACTTGTGGAGGAAATTCTTTATTGATGCCGCAAAAGGAAGAAAAAAGATATTTACAAAGATGTGGAGATAAGTTTAAAGTTGTAATAGAGAAAACATGCTAACAAACGATGATATCCTAATACTTGGTCACGGTGACCTTATTGAACGGTACTTTGATGACCCACCTCATCTTATTGAACTTGAACATTTCTATTCAGACCGATTAAAGAAAACTGAGGAATATAAAATAGTTCTGTATCAAGACAGTCGTACTCCAGATGTTAAAGTTCTAAAATCACTTTATAGATTCATATGAAAGAAAAAACATATTTAACTACATTGTCTGAACTTCATAAAACTGATAAGAATACATGGCATAATTATATAGTCCATTATGAATATCATTTACAGCAGTTCAGAAATAGAAAAATAAAGCTTTTAGAAATAGGTATTGGTGGATATGATAATCCAAAAGCCGGTGGAGAATCCTTAAGGATGTGGAAAGACTATTTTAAGCTTGCTGAAATATTTGGCATTGACATTTATGATAAGTCAGAACTTAATGAAGAACGTATTACAACTTATCAAGGCAGTCAAACTGATGAAAATTTTTTGAACCATATAACCACTGAACATGAGTTTGATGTTATCATAGATGATGGTTCTCATGTTTGTTCAGATATCATTAAAACATTTAAGATACTATTTCCAAAACTGAAATCAGGTGGCATTTATGTTATTGAAGATTTGCAAACATCATACTGGTCTAATTTTGGTGGTGACTCATTGAACTTGAATAATGCTAATACTTCAATGAACTTCTTGAAAAGTTTAACTGATTGTCTTAATCATCAAGAAATTGTAAATCCTAACTATACGGAAACTTACTTTGATAAGAACATTGTATCTATACATTTTTATCATAATTTGGTTTTCATATACAAAGGAAATAATGATGAGGTATCTTGGCTTGTCAATAATCATAAATTTTTAGACACGGTAAAATTTTGAAGGATTCATATGAAACCAAAACAGATTTCCATAGAGATACTTAGAGATATGAAAAACCGAAATGAACCGGTTATATGTCGTTATTGGTTTACTATGGCATTTATGAAAACATTTCCTAATATGGGACATGATGAGTGTTGCTATACATCTTATAAAGAATGGGCTCGATTAAAGAAAGTTGGATATCTTAAATCATATGATGCTGCAGGAAATAATGCATACTTAATAAATCTTAGTTGAACCAAAGTAAATAAGTTGTATATTTGTACTGAACTTAAATCAAATTAAAATGGCAAAAACTAAATCGTTCAAATCTCAAGTCCTCGACTTCGTTCAAGAACAAAACCGTCCATTATCTTGGCACGAAATTCATGACTTTATCCTTGACAAAAAAGGCTTATGGCCGCAAATGAAAGATACATATAATACCTGGGAAAAACGTAACTTTGTAAAGAATGACTTCCGCGGTTATTATGCTGGATATTTTTCAGGTCCATCTTATTACGCATACAAACAAGGTTGGAATTCTCACAACAGTGGAGCTCTTATGAGACCATCAAACAGAGACAACCGCTACCTTGCCAAAAATGCTGAAGGCAAATACATTTTAGAAATTGCATAACACAACCATACCAACTGCCGGTTATCTGACAAATCATTCCTTGTAAATCTTAATGGAATACCGGCAGTTTTTCTATTAACATAAAACCATAAATTATATGTCCAAAGTAAATCAAACTCGCAAAGGTCAAACTCTTGACTGGATTGAAGCACAAAACCGTCCACTTAGATGGAGTGAAATTCATGCATTTATTCTTGAACTTAAAGGAGAACCGAATGATTATGAACATCGCGGATACAGCACAGGTATTTTTGATACCTTAGGAAATCCGACAAAGAAAGACCCACGGTATATCGAGAAAGGAAAAGATTGCCGTTACACATTAAAAGAATTTCCTGCATAACATTATGTTTGACCCAAAGAAAGATTACGACCAACAGGATATTCGAGAAAAAATTCGGAGTATCCATGCTCAACATAAAGCAACTCTTAAAGGTGTTGAGTTGATGCAATGGAATCTATACTGGAGGTTACATCATTGGGTTATTACATTTGAAGATCGGGAACATCGACCACTTACTGTATCTGAATTATGTTTCAAGATTGAAGAAAAAGCTCCAAAAACCATAATGCAATATAAGCCTTACTTTGTTAAAGCATTTAATGACCTATGGAGTGTTATTCACGATTATAGCATCAATACAGAACCTTGGTTGCTTGAAGATTTTGAAGAATACTTGAACCTAACTTATGGAAGCTAATTCAGAATACATTGTAAAACCGATGACCTATACCAAAACAAACATAGAGCCTATCACAACAACATGTGATAATATACTTAAACTTATTGAAGAACTTAAAGAAACCTTAATTAAACATAACCTATTATGAGCAAAAAACCATTTTCATGGAGCAAATTTTTTAAAGTTTGTACCGTCGTACTTTTTATAGCATTGATTGCTATTGTTTGTACTAATGCTATTACCGTAGTTCCTTACGACCGCGTGTACCAATCATCGCCGTTCATTTACAAAACCAGTGAACATGTAGTTTCCTCAAACCATACGGAATACATTGAGTTCAAAGGTCCGGATTGGCAAAATTTTCCACATGAACAGTATATGACATATTGTGCAGAGGATACATCAGGCGTTATACTCGTCCAAAGTATAAAAGCATTTGAAAAGTTACCTGGATATAGAATTACTGATATTCAGTTTACGCCCTCCACAACTATAATCATATATGATACCGTTCCGTGTGTAACCAAATTACCGACTGATACCTCATCATTCAAAATCCAATGTTACAGCTCACCTAATGGAGATTATCTTGTCTGTAAAATTTTGACTGAGGATTTTGTAGAAACCATTGACAGCATCAGAACCCGGTTTACATTACCGATACTTCCTCCTCTTTCACAACACGTAAGATTTTAACTATGTGCTTTACTGCTAATGTTGCTTCAGAACTGAAACGCGCCGATAAAGATATCTTGGTGTACAAATGGTTACAAAAAGATAGAACCGGTGAAAAGAGAAAACTTCGAGCGCCTATCTTTTGTCAGAAATGGTATCTGAAAGGATACAAAGAAAAAGGACAAATGGTAGGATTCGTAAATCAAGGTTTGAGCAATGTTAAAAGTGACCAATATAAGGTAATACTGAATGAAAGCCATATAGGTATACCGTTCATCAATTCATTTACTTTAGGTGGTGATACTGTACATATCTCAACTTGCCATGGTTTATCCGGTGACGGAACCGGTTGGTTACCGCCGGATGCACCAGCCTTAAAAGTTGAAGAAATACCTCCTCAACCCATTAACCGAATAGAACCAAATGGTGAACTGACTCCATTAACTGAAAATCCATTTGAGAAATGTTGGAGTTTTGAAGTACTTGAAGGATTTCATTCATTAAGGAAAGAAGCTAATCCGTACAGTTACTATTGTTATGTACAGAACTCACATGAACCTAAATTATATGCATGTGTAATACCAAAAGGTGCTTTATACATTGAAAACTATGGTGAAGCTGTATCTAACCAAATCATTGTTCTTTTCAAAAGACCTGCTACAGCATTTCTTAACATACATAATATACTTACTTGGATAGATAAAATCCGTCTTAAATTTAAGCTCTATGAATCTGAATACTAATATTGCATCAAAACTTATTGCCGATTGGAAACCTGGTGATATCATATACGGAGCAACTTCTGATGGGAGAGTATTTTCATTTGAAGTTTTATCCAATGAAAGAACACAAAAAATGTTCTTTGGTATTAAGCTTGCATTACGAGACATAGATTACCGTTTCCAATTGACAGGTAACTACCGGGAAACAAACATACCTTATACAGCGGACGTATTTGTTGCTGAAAAGGACAACCGCAGTAACTATTGGCAAACTGAAACTAACATATACTTCAGTGCTTCACTGCTTGAGGTATTACAACATATTGCTGACCGATTCTATAATCATATTGCTGATGCTGAAGATACCGTGAAGAAACTAAAGAGAGCAGTGAAATCCGTAAACAATTACATAACACAATACTAATTATGATTTCTGTAATCCAACCTCATCAACATAAAATAATCTGCAGTCATTGCGGAAAACATATCGGTTATGACAATGCTGATATAAAAACAATGAACTATACACCAGAAGGAACTGTACGGTATATTTCCTGTCCATCTTGTGGTGACATTATAAAACTTAAATATTAAAACTATGAGCTTAGCTGCCCACTTAACTTTAACAATCATGTGCTTGATATTACTGGCATTTTATCATGTAGTATTCAGTACAGTATCATTCAAGAAAACCTCAACTTGGTTACTATTGCTTGGAAGTTTTTTCCCATACGTGAACCTTGGTATCGTTGTATGCTTGAGTATAATTTATGCTAACTGGATTGGAAGAGTTCCTGTACGAGATAATGCTTTAGGTAGATATGCATTAATAGATCATCAAAATTGTGACAACGTTTTGAAGTTTGTACTTTTCTGCTATGCATTAGTTGCTTCTTGTCTATATGTTTTACTCCAAATCTTATACATATTCTAATGGCATTCTTTAAACGACATTTTCTTGCTATTCTATTTGACATTCTAAGTGCAATAGTAATTACTTTTCTTAGTTGTGTTTTAATAATGGCATCGGTTTCATCGGGACCATTCATAATTGTTCTTATGACCGTTTGTATGCTATTAGTAAACATTCTTTTTTACAGCTCAATCTTTAAATCTTAAAAATAATGTTCGAAGAATTAAGAATCAGTCAAGAAGACAGTACAGAAAACCCTATGGAAATCATGATTTCCATATATGATGAAGCCGAAGATGAGAATTCTTACGGTGAATTAAAACTTGAAATAGAATTTTGGACTGAAATTAACATGGAAGAAAGTTACTTCCTAAAAATGAACACAAAAGAAGCAAAGCAACTACAGAAATTCTTAAATGATAATCTATGAAACGTATAGCATTAACCGGTGGAATCGGCGTTGGTAAAACTTATATCTCGCAACAATTCATTGACATTGGAATCCCGGTGTTTAACATGGATGTTGAAGCAAAGAAGATATATGCAACTAAGGAATACATTGAGTTTATCCGAAATGAGTTCGGTGATGAACTTGTAGTTAATGATGAGGTTTCTATACCGAAACTTGGTGAACTACTTTTTAAGGATAAGATATCTCGAAACAAAGTTCAGAAATATGTACATCCAATTATTATGAAGATGTTTAATGATTGGTGTAATCCGGTTGACGACTTGAGACATGAAGTCGAATATCCGCCATTTGTTATTTGTGAATGCGCAATACTTTATGAAGCAGGTCTTGAGCAATACTTTGATAAGGTATGGGTTGTAGATACTCCATTCAAAACTCGCTTTGAGCGTATCAAAAAACGAAATCCAAATTTATCTGAAACAGATATTCTAAGAAGAATAAATGCGCAAATGCCTCAAGAGAAAAAGGTAGGTGCTGCAGACCTCATCATATCAAATCCTTAAAACTTAATTCTATGAAGAAACATGAACTTTTACTTATAAAATCCACAGATACCTCTGTACTTGACAAACGACTTGCAGATGGATGGACTGTTACTTCAATTAGTGCCGGTGGAATTTCTACTTTATTGAAATGTTTGCATTATTGCTATGTACTTATCGAAAAAGAATCTAAAACTTGTGATTGCTAATGAGACAGCCTGAATATGACGGAGTTCCGGATGAACATATACCTGGAACCGAAACTTTAATTGGAACCATATCTTTTGATGAAGAAGGAAACTTTATTGATGACATTGATGAAGAACCGGTATACGATTCTCCAATACCTGATAAAGTATGGATAAATCCAGTAACCTCAATGAATATCTTTTGATATGAAACAACCGAAAAGCATATTTGACTTCATTAAAACTTATTTGCCGGATATTTCCGATAAGATAATGTATTATGGAACCGAAGTTGACCCAATTGCTCACCAACATATAACAGATGGCAAATTCACCGATGAATTGAGTCAGATGAGGTTCATTAAGTATTACTTTGTTGAAGCGCTTAATAACTATCGTAAAGCAATTGAGAACGGTGAATCTGAAGAACCGAAGAAACCTAAAGGAGATATGTTTGATGCATTTAAAGATAGTGATATGTATAAAAACCTCCTCGACATATTTAACCTAAAGAAAAACTAATATGAAAAGTAGTATTGCCGAAACCTATGTAAATAATAATGCTCATCAAAAGCTTGTAGGCTTTGTTGAGTCCGTTGTTGCAATGTCTGAAGAACAACTTTACGATGCTGCAATTGAAGCTGCTCGATACTTTTGTCCGCTTAAAGGAACCTGTGTTTCTAAATGTGAACCATATCATTTTGACTGTGTGTTTATTCAAGAATACACAAGAGGATATGATAACATTCTTAAAGGCATTATTAAACTTTCAAGAAAACCACAGCCATTTGACTAAACATTTTGCATACTTTAATTGAACCAAAGACTAAAAGTTGTATTTTTGTACTATAATTCAATTAAAAATCAAATTACAATGGCAAAAAGTCTTACTTCAGACAAATTATCTCAGGTACAAATGGTTTACCAAGCCGGAAAAGCCGGTGAAAATAACAACCATTCATTTACTCGCATAGTGAAATGCGCTGGTAAAACCTTCAAATATCGTTATCATATTTACAACTCATCTGGCTCGCATGTAACTATTTACATGCTTGGAAATGAAGGATGGACCGCAATTTATTCCAATCAGGAATTCGTGTATCCGCTTCCTTCATATGTATCTGAACATGCTAAACATGTATCCGCAAAATCTTCAATCTTTGAACTTTTTGATGGATTCCTTGTATCCGTATTTTGCTAATTCTTAATACCAATTCAATATGAAACCAATTCAATTAGACAAAACCCCATTCTGCCCGATGTGCGGGACTCAATTATCACACGATTATTCTCCGTCATATCTTTGTCCAAGTTGCAAAGAAGAAATCGGTTTACCAAGTTATGGTATGGAAGCTTATTGTCAGCAAATTCATGACCACTTTGCAGAATCTGACAAAACTTTATACTTTGTTGAGACTGATGTAACCGAATATCCGGCGACTATTTGCCGGTTAACTAAAGAGGATTATGAAATAGAAGACCCAAATGAAGAACTGCTTGACTTTAATTCAGTTGATGAAGCAATTGAAGAAGCTAAAAAACTTGCAGAACGTAATTTCGGTACTTATATCGAGTTCTCTGATGAGGATGAAGATGAGGATACCGATGAAGAAATGGAATGCTCATTCTGTGATGACTATCACGAAGAATATAACGGCATTACTTATCATACTTGTGGAAACTATGGAACTTCTTGTTGTCGTAAATGTTAAAACCTCATCATTATGCAAACTGCTTATACCATCATACTTTTTATTGTAGCTATTACTATCCTAATAGTTAGCCAAAGAGAAATCAAAATCGGTATTGAGAAACATCGGATAAAGAAATGGAGAGAACGTTGTGCTCAAGCCTCTGCTGAATATCATTCTCAATTAGAAACCTCATCATGAAAAAGTGGCATTACATACTTATATATGCAGGTATCATAATCTTAATAGGATTCTTGAGTAATGCTTTTCCAAGGTTTTTCCAACATAAAGCCGTGCAAAAAGCAGACCCATTCATTAAGATATTTGTACCTGGATATAAGGAAGGTGCTCAATGCGCAGAAGCAATCGAGAACTTATTTGAGAAACCTGAAGATGAACCGTTGGTTATAGATACACCAGAATACATTAAACGCCGTATCAGGGAAAATATAGAACAAGGATTAACACTAAACTTTGATTAACATGAAACATTATTCAAAAGCAGCAATAGAAACTCTTAAAGAAAACCGGCATTCACAAGGACTTATCGGTAAATCCGATTTCATTTACAGATGTCAAATGAGAACCTCTCTTTATGATGAATCCTTCAGTAAGGAATGGGAAAGGTTGATGCAAAATGGTCATATTGTCGGTACAGGATACCGCGGTATTGCTGAAATTGTTTCTATACCAAAGAACTCACCCAGTCCATATACTTTGAAGACTACTCAAATTCTTTGTAAAGCTGATAAAGAATTCCGTCGTCAAAGTTTCCTTGATACTTATGTTTATCATATGTCCTCTCTTGATGAAAAGAAAAAGGATATTGATGCTCTTGAAAAGGAATCGATTTCTCAATTCGAGAAACTTGTCCGTAATAACCACATTGAAAAACTGAAACCCGGTGTTTATCGTGTAACTAAAATCATATTACATGACTCAATACCTGCTGATATGTTAAAATCATGTCAGGAAAATATCTCAATTAGACCGTGGTTATTTTCCTGCATCGGTTGAACCAAAGACTAAAAGTTGTATTTTTGTACTATCAATCCAATTAAAATTTAATCAAATGAACATTCCACAAATCATGCTTGAAAAAGAACCAACTGCTACATATCCAAATCCGATAATGGTTATTAACGTTGTTCCGACTGTCGGACTTGAAATCTGCCCTGATGAATCTGTTGACTTTACTCATGACATTAATATTCCACTAACTGAAGCATACAAGTTACGGGATTTTTTAATTGCTAATTTAAGATAAAAAAATTCATAATGAAACCTAAACAATTTTTCTTAATGGTAATTCTACTTATTCTTGCCATTAACTGTAGCGCACAAACTGAAATTAAACCTGCTACAACCTCATCATTTACCACAGAGACAAACTTTATTGACTTGGAAGACCTTGAGGATCAACTTGACTCTATTGATGTTCTTTTTGAGTCCCTCATCATTCTTACAACTGAAATAAACTTCAGACTTCCAAGATGTTCCCGCTCCACTTCTAATCTTATAAACAAATGATTGTCTATTTTCTTTTCAGTCATTGGGTTATTTCACTTTGCTTGCTTATTAGTATTATAGTTACCGTGACGCTATACATAATTATAACTGACCGTAAAACCAATATCAGAAATGGCTTCAAACCCAATGGTCAGCCGTATTCTAAACTTGAAATTGGTAAGAGAACTGCAAAAATTAACTTTAATCATAAATTAACCGAATACTCATGCTTGCCTTAATTCTTATTATGTCTATAGTTGCTGCAGCATTTGCAGTAGGTATTTTCTTTATCTTATTAGAAACCGCATGGAAACGTACTGAATGGTTTAATAAGCCTAAAACATATTGTTACTTTGTTGCTGGAAATTGGGATTGTCGTCCGGAAAAGATGTTTCATATTAGGTGTACTCAAGTTGACTCAAGTCTAACTGAAGAAAAGTTATATTTCAGACTATTAGACCTCTGCCATACCGTTATGAATAAAGAATATGTCGTTGATAAAGATGCAATACATATAACCTCTATCATAAACTTATCCACTCTTAACCGATGACAACCTTCTTAATCATTGTATCTGTAATCCTACTAATTGAAACTTATAACTTTAACTATACATCAAAACGAAATGGTGATAAGCCCGAATAACATAGACCTCATCCTCGATCTTTTTGAAGATTCTTATGATGAAACCTTGGAAAATTCTGATGAGGTTATCCAAACTATATCTGAAGAACTCAACATTAACCCAGACATTATACATTCTGTGGTTGACCGTCACTTTATATTGTAAACCGTCTTCAGACTTCGTTTTTAGACTATAGCAACTAATCGTTAAATCATATGATTGCCAATTATAACCTTATGGAACTCGCTGAACAGAAATTCCTCCGCTGTGATGAATGCGGTTCGGTCATTCTTGATAAGCAATTTTATACTAAGCATATCTCAGGTCTTATTCGTTGTTCTGATTGCAGTCGAAAATACATTTCTGAAACTTATTGTAATACCGATATTCAGTAGTCAATAGTATTGCATATAAGGACATCTCAGAAACTTTAACTAAATTTTCATATACAAATTGAACCAAAGACTATAAGTTGTATATTTGTCTTATAATCAATTCAAACCAATTATGTGTAAATTAAAAATCTTATCTAAGCGTCAATTGACCATCCTACTTGCGGAGGTTCATGCTTATGGAGTCAATGACCCAACCCGTCCATTTGAAGAAGTTCTAACCGAACTTGAAGTCGACAATCTCGACCTCAGATACTTCAAACGAAGATATCGGAAATAAACGTTTTGTATTGTTTTATATTGATGAAAACTGCAGCACCTACCAAGGTTACTGCAGTTTTCAGATTTGCTTTAATGTATTGTTAATGAACACCGGATTTCGTTTTTAGACTATAGTACTTTATCGTAAATCCTACTCGTTCAAAATTTGTAAACAGACCTGAGTATTAAACAGCCTAAACTAATTCAACCTGGTGTATATAATAATTCTTAAAAGGTTTTATCGTACATGATAGCATAAAGAGAATCCATTGGTGATAGTGGGTTCTTTTTATGTTATAACTGAAACTAATTCATATTGCTTTATAAAACTTATAATCGGAAAAGGTTTATCTATAATTACTTTTCTGAGCCTTAAAAGATTGGGTTCGTCATCAATATTAGAACAGGGTATCCGGTGCTGCGCAGTAGCCGGATATTTTTTGTGCATCATTCTGAAACTAATAAAACCTTCTGAATATAAATTGGGTACAAAAGCAAATGAGTGTACATATCTCCTATTGGGTTTGCTTTTGTACTCACCTGAAATCCGGTGTTCTGACATGTTCATCGGATTTTATTATGCTTACTTACCGCAACTAAAACATTCTGCTGAATAAATAATTACCCAACCCTAATTGAGTAGCCAAAATCGATTATGAGGCTAATACACAAAATGGAAATTCGTGACTTCCATTTATTTCTTATTCATTTCAAACTTTGTCAATTCCGGTGTCTAACCCTAAAATTGGATTACCGGAATTTTTATGATGTTTAGTTTACTGAATATTTATGTCTACCACCGCAACTAAAACATTCTGCTGAATATAATTTATTCAGATGAGGTTTTTGAAAAGATTGGCTTCATTCTGAATTTTTCATAATAATTGTTAAAACTTAGGTTTATTCCGGTATTTAAGCCGTTAACTTAATACCGGATTTTTTATGATATTTAGTTTGAACCAAAGACTAAAAGTTGTATATTTGTACTATAAATCAAAATACAATGAATTTTAAGCCTTACATTAAACATGCCAACAAACTGGAGGCAAATGAATCTTATGAATTAGAATCACCTTACGTTTCCGATTCTGCAAAAAGTTACTTTATTGACAAACCGCTTTATTCTTTATCTTCTGAAGATTCTGATGAAGCTGAATATAATACTTATCATAAACTCGCAACTAAACTATATGCTGAACGTGATAACGGAAATTCGTTAGCATCCGGTATTGCATCTGACACCGGTGATTATGATTTTGCTGATGAGTGGCATGGTGACTATGATGTATTCCAATTCGGTTTACAATTCGTATTTCATATTTACGATGAGGAACAAAGAATGGGTTCAATTTACATAACACAATAAAGTTTTCATAGACTTTGTTATCCGAATATCTTTGAGACGGGTATTCGGATTTTTTTATGATGTTTAGTTAACTGGATATTTATGTTCTCTTTATTGAACCAAAGACTAAAAGTTGTATATTTGTACTATCAATTCAATTAAAACTAAACCACAATGACTGCAAAGGACCTCAACAAATTTATTATGCTCGGTGTAGAAATCGCCAAAAACTCTAATTCCGACCAAGAGATAGCCAGAAAGGTAAAACTTGCCGTTGAGAAACAAATCCAAGAAGATAATGCCTCTTTATATCAATAGTCATGAAGAACTCCGTAAACTGATGCTCAACCATTCTGAGGTTGTCTTCAAATACCGCAAACTGAATGGAGATATTACCACCCGCCGTGGAACTCTCCTTCCATCTATTACCGCTAATACCGTAAAGGGAATCCGAACCTCCTCACCGAATGTATTTACATACTGGGACCTTGATAAATCTCAATGGCGCTGCTTCAAAAATGAAATGCTTGAATGGTATGAAATCCCAAACTAATCTAACACCTGGCATTGACCAACACCGTTCTGACCCGTATTACATCGGTCCTAAGAAACGTTGGTCTCTTGCTGATAAGGCTCGCGGTCGTAAACTAACTGAAGCTGAAATCATCGCTGCATATACTGAACTCACCGGGTATCCACCCTCAACTGAACGACTCAAACTTTTCGGCGTTAATCCCAATTCAAATTGACATCAGAATTCGTTTTTAGACTATAGCAACCAATCATATAATCCAAATGAAATCTCAAGCTGCAACTACAATGATTAAGGTAATATAATATCTGTCATTGGCATTACATTAGCAATACTAACCGAAAACATAATCTTAAATCATGGAAGCTGAAATAATAGAACTATATGAATCCTTAATTAACAAAGGTACCGATAAAGAAACCGCTATACAACAACTCATTATAGAGTTTGGTGAAGATAGAGAATATATTACTGACATATTAACCGAGTACTTATGAGTAAGCTGAAATACAAATACGGTACACGAGTAATTCCAGGTGTCTGTAACTTTGAAGAAGCTCGAGATACGGTTATAGAAATCTATAGAGTCAATAATAAGGGTACGGAAGAGTCCGTATGTAACTTAGGAAGTTGTATTGGAAGATTAGAACAACCGAGTCCTGTTGAAATTGAGGATTTACTTGAAAGAACATTTCCTGGCTGTGAGGTAATTAAGGTAAAAGTAAATCAAGGAATACGGGGAACAACCTATAAGATAACGGAGATGAGGTTACCTGGTGTTTCACATAGAGTAGAAATAGAAACTGAAGAGGAACCGATTAACGGGGATTATGAAAATGGATGGTTAACCTATATCTACGTAGGTTCGAGATAATTGCTTTGGCAATAGAAATAAACAGTCAGAACGATAAGGCTGGAATTGATGAAAGAGGGAATCTTGGAGACAGGGTTCCCTTGAGTATTAGGGAGA
>Ga0123356_10001835_pt1 | contig 23058 bp, 15 predicted proteins | sample TergutEmb28metaG_2_FD_92546 | JGI IMG/M metagenome (GOLD analysis project Ga0123356, IMG submission 92546) | Embiratermes neotenicus P3 segment gut microbial communities from Petit-Saut dam, French Guiana - Emb289 P3 | ecosystem: Host-associated > Arthropoda: Insects > Digestive system > Gut ...
GGCGCGGATGGCCATACCGCGTCGCTCCTGCCGGGACAGCCGATTCTGGCGGAGCGCGACCGGTGGGTATGTGCGGTGACACGCGGTCGCCCGGAAACGCGCATCAGCTTGACCTATCCCGCGATCAACAGCAGCCGGCACGTTGCCTTTCTCGTCACGGGACACGACAAGAGCGACATTCTCCGTCGCATTCTTGCCGGCGATTCCGACCTCCCGGCGGCGCGCGTGAAATCCGAAGGGGAGTTGGTTTGGTTTGCCGACGAAGCCGCAGCAGGCGATCTCCCAAATCAGCCGATTGGGTAAATTTCGCACCAAATTGTTGGCGTCGCCGCGGCGCGTCGAGCTTATTCCTCGGGCATCCCGGCAATACGGAGGCATTCAAAGAATTCAGGACGAGCGCTGCCGGTGGAGACCGCGTTTGCGCGAACTGCCGCAATGGTCTTGGCGGCGGGGTTGGTGCGGAAATAGGCGGCCAGAGCGGCCCGGGCGTCGTCCATCCGCTGCAGTTGCACCAAGGCTGCGGTGAGCACCAGGTGCGGCCAGGAAAATCGGGGATTGAGCGCGACGCTTCGCCGTAAAGACTCGCTCGCGATCTCGAGGTGACCGAGCTCCTGTTGCACCGCGCCGATGCCGAAATAGCCGAGAAAGAGCTGCGGGTCGCGCGGACTGAGCCGGATTGATTCCTCGAAATGCGGCAGTGCCTGCTGGTGCCGCCCGGAAAGGCCGTAGGCCCAACCAAGCTCGCTGTGCGCGAAGGCGGAATTCGGGTTCCCACGCAGCACCGTTTCGTACTCGATGATCGCCTCTTCGAAGCGCTGCTGCACGCGGCGCACGAAACCCATCGCGCTGTGGCTGAATGGATCGTTGGCGTCGAGCGCCAGCGCGCGTTCGGCAATCGCCTCGGCGCGGGCAAGGTCACCAACGCGGTCGTCGCTCCACAGTGAGGTCACCCGCAGGGCAAGACCTATGGCGCTGCGACCGAGCGCGGTGACATTGTCGGGTTCGAGCCGGAGCGCCTCCTGATAAAACCGCAGGCTTGCCTCGTTGTTCTCCCGCGCCATCCCACGGTAGTTGGCGGCGTCACCGCGGAGAACGAGGTCAAAAGCGTCGGGATTGAGCTTGGTCCGGCTGCGCCGTGTCTCGGCCTCGACCAACTGGATGTTCAGGACTCCCGCGAGCTCGATGGTCACTGCCTCCTGGAGCGCAAACAAGTCGACAAGGTCGCGGTCGAAGCGATCGGCCCACAGATGTGCGCCCGTTTCGGTGTCAATGAGCTGGGCATTGAGGCGGACGCGGCTGCCGGCCTTGCGGGCGCTGCCTTCGAGCGCGTAGCGCACGCCCAGGTCCCGCCCGATCGCCTTCACATCGACCGCCTTGCTCTTGTAGGTAAAGGCGGTGTTGCGCGCGATCACGAATGCGCCCGGTATGCGCGACAATTCAGTCGTCAGATCCTCGGTCAGACCGTCGACGAAATACTCCTGCTCACTGTCGCCGCCCATGTTCGCGAATGGCAGCACGACGATGGAGAGGCGGGGAGCGAGTCTTCCCTGCCCCGCTCTGTCGCGCAACAGCGGCCGCGCGCCCGAGCCTTCGGCGGGCAAGGCGGACTGAAGGCCGTAGACCCTCACGGGCCTCGCAATGTTCTTCAGTTCATGCTCGCCGAGATCGACAAAGGAAGCGCTGACCCTGTCACGCACCTGACGCCAGGCATCTTCGGAGAGACAGATGCCGCCCGGCTCGGAAATGCCTTCAAGGCGCGCGGCGATATTGACGCCGTCGCCCATGATGTCGCCATCCATTTCCACCAGAATGTCGCCCAGGTGAATGCCGATGCGGAAGCGGATCCGTTGCTCGGGGGGAACAAGGTCGGCATGCTTTTCAAGGTCTTTCTGGACTGAAACGGCAGCGCGTACGGCATCGACCACGCTGGCAAACTCGACCACCATGCCGTCACCCGCCGTCTTGACCAGGCGGCCGTGATGCCGGACGAACGTGGGGTCGATCAGCTCACGACGCAACAAGCGCAGGCGCTGGACCGTGCCTTCCTCGTCGGCGCCTGTCAGCCGGCTGTAACCGGCAACGTCGGCGGCCAAGATTGCGGCAAGTCTGCGTGTCTCGGTCATCGATACCCTTGCGGACGGAGACCATATCATATTCCCGAAACGCGAGGGCCAGTTGCTGGACAGCATCCCGCAGCCCGCGCCGTCCGGCAGACCGGCTCGTGCGCGGCGGAAGCGGCTGACGCTCGTGCAGCGGTCGTCCGACCAGCCTTTGGGCGGCCTCGGTCGATGCCATCAATGCCGTGGTGACGGGGTGCCGGCGCCGGCCAGCCCTCCCGTGGCCGCAAAAGGCATCGCAGGGGAGGCGTCGGCGCCGGACCCCTCAGCCGCCCGATGCCGCGGTTGCCTCGCGCCACGATGACAGGAACATCCGAAACATGGATGATATCCGAAGCGCGCGCTAGCATGGACAATGGCGGGTCGATAACGTGGCGGTCTTTATCCCGGTCAGGAGCAAGGAACGAGAGGTTAACGCCGGTCCTCCAAGTTCAGCGCTCGTGCCGGCGGCTCCGCCAACACGAGACGTCGAGGGCTTATCACGATGGGGAATACCGCCATGTTCATTGCCATGAACCGCTTCAAGGTACGCAAAGGCGAAGAAACGGCCTTCGAGACACGATGGCTCGGTCGCGACAGTCAACTCGGCACGGTCCCGGGTTTTGTCGAATTTCATCTGCTCCGCGGGCCGGAACGCGAAGATCATGTCCTTTATGCGTCCCATACCGTGTGGCGGTCGCAGGCCGAGTTCGAAGCCTGGACCCGCTCGGAAGCCTTTCGCCGTGCCCATCGCGACGCCGGCGAAGGCCGCTCGCTCACCATATCCCATCCCGAATTTGAAGGGTTCGAGATCGTGCAGGTCGTGACGCCGGAAACCTGAGCATTGCCGCTATAGCGGCGTTGGCGAAGCCGCGATCATGGCTCACGTTCTTGACGCGCGCGGATGACTGCCGGGCCGTTGCGGAATGATCAGGATTGCAGCGACCAAGAACCCGGCAATGAGGGCCGAAGCAAGAGGCCGGCTGATGTCGAGGCCGCCTTCCGCACGTGGCTTATCGAAGAAATCGCCGATCGTGGCACCGAGAGGGCGAGTCAGAATGAAGGCCGCCCAAAACAGGAAGACGCGGGAGACATCCGTCCAGAAATAGGCGGCGGCGACAATCGCAAGCGCGGCCCCGAAGACCAGGGCGCCGCCCAGATATCCGAGACCCGAATCCGCCGCCCAATCGCCCAAGGCGGTCCCAAGGGTCTGCGAAAAGGTGATCGTCGTCCAGTAGAAGGCCTCCACCTTCGGCGCGTTCACGGTGTCAACCGACACCGTGCCTTGCGTCCAATACCAGAGGCCGAGCACGAGGAGGACGCAGAAGAACAGGAGCGTCGAGCCGCCGGCGTAGCCGATACCAAGCGATCGGTCGGCGAAGTCCGCCATGGTCGTGCCCGCGGTGGTCGACGCAACGATCGTTGCCCAAAAGAGAAACGGACGGAACCGCTTTGTCGCGATTTGGAAGCCGACGAGCACCGCAAGCGCGCAGAGGAAGAGGACGCTGCCGGTCAGATAACCGAGACCCATGGTCATCGTGACGGTGTCGCCGCCGGTTTCGCCAAGGGTCGTCGCCGCGATCTTGATGATCCAAAACCCCAGCGTCACCGCTGGAACCTTGCTGGGAACCGACTGATTGCTCAAAGGCATGGCCTCGCGGAAGAAGGAGCTCGAGAGAGAGCCATCGAAACACGCAAGCTCCCGGTGTCAGGGAACCGTCTGCAGTACCACCCTGCACCGATGGCAGTGCGCCTTGACCGCCTTTCTCGGCCCATTTGCCACGGCTGCCAAGGCGTCCCGAGCGCCCGCCTGGGTGGCGGCGCCTCTCAAATTTTTCTGGCTGATCTGCACATCTTCAACCACAGCGAGAGACCGGGTACAGTCCACGCATGCCCACCACGGTTGCCCAGCCGGTTCGGCTCGAAGATTACCGGCCGCCCGCGTTTCTCATCGATGAAGTCGAGCTCGATTTCGAGCTCGATCCCCATGCGACGCGGGTTCGATCGAAGCTCGCTATCCGGCGCAACGGCGATCACAGCGAAGCGCTCCGGCTCAACGGCGAGCGGCTCAGGCCGATTGCCATCGCGATCAACGGCCGGCCGCTCGGCGCCGCCGAGCACAACATAGAGGGCGAATGGCTGACGGTCCCCAACGTCCCACATTCCTTCACGCTCGATACCGTGGTTGAAATCGACCCGACCGCCAACACCGAGCTGAGCGGTCTTTATGTCTCGGCCGGCCGGTTCTGCACCCAATGCGAGGCCGAGGGATTTCGCCGGATCACCTGGTTTGCGGACCGGCCCGACGTGCTTGCCCGCTATCGGGTTCGCATTGAAGCGCCGCGCTCCTACCGGCATTTGCTGTCCAACGGCAATCCGGTCGAGACCGGGGATTTGCCGGACTCGCGGCATTTTGCGGTGTGGCGCGACCCGTTTCCCAAGCCTTGCTATTTGTTCGCTCTGGTGGCCGGCGAACTTGACCTCCTGGAAGACAAGTTTGTCACGGCCTCCGGCCGCGACGTGACGTTACGCATTTTCGTCGATACGGGTATGGCGCCGCGCGCCGCCTACGCGATGGACAGTCTCAAGCGCGCCATGCGCTGGGACGAGGAACGGTTCGGGCGCGAATACGATCTCGACCTGTTCATGATCGTCGCGGTGCGCGACTTCAATTTTGGCGCCATGGAAAACAAGGGACTCAATATCTTCAACTCTTCGGTGCTGCTGGCCGATCAGGCAACCGCGACGGACGCGGACTACGAGCGCATCGAGAGCGTGGTGGCGCATGAATATTTCCACAATTGGACGGGCAACCGCATCACGTGCCGCGATTGGTTTCAGCTGTGCCTCAAGGAAGGACTCACGGTGTTCCGCGATCGTGCCTTTTCCAGCGATCAGCGCGGCCATACCGTGCAACGTATCAAGGATGTGAGGGCGCTTCGTGCCCGTCAATTTGCCGAGGATGCCGGGCCGCTGGCGCACCCGGTGCGGCCATCGCGCTATCTGAAAATCGACAATTTCTACACGGCGACCGTTTATGAAAAGGGCGCCGAGGTGATCCGGATGCTGACCATCCTGCTCGGCGAAAAAGACTTCCGGGCGGGCATGGATTTGTATTTCGACCGCTGGGACGGTCATGCGACGACGGTGGAAGCCTTCATCGCCTGCTTTGCCGACGCATCGGGACGCGACCTCAAGCACTTCTTTCGCTGGTACGAGCAGGCCGGCACCCCGCACCTTGAGATGGCGGCGCATTATGACCGCGCTGGCCGGTCACTCGAGCTCACGCTGCGGCAGGAGACGGCGCCGACGCAAGGCCAGTCCTTGAAGTTGCCGCTGCCGATTCCCGTGGCGCTCGGCCTCCTGGACCAGGATGGCGGCACGTTGCGCGATACGGAGGTCGTGGTGCTTGACGCGCCGGAGCAACGAATCCGTATCGGTGGCATCGACCGTCCCCCCGTGCTCTCGGCATTGCGCGGCTTTTCGGCGCCGGTGATTTTGACCGGCAACGCGACGGCCGAGGACGCCTATGTGCTTCTCGCCGCCGACCCCGATTTGTTCAACCGCTGGGACGCCGGACAGACCCTTGCCCGCGACCTCATCCTGGCGCGGGCGCGCGGTGCCGAAAACAAAGCGGGCGAGGAGCGATTTGCCGCAGCCATGGGCCGTGCCCTCGAAGACCAGTCCGCAGAGCCGGCCTTCAAGGCTCTGTTGCTCACGCTCCCCTCTGAATCCGATCTGGCCTTGGCCTGGGAAGGCGCCGATCCGGCCGCCATTCACGCCTCCCGCAATGCCTTGCGCGAGCGCCTGGCAACCCATCTGAGCGGCGTGCTCGACCGGCTCCACAGCGGCCTTCAGGAACTTGGCCCGTTTTCGCCCGATGCCGACGCAGCCGGGCGCAGGGCGCTGCGTAACGCGGCGCTCGAATTGTTGGCGGCAAACCCAAACGAGCGCAACCGTGAGCGCGCCCTGCGGCACTTCGAGGCCGCCGGCAGCATGACCGACAGCATCGCCGGTCTCGGTGCGTTGATGCTCATGGGCGGGTCGGACTTTGAGGCAGCGCTCGCAACCTTCTACGAGCGGTGGAGACACGAGCCGCTCGTAATCGACAAATGGTTTGCCCTCCAAGCGCGCGACCCCCGCGAGGGCGCATTGGCGCGAGTGATCGCCCTGACGAAGCATCCCGAGTTCGACGCCAAGAATCCCAACCGCCTGCGAGCGCTGGTGCAGACTTTTGCCAGCGCAAATCCGGCCAGGTTTCACGACCGCAGCGGCGCGGGTTATCGGTTCCTGGCCGATCAGATCCTGGTCGTCGATGCGATCAACCCGATGACCGCCGCACGGCTGGTCGAGCCGCTCGGCAGCTGGGCCCGCTTCGAGCCGCAGCTGGGGAAAATGATGCGCGAACAGTTGGCGCGCCTCGCCGCCGCGCCGGGTCTGTCGAAGAATGTCGGCGAATTGCTGGCCCGCGCATTGGGCGAACCGGGATAGGGTGCGGTCGTCCGTCAGTTCCCGGCTCGCGGCATCGACCCGTGGCCGAGGGGCGACACTGTCAATGTTGAGACGGGCAGCGCGTCGTCGCGGGACGCGATCGAGCGCCGGGGCCGGCCGGACCGGCATTTCAGAAGACCGTTGCCGCGTTTGACGATGTGGATCGCGGCCGCCGCGAGCGTAGCGGCGGCGTCGGAACATTGCGCCGCGGCGCGGCCTGTCATCGCGGCAGAAGGGCGACGACCAGGCAACCCGGCAACTGCCGACATGCCGTGTCCGGTGGTGTGATCCGAGTCGGACGGCTCATGGAATCTCTCGGCATTTGCTGTTATCGTGTGACCGGTCGCTCGCGTGCCGAGCGGCACGCGTTGGACCGTGCAATTTTTTATTTCGTTGCGTCGCGTTTGGTCGGGGATCCATCGCCGGGGCGCATCGCTCAACAAAATGATGCCATCGAACGATGGTTGAAGCATAGCATATGGGGGCCTACACCTTCCCGGTAACCAAAATGGGCAACAAAAAATGCGTGACTCACAGCTAAGTGGCGTCTCGGGGATCCAATCGAAGTCAAGGCGGTGTTCAGGCGTCCTCCTCCTGCTTGCAACTTCGGGCCTGGTTGCTTCCTGCAGCGCACCAAACAACCTGCCGTTATCAGGAGCACCGAGCGAACAGGTACTGGAGTCGGAACAGCAAGCGGCGGCACATCAGGTAACCCGCTGCCTGTTTCAGGAGGCGGCGGCTCGGGACGACCATGAATCGAGCGTAAAAACGATTGCAAAGCGGTTGATCGTGCCATGCAAGCCTCAGTTTGAGGCCATGATTCAAGCTGAGAAACAGGGACGAAATGGGGCTGACGCTGCCGGCTTTGAGAAAGCCATGCGCCGGCAAGAAGTGAATATTGCCACACTCGAAGTTGTCGCCGCGCGCCGGCGTTCGCTGAGGCAACGATCGGCCCGAAACGAGGCGCACGACGGAAAGGTCAAAGCCTCGGCCCACGCGGTCCATCACCATCGACCGATCAAAGAGGCGAAGCCCCCGCAACTGCCGCCACCGCAGTGACAAGCCACCTGACAATAAGTGCTGAGGATAAAGGGCGGCGGCAAGTGCTGAGGATAAAGGGCGGCGGCCCTTTGGTCGCACCAACATCCAATCGGTCATCCGAAGGAACCGGGCCCGGTAGAAACAACCTCTGCGCGTATTTCTCTCGGACGCGATGCACTCGATTGCATCGCCATTGACGGCTACAATTGAGTTGATATTATTACAACACCAACTCGCCACCCGTGGCATTGCCCGAGTGACGATGCCATTAGAGTTTTGATAATAAAGGTCCCGACGAAGCGAAGGGATCAGGCAGGAACGCCCCGTCAGCGTGCCGGATATGGCACAGAGGAGGGGTAGTGGCGAGAAAGGGCCAAACTCTTACCGGTAGCATCGCCAGCAGTTTGAATTCGGGGGAGTGGAACCGTTCATCGCACGCGACGTTGTACCGTTGTATGCGGGTCAATTCGTCTTCTGTTTACCGTGGAAAGGTGATAGTTCAAAAGGCAAAGACGGATCGAGCGCATCGGAGTAATCGAGGCAGCGGCATGCAAAGAACCGACGGGGGGCGGGGTTTATGGCTTTGCCGCCTTGTCCTTCAAGGTCGTTCGCGGTCCCTGATCACCCCTCTCATCGCAACTTGCAGCGCCGTGCTGATGGCGAGTTGCGCGTCGTCGTATGTGGCACCGCCACCAGACCCACAACCACAACCGCCACCGCGCGATTACCGATCGCTCAGTTGGCATGACCATCACCCGTCGGTGTCGCGCAAAAAGCGACACAGGAAGGAGACACCCCTCGTTGAGAAGGAAGCACCCGTTGTAGCCGCGACTGCGAATAACGCCGCCGCCATCCGCGACAAGAGTGGCACCACCGCCAACACAGCTGCAATACCGGCGGACAAACCCGACCCGGCGAGGGTGCCATCGGACATGATTGGTCTGAACCAGGACCAGCTCATTGCGGCACTCGGCCCGCCGCAATCGAAACGCGATGATCCGCCCGGCAAAACCTGGCGGTATCAGATTGGATCGTGCTCTGTGGACTTTTTCTTTTACCCGGACGTTCGAACTAGGCAATACCGGATTTTACATACGGAGGTAAATGGGCATGACCCAAATCAGCGAAACCCTGACTGTCGAAAAAGCGCCGCAGGTGCCAAGCGATCAATGGAGCAGGTCGGCGCCAGTCGATAGTCCGGTCCGCATTGCCCTGGTCGACGATGACGTCGATTTCCGTGACGCGGCCTCTTTCGCTCTGACCGATCTTGGGTTCGATGTCGTGCCCTTTGCCGACGGACCGTCCCTCTTCAATTTTTTCGACGAGGGGCACATGGCTGACATCGTGGTGCTCGATTGGCGGCTGCCCCAGGGCGCCGGGATCGATCTGCTGCCGAAACTGCGACGGCGCGGCATTCAATTGCCGGTCATCTTTTTGACGGGTATCGCAACGGCCCAACATGAAAGCGTGGCTCTTGAGCGGGGCGCCTTGGATTTTGTCGACAAGGACCGCGGCATCGACATTCTGGCGAAGCGGATTCGCCTCATTCTCGACGCCGGACGCCGCCTGCCCGACCAGCCGGCCGAACAGCACATTACCCATGGCCCCCTCACCCTCAGGCCGAAGGTCAGCCGCGCCTTTTGGAACGACGTCGATGTGCAGCTCACCGTCACCGAATTTCGCATCGTGCAACTGCTTGTGGGTTCGGTCGGCGAATTTGTCTCTTATCGCGCGATTTACGACTGCGTTCACTCCGCCGGTTTTTTCGCTGGTTGCGGCGAAGATGGTTTTCGTACAAATGTGCGATCCTCGATGAAACGGATCCGGAATAAGTTCAAGGTCTGTGATGCAGACTTCTCGGAAATTGAAAATTTCTCCGCCTTCGGCTACCGGTGGCGCGGGTCGCGGAAGGACGCTCTCTAGTGTTGTAGAATTTCTGCGGCGGCTGTCGCACTCGCTGATCATCAAGCTGTGCGTGCTCGTCGGTATTTTTGTCGCGCTGCCCATTGTGCTCTACAGTCAATTTGAGAGTGCGGATCGACAGACCCGCGCCTTGGTCACGAGTGCCCTCCAAAACCGCAGCTGGCTCATCGCACAGGCGCTCCAGCCGGTGGTCGGCACCTCGGAAAACTTTTCCGCCCTCAACGACCGGCTCGCCAAGTTTGCGCAAAAGGGCACCGCGCTCCAGCTCGTGTTCCAGCCGAAGGATGGCGGCAGCGACGGCAAATTCTATTTCATCGCCTCGGCACCCCACGCCTCGCCGGAAGAGATTGCATCGCGGCTCGACAGCCTCAACCGCCACAATGTGCTGCCGCAATTGTCGCGGACTTGCACCTGGGACGCGCCCGTGGAGCTTCGCTACATCGCCGCCGGCAGCGGCGAGCAGGTGCTGACGTCGGTCATTCCGATCACGACCCCGACCGGCTGTTGGGTCCTGATTTCGTCGCACGACACCGCTGAATATCTCGACACTGCCATCGGGCGACCCTATTGGCAGACGCGGGAAGTTCGGATGGCGGCGCTGATTTATATGGGCATGGCGGCGCTCGCCGTTTTGCTGGCATTGGGTGTCAGGCGCAGCATGCAGCATTTTCGCGACACGGTGCGCCAGACGATCGACGGCCAGATCGAGCCGGATTCCTTCTCGCAACGAAATGTGATCCCCGAGCTCGCCAGCGTCGCGTCGGATTTCGACCGGCTCGTGTCCGCGCTGCACGACAGCGCCCAGACGATTCGCGAAACCGCGGAAAACAACGCTCACTCTTTCAAGGGGCCGGTTGCCACGATTCAGGCGGCGCTGGAGACGCTGAAGCGCAATTTGCCGGTCGAGGCGGCGAAGGCGCGTCGCGCGACCGACATGATCGGATCGGCGCTGGACCGGCTTCGCACCCTGATCCTGGCGGCCCAGCGTCTCGACCATAATGCCGCCGATCTCCTCGAGGCGCCGCGGATCCCGATCAACCTGTCGCTGCAATTGGCGGAATTGCTGCTCGAGTACCGCGCCGCCTTGAGCGAACGGGGCCTGGTTCTGGCGCTTCACATCGAGGAAGACGTCATTATTTCCGCGGCCAAAAACATCGTGCAGGTCGCGATCGAGAATATTGTCGAGAACGCGATCAGTTTTGCGCCGCCGCGCAGCACGATTACGGTACGTCTTCTGAAACGGCAAAGCAGCGCGGAGTTGTTTGTCGAAGATGAGGGGCCGGGTATCGAAGCGGCAATGATCGAGCGCGTGTTCGATCGGTACGTGTCGCTGCGCGTGCGCGAACCGACGAGCCTGGTTCCCGCGGTGGTCGAGCCGCCTCATTCCGGCCTCGGCTTGTGGATCTCCCGTCGCAACGTCGAGGCGCTCGGGGGCCGCATTTCCGCGGCCAACCGCGTGACCGGAGGCCTGACCGTGCTCATCATTCTGCCGCTTACCGAGGTCGCCACCTATTGACCGGGACGGCCCAAAGGGACACAGTTTGATCACTGGCGGCGGTCGGCGGCGCCCAACATAGTCACGTTACTTTCCAGGAGCCATTCCGGACGATGGACGATCGCGCCGCCCTCTACCGATCCGTGCCGCCGGGCGCAACCACGATCCACCCTCTCATCCTGTGCGGTGGCGCAGGAACGCGGTTGTGGCCGCTGTCGCGCGTTGCATCCCCGAAGCAGTTTCTTGCGCTGACCTCGGAGTACACGCTGTTCCAGGAGACGGCGCTGCGGTTGCGCGCTGACACGATTTTCACGGCGCCGATCGTGGCCTGCAATGAGGCGCACCGCTTCACGATCGAGGAGCAGTTGCGCGAGATCGGTGTGCGGCCGCGCCAGATCCTGCTCGAGTCGGTCGCGCGCAACACCGCACCCGCGATCACCGCGGCGGCGCTCTGGCTCGCATCCGAAGAGCCCGATGCCCTGATGCTCGTGCAACCCTCGGATCACACCATCGGCTCGCTCGACGCCTTCCTTGGCGCCGTCGCCAAGGGCATGGCAGCGGCGGAGGCCGGCTATTTTGTTACGTTCGGCGTGCGGCCGGACCGGCCCGAGCCGGAGTATGGCTATATCCGCTCGGGTTCGTCCCTTGCGCCCTTCAAGTACGTGCTTGCGGTCGACGAATTCATCGAGAAGCCAAGCCGCGATCATGCCGAGGCATTTGTCTCCAACCAGGTCTTTTACTGGAACAGCGGCATCTTTCTCTTTCGTGTCGGCAGCTATCTTGAGGAGCTAAAGCGGCTTCATCCGAAAATGGTTTCGGCATGCGAGCGCGCATTGGCGGGCGGGAGCGCCGAGAACGGCGACGCGCTTCGCCTCGACGGCGCCGCGTTCGGCGAGAATCTGACGCTGTCGCTCGACCGCGCGGTCATGGAACATACGGAACGGGCCGCGATGATCCCGGTCGAAATGGAGTGGAGCGACGTCGGTTCCTGGCGCGAGCTGCGCGACCTGGGCCCGGCCGACGATCACGGCAACGTCGTCGCCGGCGACGTCATCCTTTCGCGGGCGCGCAACTGCTATATCCGCGCCGACCGCAATCTGGTGGCCGCAATCGGCCTCGAAGACGTCGTGGTCGTCACGACGGACGACGCCGTGCTGGTGGCAAAAGCCGATTGCGCCTCCGACGTCGCCGGCATCGTCGAGCAGCTCAACCGCCGCAACCGGCCCGAGCCGACCCAGCATTTGACGGTCTTCAGACCGTGGGGCAGCTATCGCCAGGTGGACGCCGGCGAGCGCTTCCAGGTCAAGCGCATCACCGTCAAGCCGGGGGCGTCGCTCAGCCTGCAGACGCACTTCCATCGCGCTGAGCATTGGATCGTCGTTCGCGGCACAGCCAAAGTGCAGCGCGGGAACGAAACGATGCTGCTCCACGAAAATGAATCGATCTATATACCGATCGGTCTTGAACACCGACTCGAGAACCCAGGAAAGTTGCCGCTTCACCTGATTGAGGTACAATCGGGCTCCTACCTGGGCGAGGACGACATTGTCCGCCTCTCGGACAATTACGGACGCACCTGACGTACTGAGTGTCCTGGACCCGCCATAACTTGTGGCCCGGGTCCATTCTCGTTATCATGACAACCGCAAGATGCAGGTTCAGACTGCTCTGGAGATAAGGCCATGACCAAAAAAAACTGGCCGGGGGTTATTGTTGGGTTAATGGGTCTGCTTCTCTCTTGTCCTGCGGCAGAGGCGCAGGAGACCCCGACCCAACCGGCCGCTCCCTCGGGCGGCACGGGCGCTGACCAGCAGAACGCGGCGCCGGGCGTCACCGGCGTCACCGGCGCCGACCAGCAGAACGGGGCGCCGAATGACGTGACGACCAATCTGCAGCAGCCGCAAAGACCACCGACCCTGCAGCCGCTGCCGGATGAAATACCGCGCGGCCAGACCGTGGCGGACCGGCCGCACCCCGACTACCAGCCGGCGGGCCTGCCCATAGGCAGTTTCATTTTCTACCCCGATCTGACGATCGGCCAGAGCTTCAACAACAATATATTGGGAACGCCAACCCATACCCTCTCGGACTTCATCACGTCGGTCCAGCCATCGATGGAGCTGCGCTCCAACTGGAACAACAACGCGCTCAATTTTCATTTCGACGACAGTTTCCAGAAATACGCCGAGCACCCCGCTCAGGACTATAACGACTTTACCTTGTCATCCGATGGCCGCCTCGACGTCGACCGCGATACCCAGATTTTTGGTGGCATCGGCTACTCGGTGCGCCATGAGCCGGTGTATTCGGTCAACAACCCGGCAGTGATCAATCCGGCATTCACGACCACCGTCCCGGAGCAATATACCGACCTGGCCGCCAATGCCGCCATCCAGCACACGTTCAACCGCCTGACGGTCCGGCTCGACGCCAACTACGACAAGTTCGATTTTTCCAACGTCACCGCGACAGACGGCACGCTCATTCGCATGGATTTGCAGAACTACGATCAGGAGACACTGACGCTCAAGACCTCCTACGAGCTGGTGCCGGGGCGGCAGGTCTATGTGCTCGGCAGCTACGACTGGCGCAATTACGAGTTCCCGGCCGATCTTACCGGCGTCAACCGCACGTCGCAGGGTTACACGGCCGCGGGCGGCTTCACTTTCGACCTCACCGGCATCACGTTCCTCGATGTCTACGCCGGCTATTTGCGGCAGAATTATATTGCCCCGCTCCGGGACGCCATGGGTCCGACGGGCGGAGCCAAGTTGACCTGGAATGTGACGCCTTTGACCACGGTGACCGGCACCGCCGCCCGGGGTGTCGCCGAGACGATCTTGCCCGGCGCATCGAGCTATCTCGTCACCACCGCGCAACTGAAGGTCGACCACGAGCTGTTGCGCAATCTCATTCTGGACGGCAACATCGGTTACGAGATGGACAATTTCCAGGGCGTGACCCGCACCGACAAGCTCTATTCCGCCGGCGCCTCGGCCAAGTATCTGATCAACCGTCATTTTTCCGTTAATCTCGCCTATACCTACCTGGCGCGCACCTCAACCGCCGCCACCCCGCTCCCCGGCGAGTTCCCGATCGGCGGCAGCGGCTTCAATTTCAACCAGAGCATTGTGCTCCTGAGTTTCAGCGCACATCTCTAGGGACCAGACGCCAATGCCATCGTCAGCGACCGGGGCTGGTCTCGATTTGGTCACACCTCGTTCACCCCGGTCGCGCGTAGAAAGACCTTGCACGGAGCGCATTTGCCGCTGCGCATCCCGTGCTATCGGACATGGAGGGTACCGAACAATGCTGCGGAAGATGGGTGTCATCGGGCTGACGATTTGCGCCGCGGGGTCTATCGCCGCGCACAGCGTCTTGGCGCAGACCAATAACAACACGCCGGGAGCGACGCCTCCGACACTGGGTGCGCCTCCGGCCCTCCACGGCAGTCCCCCCGGCTCCACCGAGAGCTATGCCGCTCCCAACCCGGCGCCAGGCGGTGGCGGCGTCGACATGAACGAATATCGGCTTGGCGCCGGCGACCGTGTGCACGTCAACGTCTTCGGACAGCCGGATCTCACCGGCAACTTTACCGTCGACGGCGCGGGCAACCTGTCGTACCCCCTGATTGGCAGCATTCACGTCGCCGGCATGACCGCGGTCGAGCTGCAGCAGGCGCTCTATTCGCGGCTGAGCCCCAACTACGTCAAGCAACCGAGCATCGCCGTCGAGATCCAGAACTATCGTCCGTTCTACATCCTCGGCGAGGTGCGCTCGCCGGGCAGCTATCCCTATGTGTCGGGGATGACGGCGCTGCAGGCGGTCGCGATCGCCGGCGGCTTCACCTATCGCGCGCGTGAAGGCAGGTTCGAGATCACGCGCACCGGTCCCTCCGGCGTCAAAGAGCACATCGACATTACCCCGGATACGACGATCCGTCCGGGCGATGTCATAACCGTAAACGAGCGCTTTTTTTGATCTTCACATCAAACACCCTTCCCTCGCTTCCGGGCGGATCCCGCGAGCTCGCGAACCGCGACCAGCTGGTCGCGGTGCCGGGCGTCGACAACCGCGCCGAGGAGCATCAGGACTTCGTCGCGCTGCTGCGGAAACTTTGGCGGCAGCGCTGGCTGATCATGGCGTTCGTCGTGCTCGCCGCCGTCGCCGCCGCGCTGATCGCCACTTCGCTGCCGCGCCACTACGTCGCCAATTCCCGCGTCATGGTGGGAATTCCGCAGCCGCGCTTTTATCCGGGCGACAGTAACGGCCCCGTCCAAGCCGTGCCGGGGAGCGGCTCGGACCAGGCGCAGAGTGAATCCTATGTGCTGCAGTCGCGCCAGCTGGCGAAACAGGTGGTCGACAAGCTTCACCTTGCCGCCAATCCGGATTTCAACACCGAGCTGGCCCCGAGCACCGGGCCCTTCAGCAAGCTGTGGTCGCGGTTGCGCGGCGTCCTGGGCGCGGTCGGTCCGAGCACTGCGTCCGCCAATGTGGACGTTCAGACCGAAAACCGCATGATCGATCAATTGCTGGACAATACGATCACGGTTTCGCCGCTCGGCCGCTCGAACGTTATCGATATCGAGGCCGACACCACCAATCCGGACTTGTCGGCGTTGATCGCAAACGCGGTCGCGAGCTCCTACATCGACCAGAAAAAATCGAGCGAATCGCACGCCTCAAGCCGGCTCGAAGCATATTTCAAAGACCGCATCGACAACCTTCGCGAAGCGGTGCAGCAGTCGGATCAGGCGGTCGAGGCCTATCGTCGCGAGAACGGCCTCTATCGCGTCGGCAACAACAACCAGGACATGACGGCGCAGACGCTGGGCATGTTGAACGCCCAGGTGACCCAGGGCTCGTCGAGCGCGGGTGGGGGCGGCGATGCCGTTTCGGGTTCCGCCGGCGGCGCCGATACCTTATCGGCCGCGCTCGGATCGCCGCTGATCCAGACATTGAAAGAGCAGCAGGCAGGCGCGGCGCGGCATTTGGCGGAGCTGCGGTCGACCTATGGGCCGAACTATCCCCGGGTGCGCGACGCCGAAGCCGAGCTGGAATCGATCGACGGCAAGATATCGGCCGAAATCGGCCGGGCCGCCGCGGGCGCGCGGCGTCGCGCCCGCGCCGCGGAAGAGCACTACCAGGCACTGACGCGCCGGTTCGAAAAGACCAAGTCGCAGATGGGCGTGGTCAACCAAAAGTCGATCCACCTGATGGCGCTCGAGCGCGATGCGCAGATCAACGGCAAGCTGCTCGAGGACATGTTGTCGCGGGCAAAACAAGTGATGGGCCAGCAGGACATCCGCGCCCCCGATGCCGAGCTGATATCGCAAGCGGCGCCGCCGCTATGGCCGACCTATCCGCAGCGCATGCTGATCCTGTTGCTGGGCATGGTGGTGGGTACTCTGGGCGGCTCGATGGTGGCGTTGTTGCGCGAAGGCGCCGACCTCACGTTCCGCAACGCCGAGCAGATCGAGGCGGCAACCGGACTGCCGGTCATGAGCCTCATTCCCAATCTCGGCTCGACCAAATCGCCGACCTCGGCCATATTGCGCGATCCCTTGTCGCTTTACGGCGAGTCCTTGCGGCGCCTCTACATAATGCTGGCGATGTCGGAAGCGTCGCGCTCACCCAAGACGGTGCTGTTCTGCTCGGCCGTGCCCGGCGAAGCCAAATCGGTGACGGTCGTGTCCATGTGTCGCCTGCTGGCCAATGCCGGCAAGCGCGTCTTGCTGATCGACTGCGACTGGCGCTCGCCCTCGGTTCATAAGCTCCTGCAACGGCCGAACACGGACGGGCTCGAGGCCATTCTCGCCGACAGCAATGCCGATCCGCTGGACGTCATTTCGCGGGATCCGCATTCCGGCCTCGATTTCATCACCGCAGGGCGGTGGAGCCCCCATCGCTCGCATATCCTCACGGCGGCGCGGATGCGGGAGATCCTGTCCTCGCTGTCGGACTATTACGATTTGATCGTCCTCGATTCGCCCCCGATTCTGGTCGGCGCCGAGGTGCTGCCGGTCGCCTCCATCGTCGACAAGGTCGTGTTCTTGGTGCGCTGGGGACACACGCGACGCAGCGCCGTCATGGACGCGATCAGGCAGCTGGTCGAAGCGCGTGCCGATTTTGCCGGCCTCGCCTTCTCGCGCGTCGACGCCAAACGGTACCGCCAGTATACCTACACGCCGGCGAATTTCTCCTATGGCTCGGCCGTGTTCCGGCGCATCGGCCCGCCGGCATGAGTGCAGCTGCCGACGCGCTGCTGGTGACGCAGCACTACCGGCCCGAGCTGATCGGGCCGGCGCCGTTTTGTATCGACATTGCCGAATGGCTGCTCGAGAAGAAGTATTTCGTGACGGTGCTGACCGGCCCGCCGCACTACCCGGACCCTGCCGATTTTCCCGATTCGCCGAAGCCCAGCGAGTTCGCCAACGGCGTCCTGGTGCGGCGCGTGCCAAGCCTGAAGCCGCAGCGCCGTTCCGCAGGTTCGCGCATCATGGCGGAAATGTCGTTTCTGATCTGCGGCCTGGGGGCGCTGCTGAACCGGCGCATTTCGCGGCAGGGCCTGGTGATTTCCCTGGCACCGTCGATCCTGACCGTCGCCCTTGGCGTGGTGTCACGCCGGCGCGGCGGCCGCCATGTCGCAATCGTTCACGACATACAATCGGGATTGGCTCGCGGACTGGGCATGGTCGGCAACGGCCTTTTGCTTCGTCTCATGCGGGCTTGCGAGCGCACGGTGCTCAACCGCACCGACCTGGTGATCGTCTTGACCGACGCCATGCGGTCGGAGCTTCGGGCACTGGGTGTCACGGTGCCGATCGAAGTGGTCTCGATCTGGGTCGACACGAAACTCATCATGCCGAAGGCCGATACCCCGCTGAGCGAGGATCGCCGCAGCCTGAAGATTTGCTACAGCGGCAGCCTCGGACTGAAACAGGGCTTCGGCCAGATCATGGCGTTGGCCGAAGAGTTGAAGACGCAGCGGCCGGACATCGAGCTCATTCTGCGCGGTGGCGGCGGCCAGGCGCAAGCGCTGGCCGACGAGGTGGCGCGGCGCCGTTTGGATAATGTGCGCCTCGAAGGCCTGTTGCCGCGTGCCCAATTCATTCGCGGCCTGACCGAGGCCGATATCTATCTGGTGCCGCTGGAGCCGGCGGCGGCACCGTTCATGCTGCCTTCGAAGATTTTCAACATCATGGCGGCAGCGGTCCCGTTCGTCGCCACGGCGGAGACCGGCAGCACGTTGTGGCGGCTTCAGCAGGAGAGCGGCGCGTTTCTCTGCGTTCGCCCCAACCGGCCGGACGAATTTACCGCCGCCGTGCTTGAACTGGCCGAGAACGAGGAATTGCGCCGCCAGATGGGCCAGCGCGGCCGCACCTACGTCGAACAGTATTGCTCCAAGGAAAAGGTGCTGGGGTCATTATTGGACGCGGTCGATCGCCTCAATGCCGCGTAGCGACGCGTCCTATCCGCGCCGTCTTCTTATTTTCGAGCCCGATTCGGACGGTCATCAACAGGAATGGCTGTTGCATCTCCTTCGCTTCGCGCAGAAGGACAATCGCTGCGCGCCCTGTTTTCTCGTGTCGCCCTCGCTCGCCGAGGCCCTTCGGGCCGAGGCGGTTTGGCTGTCACATGAGATTTTGACGCTGGGGCCGCGGGAGCTTGCTCTTTGTCGCTCGCGCTTCCTGGCCATCAGTGGCTTTGCGCGCTGGTTCGTCATGCGCCGCTATCTCAAGCGAGTCTCGGGCGATATCGGGCTGTTCCTGTTTCTTGATCATCTGACCCTGCCCTTCGGCCTGGGTCTCGGTCTCGGCGATCGCCGGGCGATCGGCATCCTGTTTCGGCCTTCGGTTCACTATGGCTCGCTCGGTCCCTATGTTCCGACCTGGCGTGAGCGCCTGCGCGACGCGCGCAAGGCGCTCCTTTACCGTTTGATGCTGTCGAACCGCGCCTTGCAAGCGGTTCTGTCGCTCGATCCGTATTTTCCGGCCTATGCCAGCGAACGGTACCGCGGCGGCGACAAGGTGCTTCCGCTCGTTGACCCGGTCAACCTCGATGGCGATGGCGCAGGTCCGACGGCGTCATGGCTCGAGGCTGTGCCAAGCCGCCGGACCCTGTTCGTGTTGTTCGGCTATCTCACGGAACGCAAGGGTGTCCTGACCCTGCTCGATGCCCTGAGGGAGCTGCCCCAGGAAGACGCCTTGCGGATCGGCGTCCTTTTCGCTGGCCGGATCGCGCCGGAAATTGCGGCGGAGTTCGACGAAAAATTCCGCCGCCTCAGCCAGGTCCAGCCCCTGCTCTGGCTCGGTTGCGAGAACCGGCGTCTTGCCGAGGGTGAGATCGATCAGCTCCTTGGCCGCGCCGATGTCGTGCTCGCCCCCTACCACCGGTTTGTCGGCTCGAGCGGCATCCTGCTCTGGGCGGCGCGCGCGGGGAAACCGGTACTGACACAGAATCTGGGCCTCATCGGAAGATTGGTGCGCGACTTTCATTTGGGACTGGTCGCCGACGTCGAATCCGAACGCGGGCTCTTGACCGCGATCCGCCAAGTCGTTCATGAGGGGATCGGCGCTTTTTCCGATCCCGCATCCATGCAACGTTTTGTCGACGAACGGCCGCCGCACCGTTTTGCCGCAGCGATCTGGCGCGCGGCGCTCGAATCCTGAGAGATCACTTTCCGGCGGGAAGCCAAGGCTGCTGCACGAGCCGTCCGCACGCAGACCGCCACAGCGCTTTCCGCCCAGTAGCCTCGGCGCCTTTCCGGCAGCAATACATTAAGTTCACATGTTTTGAGAGCAGCTCTGCCCGCAACCCGAGTAGATACCGCCTCGCTCGCCGAAACTTTGCCGCTTTGTTGCCCTATTGCAATCTAATCGGCCAATTCGATATCTCTATCGTGATTTTACTTTCGGCGCATTTTTGTTATATTAACGAAAGCTATCTTACACTTTCATCTGGACAGCTAAACTCCGGCGCCCTCGTTTGGTCACACCACTCCTTGGGCCAAATCGCGAAACTGTTCCGGTTAGAGGCAGATCGGGAGCGTGGCGATGGAGACGCGTCTAGCGTCGGAATACGATAATGGTTATGGACCAGTTGTCGATCAGACGCCGCCGCGCAGCGATAGCCAACGCCCGATATCGCGCCCCATTGTCGGCGGCACCCTGGCCGCGACGGATGCCATTCTTCTGATCGTGGCCGGCATGGCCGCCTACGCTTTCGCACCGCCCCAAGGTCGGTTCGCCGGCATCGTTGCCGGACTGGCCACGGTCCTCGCCGCCATTCTCGCCACCAATCTTCTGCATCTCCAGCACGCCTATCGGTTCGACATCGCGACTTGCTTTCGCTGCAGCGTGGCTCGGGTGCTTCTGGCATGGGGCGCGACGGTCGGCGTGGTCGCCGCCTTCGTTCTGCCCGCGCCCGGCGCGATGGGCGTTCTCGATTCCTGGTTTGTCCGCTGGGCGGCGAGCGGGTTCATTCTGCTGCACCTGTCGCGCGCCGTCCTGCGGTTGTTGGCGCGGCGATGGGACGCGGCGGGACGGCTGCACCGCAAATGGGCGCTCGTCGGTACCGGCAAGGTTGCGCATCAGTTTCTACAGCGCCTTAACAAAGATGCCGACAGCGAGCTCGAGATCGTCACCGTCTACGACGATCTCGAAAACCATGGCCGCGTATGGAGCATGGGATACCGGATCCAGCCCTTGGCGGCGCTGGCGGACCAGATCCGTCAGGGCCGGATCGATGGCGTGGTCATCGCCGTGCCGCTGGCCGAACAATGGCGCATTGCCGAGATCATGCGCCACGTTCACGGCCTGGCGATCAATGTTCGCCTCTGCCTCGACGAGATCGGCCCTGGCTTGGATGCAGGCGGCGTCACCGATGTTGCCGGCACGACGCTCCTCAACGTCTGCGAGCCGCCACTGCGCGACTGGGGATGGATCCTCAAATCGTTGGAGGATCGCATTCTCGCAACACTGATCGTGGTCCTGAGCTCGCCGGTATTGTTGCTCATCGCGCTGCTCGTCAAACTCGACAGTGCCGGTCCGGCCTTGTTTCGTCAGAAGCGCTACGGCTTCAACAACGAGCTGATCGAAGTCTTCAAGTTCCGCACCATGTACCATCACGCCAGTGACGCCGATTGCGAGCAACAGACGCAGCGCAACGATCCCCGCGTCACGCGAATTGGCCGGCTGCTCCGCCGATCGAGCCTCGACGAGCTGCCGCAGCTTTTCAACGTGCTGCTCGGCCAGATGTCGCTTGTCGGTCCGCGGCCGCACGCAATCGCGACCAAAGCCGAAGGCGTCTACTTCGAGGACGCGGTGCGTCACTATGAAAAGCGGCACCGCATCAAGCCCGGCATCACTGGCTGGGCGCAGGTCAATGGCTGGCGCGGCGAAACCCAGACCCTCGAACAGATCCGCCGCCGGTTCGAATTCGACCTCTATTACATTGACAACTGGTCTCTGGGGCTTGACCTGATTATTCTCTTGCGCACGTTGCGTTGCGGCTTCTGGAACCGCCAGGCTTATTAGGGGTACGCGGCACGATGCGCTTCCTATGGGTCACCCTCGCCGACCCCGACCCGGCCTATGGCGGTCAGCTGATCTACAGCGGCGGACTCATTCAAAGCGTCGCCTCGCAGGGCGCCGAGATTGACGTTATCGGCCAGACCCGTCCGGATGCGCACCGGCGGGACGGCATGCGTGAAGGGCACGTAACCTGGCACCTGGCCGAGCCGCTTCCCTATTCCCGCCTGAGAAGTCTTTCATCGACGCTGCCCAGCCAGGCGTTTCGCGGGGGCTCGGCCGCAACGTACGCGCGGCTGGCGAAGCTGCTTGAGGAGCGTACCTGGGATGTCGTGGTCTTCGACAGCCTGTGTAGCGGCTGGGCACTCAAAAATGTCATCGCCCGTTATGCCCGTGAAAGCCGTCGCCCGCGTTATGTCTATATTTCGCACAATCACGAAGAAAGCGTCCGCCGCCGGTTGATTGCCAATCATCCCGCGTGGCTGCGCCGGCAGATGCTGCGGATCGACGGCTATCGTGTGATTCGCCTCGATCGTGCGCTGGTCGGCGTGGCGGATCTTGTCACCACGATCACGCCGGAGGACCGCGCGCTTTACCGGAAGCGCTGGCCGCAGAAACGGTTCGAAGTGCTGACCCCCGGTTACGGCGGCCGCACGCTCGCCAGCCGGCGGCTCGGTCAAGACGTGCCGCGCAGCGCCGTTGTCCTCGGCACCTTCGATTGGATCGCCAAGCGATTGAATCTCGAGGAGTTTGTCCGTGTCGCCGATCCGATGTTCGCGGCGGCAGACGCCGAGCTCCATATTGTCGGCAACGCCGAGCCGGCCTTTCTCGAAGCGATGCAACGCGGCGCAACCGCAACGCGCTTCGTCGGACGCGTCGCTTGCGTCGACAAATACATGGACCAGTCGCGTATCGCCATCGTGCCCGAGCGCCACGGCGGGGGCTTCAAGCTGAAGGTGCTCGATTACGTCTTCAACCGCCTGCCGATATTCGCCCTCAACGGCTCGGTCGCAGGCGTGCCGCTCAAGGACGGCGAAAGTCTGCAATTGCGACCGACCCATGAAGGGCTTGCGCGGGGCGTGCTCGACGCGATCGAGGATTTCGATGGGCTAAACCGCCAGCAACAATCGGCGTATACTGCGTGCATGGACAAGTTCAACTGGGAAAGCCGCGGTAAGGAACTGGCGACGGCGCTCGCCGCGCTATGACCGCCATAATGCCCGATCGTGCCCACCGGCCTTTGACCGGCTTTGACTATTTCCTGCTGGTGGTGCTGCTTATTGGCCTTTATCTGGCGTTCGATTTTCACGTCTCGGCGCACATCCCCTTTCCATCGCCGCCGGCAGGTTTTGCCGCCATCTTCCTGCTCTGCCGGCGCCGCGACCGCATCGAGCCGTATCACATTGTGGCGCTGTTTCTTGTGCTCTCGGTCTATCTGACCTCGATTCTCTTTGCGCCGAACCTCGCTTTTCTCGGCAAA
>Ga0123356_10001836_pt1 | contig 23044 bp, 15 predicted proteins | sample TergutEmb28metaG_2_FD_92546 | JGI IMG/M metagenome (GOLD analysis project Ga0123356, IMG submission 92546) | Embiratermes neotenicus P3 segment gut microbial communities from Petit-Saut dam, French Guiana - Emb289 P3 | ecosystem: Host-associated > Arthropoda: Insects > Digestive system > Gut ...
GTGTAGGTCGTGGTCAGCGCACCCGCCGCTAAACTCCCGTGTACCGCGCCGGCCGCTCCGGCCTCACTCTGCATCTCGGCAAGCCGCAAAGGTTGTCCGAACATGTTTTTGCGCCCCTGCGCCGCCCATTCGTCCGCGTATTCCGCCATCGGGCTCGACGGCGTAATCGGGTATATCGCGGCAACCTCGCTGAACGCGTACGCAATGTGCGACGCTGCGGTATTACCGTCGACGGTCATTTTTTTCATAGTGTATTAAACCTCCAAGTTCTCTTTGGCAGTACGGGAACTTTGTCCGACACCGCCTTGTTGCAAACAAATTTTTTTCAACCCGCCCATTATATAATATTTAAAATATTTAGTCAAACGTATTGTGAATGTTTGAAAAAATAAACTCCCAAAGGACTTGTTTTTTGAGATTTGTTGTGGTATACTCGCTTTTGGAGGGCGCTATTTATGATTATTTTTGGCTGGGGCTTTAAGACAAATAAAATTTTTGGTTCGAAAAACGCGCGGTGCCAGGTCTGCAACAATATGGGCTTTACCTACATACGTACGCGGACATGGTTTACGCTGTTTTTTATTCCGATTTTTCCGATTGGTACTGTTTGGGGCAAATATTGTAATATTTGCGGCAACGGATTTAAGATGACAAAAGAGCGGTTTTTTGCCGAGCTTGCCGAGCACAGACCGGAGCCGCAGGCCGTTTTTGCCGAATATGACGCGCCGCCCGCATCTAATGCGCAGCCTGAATATGACGCGCAGTCTGCGGCGGATTACCGCGAAAGCTAGATTGCCGTTGTCCGAAAAACATTATGTGTTATCGGTGGATTACTCCCATATGGCGTACAGCGTGGTGCCGACGGCGACGGAGCTGAGCTGGTCCGCCCAATAGGTGACGATTCCAAACTGCGCGTTGACGGCGGAGATCGCCCAGCCGCCAAAGGTATAGCCCTCGCGGTACGGTGCCTTAATGCCATTTGGCGCGGTCGGGTAGGAGATGCTGTTTGAGTTCCTTGTAAACGACACGACGTAAACGCCGCTTTCATCTTGCGTAGTCGCGCATCCCCACGCGACGGGACGGCTTGCATAATTCCAAGAGGTGTTCCATCCGCCAAGCCTGCTTGAAGCTTCGGTGTATATGGTCAGATTATCGCAAACATAGAACGCGTCAAAGCCGATTGTAGCCACATCGGCCGATATTGTTATGCTTTGGAGGGAAGTGCAGCCGTAAAAAGCGTTTTGCCCGATTTCTGTCAGTCCCTTAGGGAGCGTAATGCCCGCAAGATTAGTGCAGCGTTGAAACGACCCCATGCCGATGACGGCCAGGCTGTCGGGCAGCATGATTTTTTGCAGGCTTTCGCGGTTGCGGAATACGTGGTTGGCGATTTTTGTCACGCCCTCCGGAATTTCCACCATGTTTTCGGTGCCGAAATAGGAAATTAACGTATTGTCTGCAATTACAAATTTATCGCCTGCGACATGGGCTTCCGAATATATCATAGATTCATACGCCGTCCAAGCGTCTTTGTAGCTGTCCTCGGCTCCAATCGGCACGACAATTGCCCGCACACTTTCAAAGCTTGTACTTTGGGTGGGCGGTTCGTTGCTATTTAAAAACAGCGTCAAGCGTAAGCAGCTTGCGAATGTATTGGAGCCGATTTCCGTCACGCTTTCGGGGATGGAAACATTGATAATGCTGCTGCCGCTAAACGCATAGCTTCCGATGCGCGTGACGGGCGCGTCCAAGGCCAATGCCAAGACGTCAAAGGTTTCTGCGTCACCGACATATTTTGTTAAGATCGCGTTTTCGCCTTGCAATACATAGTGCGCTTTGTCATTTTCAAAAAAAGCGGAGCCGGTTACGCCCCAGTATACGGGACGGCCCGCCGGCAGGAGCGACAGCCACGACGCGGGTTGGCTTACCGGTTCGGCGTACATAATTAAATTGCTGCAACCGCTAAAGGCGCCTGTACCGATGCTTTCGACAGAGCTTGGAAGATAGATGGTTTGCAAGGCGCTACAGCCGTTAAAGGCGTTTGCGGCGATGTCGGATTTGCCCCTAATCACGACGGATTTCAGCGACGCCGGAACCGAGGTGTTTTGCCCGCTATAGCCGGAGGCGCCGAAGATATAGCCAAAATGCGTATTTGACGTCCCGTTTTTGGTGTTGCCAACAAACGGAAGGCTGAGGCGATACAAGCTGCTGCAGCCCGCAAACGCCGAATCTGCGATGCTCGTTACGCTATCCGGCACGGTAAAGTCGGTCAAACTTGTGCAGTTGTAGAACGCCCGGTATTCGAAGCCCGTAAGCGCGTCCCCCTCAAAGATAACATTTTCCATATTTGTACAGAGGGAAAACGCATTCCAGCCGACGACAGTCACGCCGGCCTGCAATGTAATGGTTTTTAAGCTTGTACAGCGGTAAAATGCAAAGCGGTCAAGACGACCCCCGCCCGTTACGGTCACCGTCTTTAGTGACGGCGGGACGCCGGTTTCGTTATGGCTATACCCCATGGCGTTAAAGAGGTAACCTAAATTAGTGTATGTGCCTCCTACGCTGTCCCCTACAAACGGCAACGTCATGCTTTCAAAGGCGTTGCAGCGATAGAACACAAAGCTTTCGATTGACGCGGTGTTTTCGGGGATGGCGATGGTTTTAAGGCTCGAACAGTCCCGGAACGCTGCATAGCAAATTGTTTTTAGTTGGCTTCCGGTCTCGAAGTCTACGCTTTCGAGGCTTGCGCGTCCGTCGAAGGCGAACCTGCCGACGACCGTTACGGTTGCGGGGACGGTTACGTTTGTGATGTCGATGGTAGTAAACGCGGAGCTCGCGATTTCGGTCACGGGCAAGAGGTTGTGATATGCCGGGATATAGACCGCGCCGCCGGTTACCGTCCCCCGTGCGACGGAATACGCGGTACCGTCGTCTATGAGGGTGAACTCAAGCCCTTGCGTGCCGACGGTATACCAAATTTCCGGAGAGGTCGCGGAGTCCGAATTGTCGAATCCCTCCCCGACGGCGCGCACCTTGACGAGGTAAACGCCGTGTGTCGTCAGCCCCAAAGCGGATAAATTGAGGGAGGTTCCCGGCACGTCATGTTCTGCCGACCCTACGGACACTTTGTAGCCGTCGGCACCGATAGCCGCGTTCCACGTCAATAAGCCCGACGGGTCGATGTACAAATTAGTCGGCGTGGGGAGCAAGGGGGAGACGGGCCGCGTGCCGTCCTCCGCTCCGCAGCGGAGGCATGTTTTTGTTTCTAAGCCTGTCGCTTCAACGCTTGCGGGAACCGTTACCACCCAGGCCCAAGCGTGGCCGAGCGCCGCGTCGCCGGGGCGTGTTTCCGTTTCGCCGCAGCGTATGCAATTTCTTGTTTCCGTGCCCGCCGTCGTACAAGTAGGCTCATCGGTTACCGCCCATAATTCAAAATTATGCCCGAGCGCGACTTCGCCGGGACGCGTTTCCGTTGCCCCGCAGCGTATGCAAGTCCGTGCTTCCGTTCCGGCCGTCGTGCAGGTGGGCGCGTCGGATACCGCCCACAATTCAAAATCATGCCCGAGTGTATCAATGTACCGCGTTTCGGTGTGCGTGCCGTCGAGGGCGCACGCGCGTGTTTCGACGCCGTTTGCGATGCAGGTCGGTGCGGCGGTTACTGTCCAGTCGCCAAATTCGTGCGTATGCACTGTGTCTTTTGTCCACTTTGCGTACAGCGTCGTATTTTTTGTTACCGTATCGCCGACAAAATCCCACGCATATGTCAGCCCCTCGTCTTTGTACCACCGGTCAAAGGTATGCCCCTCTAACACGGGGTTGGGCGGTTTTGTAATTTTTGCGCCGTTTTCGACATTTAAAAGCGCGCCTACGGCGGAACCGCCGTTGCTTGCAAAGGTTACCGTGAATTTTTCCGGAGGCGTTTCGTTTTTGACCCACTTGGCGTACAGGGTTGTATTTTTTGTCACCGTGTCGGAGGCAAAGTCCCAGGCGTATATGAGGCCGGTATCTTTATACCATCCGGAAAATTTATACCCATCAAAAGAGGGGTCGGAAGGCCTTGTGAGGAGGGCGCCGCTTTGAATGCTTGTCTGCTTTGCGACTGCAGATCCGCCGTTGCTGTTAAAGGTTACCTCATAGGTTGGCAAGGCACCGTCCTTCCCGCAAAAAGCGACGGGCAAAAATATTGCCAAAAACAGCATCACGGCGACGGCGCAGGCAGCGGAAATCAGGAACAATTTTTTATGTTTTGCGGATGGAGGCGCGGGGGAGGCGGGGGGCGGGCCGATGTGGGCATCGGCCCCCACGGACGGTTTGTGTTGCAGGGCGCCCGATGGGCCGAGCGGGCCGCCCGATGGGTCGCCCCCTACGGGAACGGGCTGCCCGTTCGGTTTATATTCGCCGCTATCTGTAGGGGCCGACCCATTGGGCGGCCCGCTCGACCCATCGGGCGCCCCGGCCGATCCGTTGCGCTCCCCATTTAAAATCTCGTCCACCGTAATGCCGTACAGTTTTGCAAGCGGGCTTAATAGGGAAGTGTCCGGCAACGTGCCGCCGGTTTCCCATTTAGATACCGCTTTGTTGGATATGCCGAATATCTCCCCGAGCTCGGCTTGCGTCACCCCTTTTTCTTTTCGCAGTTCATACAAAAAATTTCCGACTTTGTTGTCCATTCCGGCATAAAACCTCCGTTTATATTATGAACAGTATACACAAGTTTCTATAAATCTGCTAGAACTTGAGGCTTGAACTTTGTCTACTTTCGGGAGACTTTTTTAAAAAGTCTATGATTGTCGTGCAATGCGGCAAGTATATCATTTTTTTCGCGAAAGCGCAAACAAACAAGCGGAGCATTCGTTTGACAAACCTCGCCCGATACTTTATACTGTAAACATGATAGAATTCGTAGGAAAAATCGGGTCGATGGCGCTTATCGACCGCGAAAACAACGACATTGATTACAACAAGTTCGCCCGCATCTCGCGCCAATTAAAGCCCGGTATGGTGTGGGTGTCCTCCGGCGCGACCGAAATCGGGCGGCTTGATTATATTAAGCGGACGGGAGGCGAGCTTAGCGGCGATATCGACGGCGTAAAGGCCGATTACGCCAGCCAAGGCCAGGCGATACTCATGCAGTCGTACCGCAATTTTGTCGACCCGAAGTTTTCCATCCGCCAAGTTTTGGTTGAACACCAACACTTTAACGACGAACATAAGCGGGCGCACATCAAAAACCTGCTGCTGCGCGCCGCCGCTCAAGACGCCATCCCGATTATCAACTATAACGACGCCGTAAGCGGTGAGGAAAACCGCAAGGTAGAGATTCAAAACTTGCGCGATACGAAAGGTTATGCGTACGAGCTGGTGGACAACGACGAGACCGCCAGCCAAATCGCGTGTTTAGTGGGCGCAAAAACGCTGCTGATTTTAACCACTTTAGAGGGCATTTACCGCGACGTTTCCGACCCTAGATCCCTAATCCGCGAAATTTCCGGCAAAACTGCCGATGAAGTGATTAAAAAACTGGACGAAACAAAGCGCCTTTGCGTCGGAGCCTCCCGCGCGGGAGCCAACGGCGCGTTTGCCAAATTAGAGTACATAAAACCGTGCGTCCGGCAAGGAACGCGCGTCATCATCGCCTCGGCAAAATACGATATTAAGGATATTTTAGGCGGCAGAGCGCCGAGCACGGTGGTCGGGGTTAGCGGTTAGGGAAAATTAAGAATTAAACAGGCTTGTTTGCGCGTCTTTTAACCAATACAACTGCGGCGCTGGCGATGAGCAATAACGCTATGCCGCCAAATAACCCGACATCGGGGCCGGAGCCGCCCGCGATGCTTCCGCAACCGCAACCGCCCGATCCCGCTTCGCCCGTATCACCTTTATCGCCCTTGTCGCCTTTGTCACCCTTGGCTCCGGGGGCTCCGTCTTTGCCGTCCTCACCGTCGGCTCCCGCGTCGCCTTTGTCGCCCTTGTCGCCTTTTGCGCCGTCCTTGCCGTCTTGCGGCGGGGGGACGGATTCGGCAATCGTAAAGAGTGCGCCGATAAACATCACCGTGTAATTATCGCCCGCGCCTAAAGTCCCCAAGCTAATCGCGTAAGTGTCGACGGCGCTGCCCTCCGCGCGGCTTAAGGCGCCCGTGAAGGCGTCGGTGCCGACTAAGCCCGAATGGGAATAGGTGAGGGCAGGGGCGATGACGGGCTCGGCTCCCTCGATGGGTGCACCTACGAACGTCATTGTCACCGCGTCCGCAACCACTACCACGGTTTTTGGCAAAATCGCGACGGTGACCGGCGCGGAAGTCACCCAAAATTCGCATTGATACGCCGCGAATTCGTTCACGCGGCACACATACTCGCCGCTGTCGGATACGTTTTTGACCTCCAACACAGGATTGTTTTTACCCTCGACTTTCGCGCCGTCCTTGTACCACTCGATGGCGGTACCGGGAACTAAATCCGCCCCTAAGACGGAAATACTGCCCGTCCCGTCGTAGATTTTTGTCAAAAACGCGGATGAAACGGGTAGCTCCGTGCCTACGGTATAAACCGCCGCGCCCTTGGGGTTATAAATCAAGTTGCCGCCCGCCGCATTTTGCACGATGCCGCTCCCGTCCAACAAGGCCAAGCTGCCGCCCGCGTTATTAAGCACGACGGTGCCCCCGGTTTCCGACGCATTAGCCGATGCCACCACGGTGGAAACCGTCGACAAAATAGCGATTTTGCCCGCGCCGTCATTGAGAATCGCCGTTCCGCCCGTCGCCCCTATCGTCCCGCCGAAAATGTTTACCGTGCCGGAACCATTGACAATCGCGGTGCCACTTGTTGCGATGACCGTTCCGCCCGAAACGGTCACCATGCCGGAGGAACCATTGACAATCGCGGTGCCGCTTGTCGCGCCCACCGTGCCGCCCGACACGTTTACCGTGCCCGTAGTAGAATAGTAAATTGCTCTGCCGGTAGTCGCGCTAACCGTCCCGCCCGACACGTTTACCGTACTGCCGTCGTAGCCGACAATTGCGTAGCCTCCGTCGCTTGTTTTCTCGACGGTTCCACCGGAGACATTCACAGTGCCGACGTTAGATGAGCTGGCGTTATAGACGGTGATTGAACAATTGCTTCCGCTGCCTGTGTTGCTGACCGCTCCGCCCGCCGCAACGGTTAGTGTCCCTCCGTAAAGGGTTAATAAGGATGACGCCGTGCCGGAAAGGGACGCTCGCCACACGATCTCTACGCCCGCGTTGGGGTATAACGACAAGCCCGCCGTCACGCCGGTCTTGGTGCCCGTAACGGTAACGGTGTTGCCGCTCACCGAGGCCGAAAGGCTACCCGTGCCGCTCGAGTAGCTCGTGATGGAGGATGCCACGCTTGCCGCCGTTTCCGCGCGCGCCGTCTGAATGGTATTGGCGGGCGAGGCAAACATTAGGATTGCCGCAACGCATACGCCAAGCAATGCGAGCATCAGTGCCGCCGTCAAGAAGCCGAAAAGGCCGGTTGTCTTACTTTTCATAGTTTTTAATGCCTTTTTATTTGATATCGATATTTGTTTCAGCCGAATTCGTTACGTCCGGTTTTAATTCAATCATTTTATCGACCGCTTCCGAATTTTTCACATTATATAAATAAACCGTCGAGTTTCCGGTTTTAATCACGACGGGGGGAAGGGCACGGTTCAGCTTTTTAGTGGGGAAGAGCAGAATAATCCAGCCCAATAATATGCCGAACAAAAATACGCCGCCCGCCGCTAACGTTTGGCCAAAGCCTCCGTCACGCTGTTTTTTCTCGGAATATACCTCCGTAATCGAGGCAAGAGGGATTGAGATATATTCGGCTTCGTCCGCGTCTGCCGCGGCCTCCGGCGCAAAAACCGCGCCGCCTTTCTTGTAGATAAATAAGGTTTGCGTCTCCCGATCGTACAAAAGGCGTTCGGGCGGTTTTTTGACTGAATCAATCAGCGCCAAAATAAGCCAGCCCGCTGCGATTTCGAACAATACCACGGCGCCGCTTAGGTTTTTGACCGCCCATGCGATGATTCCGAGCAGCAGAAATAGTCCCGCAAAAACGGAAGCGCCGATTAAAAATCTGCGGGCGGGCGTTATCAGCGGGACGACGTTAGCCGACGGCGCCGCGCTTTGATAGGCGGGGGGCATTTCGGCCGTTCCTGCCGTTCCCGCTTTGTCCGTTTCAAAACCTACCGTAGGGGCGGCCGGTAATCCGCCCGCACCCAATCCGCCCGCATCTATTACGGCCTCAGACGGGCTTTCCGTCCGGTAAAATTCATCCGCTTCGGCTGCAAAAGAAGCTCCATTCGCGTTTCCCGCGCGCTCCGGCTGCGGCTTATACAGCGGGATTTTCTTAAAGCCCAGCACGCAGACGCATAAAATCAGCGCGACGCCGAACAGCACGACTGACTGCCACTGCGACGGCGTCAGGGAGTTGCCGAGCTCCCACCGGTTGTCCCCGCGGATAAATTCCAAGCAAAACCGCCATGTCGAATAGCTGAACCCGTAAATAATCAGCGTCAGGTTGGGTTTGTTGAACTTTAGCAGCACCAGCATCAAAACGCCGAACAGGATAAAAAGAAAAATCGATTCGTACAGCATCGTGGGCAGCGCATTGTGGTGGTAGGGGAAGTCCATGCCGAAATGCTCGTCCACAATCCCGTAGCAGCAGGGCGCACAAAAGCAGCCGATCCGTCCGAACGCGTGCGCGACGGCGATACAGGGCGCGCCCAGGCTTGCCACGCGGTAAAAGTCGCTCCTGGCTTGGCGCTTTGCAAAAATCATCGCCCCCAAAATAAACGTTACCACACCGAACACCAGCCCGCCCATAAACGTGACGCCCCACGTCCATTCGAACTTGCCGCCCTCGACCGCCACCTGGACTGCCTGATAAATGTTTTGGAACACATTGGCGCCGACAAAGCCGATGGCAATGGACACAACGCCTAAAATCCAATAAAAATTGTACGTTTTATCGGAGACGTTAAAGCGCCTGCACAGCCACCACAATAGCGCCAGCGCAATAATCAGCCCGATGCCGATCATCAGGCCGTACATATGGAGGAACTCTATTCCAAACAGATTAGGACACATGCTTGTATTGTAATACGTGACAAGGATTTTGTCAAGTGATTTGTTGCCAATTTGGTACTCCCGGCGGGAATCGAACCCACAACGGCCCCTTAGGAGTGAACTGGGAATATCTTACACACACAAAATATCTTCCGAAACGGCAAATAACATACAGATTGAGTAGTCGTTTCCGACAGTATTGTATAATAACTTTCCGATTAAGTCAACCCAAAAAACATCTTGCGTTTCATGCCTAATGACCGAAATATGACTGAAAACCCATAAGTCAGATTAAGCGAATCGAATAACCCTTTTCGATAGGCACCATCATACTACAACTTTCAGATTAAGTCAAATAAAATTAAGATATGCCCCCTACAAAATAAAGTGTACATACAAACAAGTGTTGCCGCAGTAAGTGGCAAAAGGGGGTGTGTATGAGTAAGGTAATAGACATCATAGGTTCAAAAGGCGCAGCGATTAGGACGCTTTGGGTGCAAAAACAAAAAAATAAGAACAGGCGACATTTCGCCGAATGAGGTAACAAAAGTGTACAACAATTATAGAAGAGTTCAAGGCATGGCTGCCGACTCCCCCGGCAGAGAGAGAGTAAGAGAGCAGATGCAAAACCGTCTTTATCGTGGGTATGGAGATACAGAGGATTTCGAGCCGGATGTGAAATTCTTTATGAGAGAGAATCCGAAACTGGAACGATGGCTTACTCCTCAGCACAACCTGACGCAAGCAATAGTCATCCTCGACGCTATCAACGCCGGGGTTGCCGTTGAGAAGTTGTCTAGCCCCGATTTGAACTTCCAACAAATGCGGGCAATCTTAGGGGGCTTAAAGAAAGGCAACGATATAACAAAGTACGTGAATGAGTCATACGATTCCATGCTGATGAACCAAGTAGCGTTTGCCATGCGGGACGGCATGTCCTCGGGCGACATCAAGATGATTGCCGACCCGCGTTATAACGGGAAACAGGCTCAAGAGGTTCGATTGGGGTTATTGAATGGTGTAGACGTAAGCAGGTATGCCGACCCGCGCAATGACGCTGACAGAATGCGGCAAATGCGCTATGCGATGGAACAGGTGGGATTAGACCCCGAAGTAATGAAGATGGCTGACGATATTCAGAAAGAGATGGAAGAGAACCCAGATGCTTGGACTGGGGCAAGTTTAATGCCCCTGCTAGCGTGAAAAACATGAAATACTCTCGCAGAAGCCAACTTTTGGACATTTTGGACACAGAACGCAATTAAAAAAGGAGTAATCACACCATGTTAAACAGAGAAATGAGAATGGAAGACTGGGAGTCGGAAGAAAATTTAGCTCGGATTGAATCTTGGGCGCGTGGCGTAATGTCTATGGAAGATATTGCTTTCAATATGAGAATTAGCCGCTCGACGCTATACAATTGGATTCAAAAAAGTGATACGATAACCGACGCTCTCAATAGCGGCGACAGCACTGTTGCTAGAATTGAGCAGGTACTTATTGACAAAGCCCTTCAAGGAGACTCCAAGGCGGCTATCTTCATTATGCAAAATCACAGAGCTTCGCCGTATAATCACAAAATTCAGTCGGAAAAGCAATCGGACAAACAGCCAAACAATTCGGATTATGTGAATGCCGATAAGCATGAAAAAATCATCTTGCCGTTGCATCATGAAATTCAATGCGCTTTGCAAGGAAAGAATCCGCCAATCAATGGAGTAGACCCGGATGAACGGGATTATATCCGAAAATATATTATTCAAGTAGAAACAGAAATGGCGAGATTAAAGCATCAACTTCTTAGAGAACTTCCGGAAGAAGAAAGGGAAAATGCAATACTCAATAAAAATGAGGCTTTCACCAAAAAATTATTGCGGAAGTGGAGAGAACTGGCTGAAAGCGGTATAATTGACGAAAAATGCAAAAATTGGGCTGAATATGATGATGAAGACAGCGAGGAGGTGGATGGAGAAGAGGGTGATGACGGCGAAGAATATGAAGATGGCGACGATGAAGACGACGATGATAATGATGACGATTATGACGACGAGGATGATTCTGATGATGACGGGGATGAGAGCGACGACGATGAGAATGACTCTGATGAGGATGATGACGAGGAATCAGACGGCGAATCGGAGGAATCGGCCTTAGCGGAAGATACCCAAGAGCCGGAGAACTTGGGCGCAGAAGAATCGGATAAGCCTACTATTGAGGCAAAAATCCAAGAGCCGAAAAAAAAGGTTTTAGCCTCGCCGATAACTCCACCTCCATCAACGCATCCTCTGCCAACGGCGGTCATTCCCCCGCAAATAGTGCAGACACCTCAACCAATGCGATTCGGGAGAAGAAGAATCTTTATTCGATAAGGGGGCGACAAAGCCCTTAATCGCGTAATATAGAACGTAGACGCGGAGTGGGCATTACGCCGCTCCGCATAGAGTTGAGCCTTCCTGCCCCGATACAGCCGCGCATAGCGCGTTGGAGGGCAGGTTTTATAACTTCAGAAAAGGTACTTAAAAACAGCCGACCGGGATAGAAAAATCCGCTCGGCTTTTTTGATTGCATTGAATCAGTTGACTGAAACGACCAAAAGTGGTATTCTAATTATGCGACACCCCTTTATAACCAGTCGGACGAACATGCCAATCGGCTATGCTCTTCCCGACTGGTTTTGGGTTGTGTCGCAACAATTAAGGGCATGGCTGTGCGGGTGCCGTCTCTTAATTGGGGCGGCATTTTTCATTTATCCGCAAAAAATGGAGGAAGTTCTTATGAAAAACCTTGTGAAATTTGCGGCAGTAGTGATAGTCGCGCTACTGTTCGCACTGTCGATGGCGGCATGTAACGGCAACGGCAATATGTCCGACCCAAATCCCGGTGGCGACAGAACTATGCGGAAAACCTTGCAAAGCGGCATGGAACATTCCGAGATTGTAGCCGCCGCCGAATCAAAGGTGGCATTGCCTTCCGCGTTAAATAGTCTGTTGCGCATGACCAGCCCATCTCCTCCTTCCACCTCTGTCTATGAAGCCTTGCGTGGCAGTACTACGGTTAATGATGCTACCTATGATTATTTTCAGATTTTAGATTTACCGGGTGTTGTAGGAATGCAAGTGGCACTTTATGAAGTGATAGGCGGCACGACTTCTAAAAACCGGGCAGGTTACTACTGGATGATTAGCGGCGCAAAAGCGACCGAGATGGGTGGAACAGGATATATCGCAAACCAATTATATGTTTTGCCCAGTATAAACTGTTCCGATTCAGCGGCTTTACCGAATGTGAATGCAATGGAGACTTTTCGCTATCCCGCTTATGTTCTCAACAACAATATGTATTGGAGTCCGACTGCAGGCAACCAACCGCGCATTATTACAAATTCATATAGTTCGATTCTTACAGGCACGAAATGGACAAGCGGAACAAAGATATTCCAAGTTAGCGCAAGGTTATTTGCTTTCCCAGACGATTCCACTTTTGAAACTGGCGCGTGGCAGACCAATATGGTCGGGCAAATGACCGTATCTTGTACAAGCCCTGCTCCTCAGACAGGAATCGTGCTTGATATTGACGAGTTGACGCTTGACGTTCGCGGGATACGAACGCTAGCTGCCACTATGATTCCAGTAGGTACTACAGTTTCATGGAGCACTAGCAACGCAAACGTAGCAACAGTTTCAAACGGTGTAATTATGGCGGTAACAGAGGGAACGGCGGATATTATGGCGACGATTACCGTCGATGGCACCACGTACTCCGCCAAATGCGTTGTTACGGTTGTAACCAAAACACTTGGGACGGGTACGGTGACTATGCAAAACTGGGCATTCGGTCAAACTGCGTCCAATCCTGTTATCAATTCCGAAACGAACCCCGGCAGTATCGCAACATACATAGGACGCGACGAAACAAGCTATGCCGAAACAAGCGCAAAACCGTCGGCTGTCGGGAAATATACGGTTAAAGTTGTATTCGCCGAAAATGAGAATTACGCTTTTCACACGGCAACCGCAGACTTTGAAATTACGAAGGCATCCGGCGGCGCGATACTAATACAAAACTGGACGTATGGTCAAACTGCGAATAATCCCGACATATATTCGTTTGAGGAAGTGTATGGAACGCCGGGGCTTGAATTTACGCTGATAAACAGCGGCACAGCTTATGAGGTTTCGAGAGGAACTGCGGATGTCGCGGAAATTAGAATCCCAGCTGTTTATGAGGGAAAGCCTGTAACCAGAATAGCGAACTATGGATTTTCAGCTTATACGACACTACCAACACAACCCGGCGGAAATGCTCAAGGAGGTCAATATGTTGGCTTTCCGGAAATAGCAAGCATTACGCTACCAAGAAATCTAAACAGTATCGGCGTTAGCGCATTTCGTGGCTCCGCATTGTCGAGTATCACGATTCCTGCAAGCGTTACGAGTATCGAAACTTACGCTTTTAGCGCGTGTGGCAACTTGGTGATATGGGTGCAGTCCGCGATTCCGCCGACGATAGAATCTCGTAGTTTGGGAGAACAGGTCGGTATGAGGGCGGTTATTGTGCCAAGTGGCTTTCTCTCCGCCTATCAAACCGTTTGGGGACGCTTTTACCCTGCCAACAGTCAAATTTACAACAAAATATATTCCGAAACTGACCAATTTGTAATTGATAGCGGGTTAAAACCGGATAATGACCCTGCCCCTGCAAACCCGTCGCAATACACTGTGATATATCTTGGGCGCGACGGCACGAGTTATCCCGAATCAACCATAAAGCCGTCGGCTGTCGGAAAATATACCGTGAAAGTGGTATTCGCCGAAACCGCGAATTATACCGCTTACACCGCGACAGCGAACTTTGAAATTCTTGCGCAAAGCGGCGGGACTCCGATTGACCCCGGCGGAGACCCGCAAAATCCTAGTGACCCGAATAATCCCAATAATCCATCGAACACAAACAATCCGAATAACCCGAATGGTGGCATTGACTCCGAGAAAACGCTGCAACTCATCTTAACCATTATCTTCGGGACATTGGGGCTTGCGGCAATCGGCGTAGGGGCGGTCTTCTTCTCACGGAATAAAAAGGCTTTGATGCCTCAAAGCAAAAAAGGTAGAAGAATATTATACGGCATAATAGGCGGCGCGACGGCTCTTTTGGGCATAGACATTGCAATGATGATAAGCAGCGTATTAGGCGCGGAAACCCTTGCATGGAGTGGTATCGGCGTTATGATTCTTTATGGGATACTCGGCGTTGTCGTTCCGGGGCTTATATTACTTCTCGTGCTATCGTTCAATAAGAAATTGCAAAAAATGTTGCTGACGGCTACCGAGTTAATCGACAATGTTGAACGGACTGCGGAACAGAAAAGATGGTTTTACGAATCGGAAGGCTATGAGGATTTCCAACAGGAAATGGGCAAGGGCGATGCGATAGGAAGAAGTATGCGGGTTGCCTACCTGCTTGCCACTGTCGGTTGGATTGCCGCTACCGTTATTTGCTTGATTTCCGCGACCTTCGGCATTATTTCTACACCAATATTACAAATCGCGGGAATAATGGCGTTTATCTACATCGTGATTATCTGGTTCGCGGGGGGCAGAAACCTTAAAAAACGGTTAAATACGATGGATGCACAGAACAGTTTCAACATCAATTATTGCCTTAAATGCGGCGACAGGGCGGAAATTTCCGGCAAGAGGTTTATCGCGACCCGATACACGCATAAAACGATTACACGGCGAGGGACTCCGCCGTCGGGCCCTTTTCGCGAAACCGGAAATTATCAAATGGGCGCATACCAGCCCGAGGGCGAAATCACTTCGGTAACAAGCGCGACAAAAGTGGGCGGCGACGGAAAGGCTTACAATGAATTTACCGCGCAAATTAAATTTACGCACCATGTTCATAAGGTCACGCGGGACTGTGAGCAATGCGGGTATCGTTGGGAGAACGAGGAGGATTTACCGAGCGTGGAGACGCAGAGCAGCCCTCAAACGGTCATTTACGCCGGGAGCGTTTCGGTGGCTAAGCCCGATTTGCCTCATGTATATTGCGAGTTCTGCCACGGTAAAAATAAGGGCGAAGCTACAAGATGTGAGCATTGCGGCAACAATTTAGCCAATGCGGTTACGAAAGGACGCTCTGCGGGGTATGGCGGCAGTCTTGCGGTTCATTTGAGTGCCGGAGACCAAGAGTTAAATAGTTATGCCGAGTTAGCGAAATCGGGCGACGTTGACGCACAATATAAACTGGGATACGCTTATCTTTACGGAACGCTCGGAGAGAAGAATCTCATCAAGGGTATAGATTGGCTTCAAAAAGCCGCGAGGAACGGAAGCATCAAAGCAAAAACTTTGTTAAGAGAGAGGTCGGCGGCGGCAACGGAAAAAGAGGAAAAGGCTGAGGATACGGCGGCAACAGCGGAAAAGCAGGTGGAAGCTGAAAGCCCGGCAGAAAAAGCGTATGTGAAGAAGAGAGAAGAGGGCACATATTTGTTTGAGGCGCAAGAGGAGGAAATAACAAGCGTGTACGGGAGCGAGGCTAATGATTTGCCGCGAATAGACGGCGCAACGCCACCCGTTCCCAAAAACGTCCCGCCTGTTCCCATTGCGGTTGTTCCGATTGCGCCGATTATCCCCACTACTGCCGCTCCGGTTATACCTGCGGCGGTTATTCCGCCCCCTGCCGCTATTCCGGTCGCCTCTGCGGAGAGTCAAGCTACCGAACCAGCAAAACAGGAAATCGCACTTCCGCCCAAAGAGGCTATAAACACGCTAAGGGAATACAAACAGTTATTAGACGACGGCATTATTACCAACAAAGAATTTGCCGCCATGAAAAAACAGCTATTGGGGCTATAAGTCGGCTCCGAGCAAAAAAACAAATTGGCATCTGAAATCCAAAGGCATCGTCTACGGGTGGAGAGGTTCGGCATCAAAATGATACCGAACCAAAACGGCATTGACTCCCACAGTAACAGATATTGTACACAGCAAATTGCATCGTCTACGGGCGGTGCTTTTGAATTTGGGGCAAATATAGTGGAATAGTCCCTATCCATAGCAAAGCGCACCCGACCCGCCAGAACCGCCGTTAAAGCCACTTAAACGGCAGTTTTTTCCCACTCCCACTATCCACCAAAGTCCTACGCCCCCGGCAACGGACCCACAACGCATTCCGGCATTCATGCGGAAAAAACTATAAAACAGCCGACGCATTCGCCCTACAAAAAGTTTGTAACTTCCCTATTTCTATGGTATAATATCGCTATCAAATACAGAAGGAGAAACACGGTTATGGACTGGAGTTTATTGATTGGTATTGCGGCTGGGTGCGTAACTACGATTATCGGTGGCATCGGCTTTGAGTTAATAAAAGGCTGGATGGAAAAGAAAGGGAAGATAGACATTTATTATATGTCCGACTCTGAATGCTATGGCGGCGCAAGAATAATTATCCGTTTGCAAGTTAAGAATCTAACGCAAAGCGATTACATTATGCGAGATATTAGACTCGTGGAAATTGATGAGGAAGAAAAAGCAACTAAAACTTATAAGCAAAAGCAAAAGGTTGAACAAATACTAAAGGGATGCAGGTATACGCTTGATAAAATATATGGTGAGGATGGAGAATTTTCTTTCGTGATAAAGCAAAAAAGCATACAGTCTATGAGTTTAACTTATGATAAAGAGCGTCATGTCGAAAGCATTAAAATCAAATGCGATGGTAATGAGATAGATACTGAACAGGTTAGCTTTAGTGCGGTTAATAGCAACTTAGCGATTCAATACTATGACGAAGATGATGATTTAATAGTCATAAGAATCAAGCCCAAGCAAGAAGATTGGGTAAAGGCAGCAACAGTCGAAAGGTAGTATAGGATGGAATAGCTTAAAAATCAAAGCATCGTCTACGGGCGGTGCTTTTGCATTTCTGAGGACACCCGCAGAATGTTTGTAAAAAACGAAAAAAACATATTAAAAACGCTTGAGATGCGGCTAATTATACGTTACTGTAGTAATGTGCAAATCTCAACGGATAACACTCAAAAACGCCGTTTGTGCTCTTCTCACGTTTTTTGTGCTATAATAAGAGTAGGGGGATATTCCTCCCGGATTGATAACAGGCTATTCTTTACCCAAAAGGATTGACTGCAGGCAGCGATAATAAGCGAAACGGGTTCGTGCGTATTCCCATGAGTGTTATTACCGCCAATTCCCTTCGGATGACAAAAAATCTAAAAACGGAGGACTGCAAAACAAAATGTTTAGGACTATTGAACAGGCATTCGCACTAATCAAAAAATCCGACCCGAACACGGCATTGACAAAGTACGCCATACGAAAGATGGCTAAGTCAGGCGCGATTCGCACGTTGGACATCGAAAAGAAGACTTTGATTGATTTCAAATCATTGCTGGCACATCTCGGCATTGAACTGGTCATCTAGGAACGTTTAACATGGAAGTTCTGGCGGCGGGAGCGGATACGCACCCCTCAGCGCAAACTGCGATTGTCGGTCGTTTTCGCCACACAGAACTTCCGCTAAATTTAGCACCGCCGCAAAGGACGGCGAAAGGAGCCTAATCATGGCGACATACAGAAAAAGAGTTAGTAAGAGGAACGACGGGCGTGTAAAGTACCTCGTTCAAACCACTGTTGTGGATGAATTTGGGAAAAGAAAAATGCAATCCATAACTTGGCACAACCCTAAGAAACTCGTAGGCACAGCAGCAAAAAATGCCGCAGTTGAATTTGGACAGGTTTGGGAACGAAGGCTCAGAGCCGGAGATGTTGAGCCGGAGAAAGAACTTAAGCCGCTAAAATTCGCTCAAGTTGCGGATGAGTGGTACAAGGCAAGAGAACATAAATTCTCGGAAAGCTACAAACAAACTGCTGCTAATGCGATAAAGCGACTAAATGAAACATTTGGCAATAGGTTGATGGTCGGGATAAAAGCCAGAGACGTGATACAATATTTCGTTGGACTAAATAACCATCAGTATCAAAGCACCACGGCAAGGGTAAAGCCGGAATCAAAAGAAAGGTTAAACGAGGCGGTATTAAAATACGGCGTAAGAAAAATCCGAAATGAATCCATCGCGCACCCGACACTCTTTAATGCAAGGAAGGGCGAAACCATTCGGTGGAATAGCGCGGAGCAAATATGCGAAACACTTGGATTGCCCGTGAACGAAATTTTTGAGAAAATCGCAACGGAAAAACCTTATAAGAAAGAAACAATTATGCAATACAAGCGAGTCCTCAGTCCGATTTTCAACTACGCGATTCAAAACGAGGTCGTCACAATCAATTATGCTTCGAGCGCATATCTCAAAAAAGTTATCGGCGGCGAAGAAACGGCAGAAGTAATGATTTTGAGTAACGATGAACACGACAGGCTGTTAGACACGCTAGGCAAACATTCGGTGACGGAAACACTACCAATTTACTTGATGATGATGTTAGGGCTACGGACTGCCGAGGTATGCGGTTTAGAGTTCAAGGATATTGACTTCGATAAGGAAGAAATCCGCATTGTAAGGAATCGAGTATACATCCCCAAAAAAGGCTTATTGCGAACCGACCTTAAGACGAAAAAATCGAGACGGGATTTGCCGATTTGCAGTTTGTTGGTTGAGAAGTTGAAAGAGTACAAGGCTTATCACGACGCATTAAGAGACGCAGACCCGGAGTTTGATTTGAGCGACGCGGTACACTGCAATTACATGGGCAATCCGGCGAACCCGGAACGCATCAACCGAGCGTTAAAGCAATTTCTAGTAGAGGCTAACTGCCCTCCGATTACTGCGCACAAACTCCGTCATGGCTTCATCACCCGTTTAATAGATGAGGGCGTATCCATTATCATAGTTTCGAGGCTTGCAGGACACGCGACGGTGGAGATGACTTCGGATGTATACAGCCACTACAGAAAGAGTTCCGACAATTCAAGGGAGTATCTTGAAAAGATATTTACAAAACCCGTTAAGAATGCCGAATCTGATAAGCAAGCCGAGCATGACAAGGAAATCGAAAGTGAACCTAAATAAGAAAACGCAGTCCGTAACAGACTGCGCAAGTGCCGTGGCGTTCCCGAGACGATTCGAACGTCCGACACCCACCTTAGGAGGGTGGTGCTCTGTCCAGCTGAGCTACGGGAACAAATTTCAATCCCATTATAGTATATCATAGCATAAGGGCTCGAAAAAGTCAAGAAATTTAAGCAAAAATTAAGGCAAAGTGACTAATGTATGACTGGAATTTTTGAAAAACTCAATAACAAGCGCAAAAACGCTCAAAATGACCGCTTTTCAAAAGATAGAGGTGTGTCGGGCACACACTTAGGAGGGGGCTGTTATATCCATTTAACTACGAAAGCGCAGTATACTGTTATTATACCGAATCTCAAAACATAAGTCAAGCAAAAAAAATGTCGGTTGTCGTTTTAAAAAGCCCGTAAAAAACCGACGTTTTGTAGGATAAATTCATTAAATTGGTTTTGACAACGGGGGAAAAATGTGGTATGATAACCATAAGGAGCTTTCTATGTCCAACGTTTTAGAGCTTTGTGCCGCCGCCAAGGAAAAATGCGGATACATCGGCGCAAAAACTACGAGTGAGAAAAACCAAATGCTGCGGCTCATCGCGGACGCGCTACGGGATAACTCGGCATCGATTATCGCGGCAAACGCGACGGATTTGGCCGAAAATGCGGCTAAGCCCGCGCACTTTTTAGACCGGCTTGCGCTCAACGTTAAGCGCATCGACGATATGGCGTATGGGTTAGAGCAGCTGATCGCGCTGCCCGACCCCATCGGCGAGGTGCTGGAAGAATGGACGGCCGCCGGCGGGTTTAAAATTCAAAAAACGCGCGTGCCGCTCGGGGTGATCGCCATCATCTACGAGGCGCGCCCTAACGTCACGGCCGATGCCATCGGATTATGCCTAAAAACCGGCAATTCCGTCGTGCTGCGCGGCTCCAAGGACGCAATCCACTCCAACCGCGCCATTGTCGAGGCGGCAAAATCCGCGCTTTCTCAAAACGGCTTTGACCCCGGGTTTGTCCAGCTTATCACCGATACGACGCGCGAGGGCGCAGCGGAGCTGATGCGGTGCCGCGAATTTGTGGACGTTTTGATTCCGCGCGGCTCGGCGGGCTTAATCCGCTCCGTTGTAGAGCAGTCCTCCGTTGCGGTGATTGAAACGGGGGCGGGGAACTGCCACGCCTATGTGGATGCCTCCGCCGATTTTGATATGGCCGAGCGCATCATCCTCAACGGGAAGCTGCAACGCCCCAGCGTCTGCAACGCGCTCGAGAGCCTTTTGGTTGACCGTACGGCTGCCCAAGCCTTTTTGCCGCGCATAGTCAAGGCCTTATCCGAAAAGGGCGTGGAAGTCGTTGGTTGCACCGAGACGGTTGCTATTTGCCCCGACGTGAAACCCGCGACGGAGGAAGACTACTATACGGAGTTTTTGGCACTAAAAATCTCCGTCAAGGTGGTTAGCGGCGTGGATGAGGCTGCAAAACACGTCAACCGTTACGGCACCAAGCACAGCGAGGTGATTATCACGCAAAACGCGGAGAGTGCCGGATTCTTTCTAAACAACGTGGACAGCGCCGCGGTGTACTGGAATACTTCCACGCGCTTTACCGACGGCTTTGAATTCGGGTTCGGCGCGGAGATGGGCATCTCGACCCAAAAGCTGCACGCCCGCGGCCCCATGGGATTAAGAGAGCTTACGAGTGTAAAGTACAAGATTTACGGCAACGGGGAAGTTAGGTAGGGAAGCGAATAGCGAATAGCGTCGGATGAATTTGTATTAAGTAGCCAATAAACGGCGGCTTGGAGCAAAAGAGATTGCTTTTTGAACAGTAACACTTATCCATCGTTTTTTTTGTTTTTCGTTATTCGCTACTTGCTCTCAAGGAGACTCATTTTGACCAAAGAAGAACTAATACAAGAATGCCTACAAATGCCGGACAGCTTCGTCGATTACCCTTTTGACGCGACGACGGCGGCGATAAAAAACCAAAAGGGCAAGATGTTTGCGTTTTTGGATTTTGTTGCGCCGGAAAAAATCAAAAAAAATTGCGGCGCGGACGCGCCCGTCAGCGACGGGGATTTGTTTATCAACCTTAAATGCAGTCCGAGCCTTATCGAAGCTCTGCGGGCGCAATATAGGGCCGTTCTGCCGGGGTACTACAGCAATAAAAACCATTGGAACACGATTGTTATCGATAAAGACGTATCGACCGAGGAATTGCGCAAAATGATTCGTTTAAGCTTTGATTTGGTGAAGAAATAACTGATAACTGAAAACTGCCAACTGAAAACTGATAACTGCACCGGAGGTGCCCGTGAGAGACCCTGAAAAAACCATCGGCAATCTAGTCGATAAGCAAAGCACGGCGTTCATCGGTTCGGTGGACGGGCAAGGCTTTCCAAACGTCAAAGCGATGCTCGCGCCCCGAAAGCGCGAGGGCATTCGCGAGTTTTGGTTTACGTCCAACACCTCCTCGATGCGCGCCGCGCAATACCGTCAAAATCCAAAGGCGTGTATTTACTTTTACGATAAGCGCTTTTTTCAGGGCGTGCAGCTTACGGGCACGATGGAGGTATTGGAGGATGCGTTCAGCAAGGCGATGATTTGGCGGGACGGCGAGCCAATACACTCCTTTTTACCAACTAATTAGTCGAGAGTTTTCGTTCAAACCGTCGCCAAAAGGCAGCTACAAGAAAGAGATAGTAGGTTTTGTGGGGAAAGTCGAAAAAGAACGACCTCGGCAAGCTGACGAGATTTTGGAATTTTGCCAAATACCGAAAACTGCAAGCGAGATTTGCAAAGTGCTTGGATTTAAGTCAACATCTCATATAAAGGTACAATATATTGAGTCTTTGATTGACAGCGGCGAAATACAGTACACAATTCCCGAAAAGATAAAAAGCCCAATACACAGGTTAAGGCAGGTAAACTAAAATTACTATTTCCAGAAAGACCGCAAAGCACAGACCAAAAATTTATGGCGGCAGAGGTTGACATTCCGATATTGACGGCGGATACGATAGCGGAGTTTTGCGAAACGGCGATGACAAGAAAAGAGATAGCCGAGCATTATGGATTAAGTCAACGGACGGCGAGGACATACATTCAAGAGTTTATACAAAAAGGAATACTCGCTTACACGATACCTGAATATACACTAAGCAAGTTTCAAAAATACATTAAAGCATAATCACACAGGAGGACGACATAATGGCAATGCGCAATCCCGAACAGACGGTGGGGAACTTAATCGACAATCAAAGCGTTTCCTTTATAGGTTCGATTGACGCGGAGGGCTTTCCGAATATGAAAGCAATGCTCCCGCCGCGTAAGCGCGAGGGCATAAGAGGGTTTTTGTTTACAACAAACACTTCAAGTAAACGGGTGGCGCAATACCGCTCAAATCCTAACGCCTGCATTTATTTTTATGACAAGCGATTTTTTCGCGGGGTAATGCTCAAAGGAAAAATGGAAGTATTGACCGACGCCGCCTCGAAAGAAAGTATTTGGCGGGCAGGCGACGAGCAATATTATAGTAAGGGCGTCACAGACGAAGATTACTGTGTTTTACGGTTTACAGCGCACAGCGGACGCTTTTATAGCAATTTCAATTCCGAGGATTTTATCGTATAACGGGAAATACTTCGGGACGCAGGCAAAGAGATTGAGGTCAAAACGGAGGCGTGAGTACAAAAAGGCGGATGAGGTTTTAAGGAAAAGTTAAGGACTTGTAAACAAACTAAAACAAAATTTTTGGAAAATATCGCGATAAACGCTTTGAGCTATCCACATGAATATGTTATAATAAAATATGTGTGCCCGCACAAAACCCGTGAAAAGGAGTTGACAAGTATGCCAGCCTGCCGTACAATTTTCGACAGACAGACAGACAGACAGACAGACAGACAGACAGACAGACAGACAGACAGA
>Ga0123356_10001837_pt1 | contig 23029 bp, 21 predicted proteins | sample TergutEmb28metaG_2_FD_92546 | JGI IMG/M metagenome (GOLD analysis project Ga0123356, IMG submission 92546) | Embiratermes neotenicus P3 segment gut microbial communities from Petit-Saut dam, French Guiana - Emb289 P3 | ecosystem: Host-associated > Arthropoda: Insects > Digestive system > Gut ...
CGGCCGCTTGCCGCGGTCGCGGTCGCCGCCGGCGCCGAACACGACGTGCAGGCGGCCGCCCGTCAGCCTGCGAGCAGCGGTGAGAACGTTCTCGAGCGAGTCCGGGGTGTGGGCGTAGTCGACGACGACCGCGAACGGCTGCCCCTCCTCGATCGTCTCGAACCGCCCGGGAACCTGGCCGGCGCGCTCGATCGTGGCGATCGCGTCGTCGAGCGCGACGCCCATCGCGTGGGACGCGGCGACCGCGGCCAGGACGTTGTAGACGTTGAAGCGCCCGCGCAGCGGCGAGCTGACCTCGCGCTCGCCGTCCGGGGCGACCACGGCGAACCGCGACCCGGTCAGATCCGTCTCGACGTCGTGCGCGCGGAACGTCGCCGCCTGGTCGTCCAGCGCGTAGGTGATCGGGTCTTCGAGTTCGGACGCCAACCGCCGGCCATAGTGATCGTCGACGTTGATCACCGCGTGCGCCGGCGCGTGCGACGTGAACAGGCTGCGCTTGGCCGCGAAGTAGTCCTCCATCGTCGGGTGGAAGTCGAGGTGATCCTGGGTGAGGTTCGTGAAGATCGCCGCCTCGAACCTGATCCCGTCGACCCGGGCGAGCGCCAGCGCGTGCGAGGACACCTCCATCACGCAGGCCAGGTCGCCGCCGTCGAGCATCTCCCGGAAGGTCTGCTGCAGGTCGATCGCCTCCGGCGTGGTCCGCTGAACCTCGCGCTCGGCGCCGCCGACGATGCTGGTCACGGTTCCGAGCAGCCCGGTCTGGACGCGGTCCTCCTCCAGCAGCGCTCGCAGCAGGTACGCGGTGGTGGTCTTGCCGTTGGTCCCGGTGACGCCGGCGACCCGCAGCGTCGCGGTCGGATCGCCGTAGAACGCGACCGCCGCGGACGGCATCGCCGCGCGGACGTCGTCGACGAGCACCTGCGGGGCCTCGAGGGCGCTCAGGGGGTGGTCGACGACCAGCGCGGCGGCGCCGCGGCCGACGGCGTCCTGCGCGAACTCGTGACCGTCGCGCGTGAACCCGCGGACGCAGAAGAACAGCGCCCCCGGGCCCACCCTGCGGTTGTCATACGCCAGCCCCGAGATCTCGACTGTCCGGTCGGCCTCGGCGCTCTGCGGCAGCAGTTGTCCGAGCTGCATGCCGGCAGAGGGTACCCAGGCTCAGGGGGTCGACGCCGTGACCGAGTTCATCGCCGACTGCGGACACGGCGACGGGCACGGGTTGATCCCGAAGTAGGGAACCGCCCAGCTGACGATCTTCTGGAACGCCGGCGCGGCGACCGTGCCGCCGTAGATCGCGCCCTGCGGCTGGTTGACGACGACCGCCACCACCAGCTTCGGGTCGCTCGCCGGGACCATGCCGATGAACGACGCGACGAACTCGGTGTTCGAGTAGTGCCCGTGCACGGCGATGTTGGCCGTGCCCGTCTTGCCGGCCAGGTCGTAGCCTGGGATCTGGGCGCCGGAGGCCGTTCCACCGTCGCCGAAGACGCCGCGCAGCATGCCGCGGAGCTGGCTGGCGACCCCCGTCGAGATGATCCGCCTGCCAGGAGCTTCGGGCACCGTCCTGCCGCCGATCGCGGAGACGATCTGCGGGGTTCGCAGGATCCCGCCGTTGGCGATCGCGTCGTAGGCCTGCACCATCTGCATCGGCGTCACCTCGAGGCCCTGCCCGAACGGAAGGTTGTAGATGGACAGCCCGGAGTACTGCCCCACTGTCGGGACGACGCCGCGCTGCTCGCCCGGCAGGTCGACGCCGGTGTCGCGCCCGAACCCGAACCTGGTGACCCAGGAGGAGAAGTTGTTCGCCCCCATCTTCTGGGCGATCAGATCGGCGCCGATGTTGCTCGAAACCTGGAGGATCTTCCACACCGGCAACGTTTCGTAGCCGTGGCTCTCGGCATCCTGGATCATGTAGCCGTACGGGTCGAGGTACGGGGGGACGTTGAAGGCGGTGTTCGGGGTGATCAGCCCGTCCTGGAGCGCACCCGCGACGGTGATCGCCTTGAAGGTCGAGCCCGGCTCGTACGACATCCCGACCGCCTGGTTCTCGGTCGCGCTGAACGGCGTCGCGCCGACGTTGTTGGAGTTCATCGAGGGCCAGTTGCCGAGCGCCAGAATCTGCCCGTTCTGCGGGTTGGCGACGATCGCGGTGGCGCCGACCGGGTGGTACTGGGCGCCGACGCCGGCGAGGACTTGCTCGACGTCGGCCTGAAGCGGCGCCGAGATCGTCAGCCTCAGCGTCTCGCCGGTCCGCATCGGCCGCACGTTGTCGACCTCGAGCGCCTGTCCGTAGGGGTCGGTGACGACCCGCCGCAGCCCGCTGACGCCCGACAGTTGCCGGTTGAATTCGTATTCGAGCCCGCCACCGCCCCGGCCGCCGCCGTCAACCCAGCCGAGAACCTGGGCGGCGGCGCTGTCGCGCGGGTAGACACGCTGCTCGATCGGCTTCAGCGAGATCCCGTTGAACCCGAGGCCGCTGATCCTGGTGCCGGTGGCGGCCGGGACGTCGTTGGCGACGGGCGAGTACCCCGTCCGGGGCCTGGTCAGCGCCGCCAGGACCCCGGTCTCGCCGAGGCCGAGCATCGGTGCGAGCTTGGCCGCGATCCGCTGTGGATGCCTGATCAGCATCGGGTCGGCGATCACGTCGTCGGCGGACTCGCTGAGCGCCAGGACGACGCCGTTGCGGTCGGTGATCGTCCCGCGCACGGCCGGGATCGTCACGTGCTCCACCTGCTGCTGATTTGCCGCCGCCGTCAGCGCGGCGGACCGGAACAGGCCCAGGTAGGCCGCGCGGCCGGCGGCGATCACCAGCAGCGCCAGGAATGCCACGAACAGGATGCCGACGCGGCGATCGATCTGCTCGACGGCGCCGCGGCTGACGGTGCGTGGCATCGGCCGCGGTTCGCTAGCCGCCGAGCGAGCTGCCGCCGGTCGCCGAGGGGGCGCCGGTGGCGGCGGCCGTGCCGGTCGCCGCCACGCTGGCGCCGGTGCTCGCCGGAGGGGGCGTGGACGCTGGTGGTGGTGTGGTCGCCGGCGGAGTCGCGGTCGCGGGCGGAGTCGCGGTCGCCGGCGGGCTCGTTGTGGCCGGCGGAGTGCTCGCCGCCGGCGGAGTGCCGGAGCTCGTCGTGCCGGCGCCGGCCGACGTCGACGTCGAGGTAGCGCCGCTCGTCCCAGGCGTCGAGGGCGCGACGGCATTGATGCTGGCCGAGTTCGCCGCGGTCTCGGTCGCCAGACTGGATTCGAACGTGGCCGGGTCGGGCCTGGTTATGCCGGCGGCCGCGCGACCGAGATCGCCGCCCGCGGAGGCGGCGACGAAATGGACGTCCAGCGGGCCCGGTAGGACCATGCCCATCGTGGCGGCGAGCCGCTCGATCCTGGCGTCGTTGGAGAGGCTGGCGACGCTCTCGCGGAGGATCTGGTTCTGGCTCTCGAGCGTGGTCGCAACCGAAACCGAACGGCCGACGCTGACGCCGAGTTTGAGGACCTCGACACGCATCGCGACGATGCCGGCGAGCAGCACCCCGAGCAGCGGGATCCAGACGCGACCTCTAATCAGCCGGTCCAGCAACCGGTGGTCGGGGAGCGACAGCAGCAGCGCCAGCGGCCGCGCGGCCGGGGCCGAAACGCGCTGGGGCGCCGGCGTCGGCGCCGGCCGCGCGATCGGGCCGGATACCCGCCGGGGCGCTCGCGGTCCGGGGGCGGACTGCCTGGACGCGCGACGCTCGGCGCGATGCCTGGCGGCTGCGGTCGCTGCGGGTGGCATCAGCCGACCGGCGCCTCGAGCTTGCGCGCTGCCCGCAGGTGCGCCGACTTGGACCGCGGGTTGGCGGCCGCCTCGCCGGCGGTGGGAGCAACCGCGCGGCGGGTCAGGAGTTCGGCCTCGGGGACGTGGCCGCAGACGCAGATCGGGATCTCGGGCGGGCACACGCAGCCGCGCGAAAGCCCCGCGAGGAAGCGCTTGACCCGCCGATCCTCGAGCGACTGGAACGAGATCGCCGCGAACCTCCCGCCCGGCGCCAGCAGCTCCCAGGCGATCGGCAGCGCCTCGTCGAGCTGGGACAGCTCGTCGTTGACCGCGACCCGGAGTGCCTGGAAGGTCCGCTTGGCGGGGTGTCCGCCGGCGAACTGCGCGGGAACGGGAATCGCCGACTTGATCACCTCGACGAGCGCGTGGGTGGTGCTCAGCTCGCCGCGTCCGCGCGCCCGCACGATCGCGCGGGCGATCTGGCCGGCGTACCGCTCCTCGCCGTACTCGCGCAGCAAGCGTGCCAGCCGCCGCTCGTCCCAGTCGTTGACGACGTCGGCGGCGGTGAGCTCCTGGTCGGGGTCCATCCGCATGTCGAGCGGGGCGTCGTAGGAGTACGAGAAGCCGCGGGCCCAGGTGTCGACCTGCATCGAGGACATCCCCAGGTCCATGTAGACCAGGTCGGCCGCGACGCCCTCCTCGCGGAGCCGGCCTAGACCGGTCGCGAAGTCGGCGCGGATGAAGCGGGTCGCGCAGGCGACCTCGGCCGCGAGCTCGGCAAACCGGTCTGCCGCAACGGGGTCCCGGTCGATCCCGATCAGCGTCCCGCCCGGCCCGATCCGGTCGGCGACGAGCCGCGCATGACCGCCGCCGCCGGCCGTGCAGTCGACGGCGACGTCGCCGGGCGCCGGATCCAGCAGGTCGATCAACTCGCCTGCGAGGACCGGAACGTGCGTCGTAGTCATGTCAAGCAGTGTGATCAAAGCTCGCCGCGATCTCGGTGAATCTCGACAGGACGCCCTCGTTGTAGGCGGCATACGCCGGCCGGTCCCAGATCTCGAGGCATTCGCCCGAGCCGGTGACCACGACCTCTCGGTCGAGCCCCGCGTACGCCATCAGCGAGCCGGGGATCATCACTCGATTGGCCGAGTCCAGCTCCGCCTCGTGCGAATTGTTGAAGAAGAACCGCTTGAGCTCGCGAGCCTTCGGAGAGATCGGGCTCAGCGTCGCCAGGGCCGCGGTCGTGTAGGTCTCGTAGGCCTCGGGGATCCAGATCGCGACCGAGCGCGGGGCGCCCGGCTCTGTCTCCGGCGAGACCGCGAGCACGACCCCGCCGGCCAGCGCCGCCCGGTACCTGGCCGGCACCGTCAGCCGGTGCTTGGCGTCGAGCGAGTGTTCGAAGGTCCCGCGGAAGATCAAGGGGGGTCGTTGGCATGACTCGGATTTGAGCCCGGGTGGCTGGGTGGGAGGAGCCCTGCCACCCGGGTTCCTGCATGCGGTCCACCACGTTAACCCACCTTCTCCCACATTGCAACTCAAATCTCATCATTCGTCCCACCACGACGCTCGTGCACCCCACGAGGGGGCGGATCGACCGTGTGCACGGTCGATCCGCCCCCTCCTCCCGACCACCACCGGCGCCGTCCAGATCTGCACCCGCGCTTGCAGCCCGGCCAGGTGCAACGAAACCTGCGATTTGCAGGCGATTCCGTCCGACGCCTGTGCCCAGGGTGACTTTGGCGGCCACGTGGCCGCCAAAGTCGGGCCCCCAGGGAGTGTCAGGCCGGAGGCCGCTCAGCCGGCGGCCCGGCGGACCGGTGCCGGACGCGCCAGCGGCAGCTCCAGCACCAGTCGCGCACCCCGCGCCGACGGGGCGCTGGTCAGCCTGCCGCCGTGCGCATCGGCGACCGCCGCCACGATTCCCAGGCCGTGTCCGCGCTCGCGCACCCTCGGCGGCCAGCCCCAACGAGTTCGTGCCGACGTCAACGTCGTCAGTGGCGCCGGCAGCGCAGGCCCGCCGTTGGCGACCTCGATCCGCGCGACCCGCTCGCCGACCCAGAGCCGCACCAGCACCGTCCCGTCTCCGTGCTCGACCGCGTTGGCCAGCAGGTTGCCGACCGCCTGCGCCAGTCGCACGCGGTCGCCCACGACGAACACCTCTTCTCCAACCGGCAGCTCGACCCGGATCGGGCGCCCGTCCGCGGCATCGCGCCACGCCTCGACCGATTCGCGCACCAGCGTGCCGAGGCCGACCTCCCGCGCGGCGGCTCGGGCGGGGTGCGCACGCGCGCGCACCCCGCCCGCCAGCACCAGGTCGTCGAGCGCCTGTCGCGCCCGCCCGAGTTCCAGCTCGAGCGCTCGCACCCGCAGCGCCGGCAGCCGTCCGGTCCTGCCCGCGAGCTCGACGCCGAGGCCGATCGCGCCCAGCGGCCCGCGCAGCTCGTGACACGCACGGGCCACCCGGGCCGCGCGTGCGGCGAGCGCCAGCCGCAACCACACCGCCAGCACCGCGACGAGCGCCCAGCCGCCGGCGGCGAGGGCGGCGATCACGGCGCCACCCCGTCGAGCAACCGATAGCCGACGCCCCAGACGTTGACCACGAACGACGCTCCCCCGGCCGAGAGCTTGCGACGCAGGCGTGCGGCGTGGGTATCGAGCGTCCGGGTGCGGAGCTGGCCGGACTCGTCGCTCCATCCCCAGACGGTCCGCATCAGCTCCTCGCGTGTGAACACACGTACGGGGTCCGAGGCGAGCGCACGCAGCAGCCCGAACTCCTTCTTCGACAGCGGCACCGGCACTCCGTCGAGCCAGGTCTGGCGGGACACCGCATCGAGCTCGAGCGGCCCGATCCGGATGCGAGAGCCCGTCCGCGCGCGGATCCGGCGGCGGAGTAGGGCGGCGACGCGGGCCCTGAGCTCGAGGTAGGAGAACGGTTTCGGCAGGTAGTCGTCGGCGCCGTTGTCGAAGCCGCGGACCCGGTCGACCTCCGAGGCGCGGCCGGAAACGACCAGCAGCGGCAGTGTCGAGTCGATCCGTCCGCCGACCCCATCGGACTCGCGGACGTGGCGCAGAAGCTCGAGGCCATCTCCGTCCGGCAGGCCCAGATCGACGATCGCGAGATCCACGAACCGGGTCGCGACGAGCCTGTGGGCGGCCGCCAGGGTGCCGGCCTCGAGCACCTGGTAGCCGTCGGCGGTGAGGTTGTCCGCCAGGAATGAACGGGCCGGCTCGTCGTCGTCGACGACGACGATCGTGACGGCCGCGTGATCGATGTTGGGGTTGCAATTCATATCCCATAGAGGCGCCAGCGCACCGAAATTCACCCCCCCCCAAATTCACTTTGCGAAGATCGAAGAGAGGTGTGACTGCAACATCACGTTCAGTCGCTGCCGCGGAGCAGGAATCCGGCATAAGATGCCGACGGCCATGTACCGACGCGGCAACTACAGCTCGGGCGAGGACTTCGTGCTGGAGTATGGGGACCTGCGGTTCACGTTCAACGAGCCCGACTTCGCCGAGCGGTGCGAGCAGGCTGCACGCCGCCTCGGTTTCATCGGCTCGTCGATCACCGAGGACGAGGCCGAGGACCTGATCAACCTCGTCGTCAACGGCGAGGTGACCGATCCGGCGTCGGCCCTCGGCGAGCACGTCAACGACTGCTGGCCCGAGTTGGTCGGGCCCTCCGACCGGTCGCTCGTGCACTGGCTGCGGCGGCTGATCTTCCGCAGCGCCTGGCTCGACCAGCGCGTCAAGGAGGGCGAGCTCGACGTCCTGTTCGACGAGGACGCGGCGGCCTTCACGTATATCCAGCCCGATCGCGGCGGCGAGCCGATCGAACTCGCGCCGGAGCCGAGCTGGGGTCGCGTCGCCTACGTCCCGCGCTGACACTCGCCGCTCGCCGCGACCACTACCCTCCCCGGTTCATGGGAGCGAGCGTCTGGCTGATCATCCCCACCTTCAACGAGGCGGACAACGTCTCCGGGATCGTCCGCGCCGCCGGCACCGAGCTCGCCAGGCTCGCCCCGGGCGATCATCGGATTCTGATCGTCGACGACAACTCGCCCGACGGTACCGGCGAGATCGCCGACGGGCTCGCCGAGGAGCTCGACGCGGTCGAGGTGCTCCACCGTCCCGGCAAGAACGGACTCGGGCGCGCGTACCTGGCGGGCTTCGAGCGGGCGCTGGCGGGTGGCGCGGAGCTCGTGATCGAGATGGACGCCGACTTCTCTCACGACCCCCGCTACCTCGGCGACCTGCTGGCGGCGGCCGAGGACGCCGATCTGGTGCTCGGCTCCCGGTACGTCGCCGGCGGCGCGGTCCGTGACTGGGGGCTGCTGCGCCGGCTGATCTCCCGTGGCGGCGGGGTCTACGCGCGGATGATTCTCGGCGTCGACGTGCACGACCTGACGGGAGGCTTCAAGTGCATCCGCCGCCAGGTGCTCGAGGCGATCGACCTGCCGACCGTCCGGGCCGAGGGCTACGTATTCCAGATCGAGGTGACCTACCGCGCCGTCCTGGCCGGCTTCCGCGTGCGCGAGGTCCCGATCGTGTTCAGCGACCGCGCCCGCGGGTCGAGCAAGATGTCCTGGCGGATCGCGGTCGAGGCGATGCTGCTGGTCCCGCTGTTGCGGCGCCGGGACCGCCGCGTCCGGCGGCCCGCCGCAGAGCGGCTAACAAAACCGTAACTCCCGTAGAATTAGGGGCGACCGGGAAAACCGGCATTCTTTTCTGACGTGAGCGTGAACGAACCGCTCGGCGCGGCGCTGCCCCAGGGCGCCGGGTTAGAGCTAAAAGCCCCGACACGGCCACAGATAGCCGTCTCCGACCGCCGCCTCGCCCAGATCGGGCTGGTCGGGACGGTGCTGCTGGGGTTGCTGCTCGGCGTCGCCGCGAGTCAGACCGACACGCTGATGCCCCAGAACATGGCGCTCGTGGCGATGGGGTGGATCACGGGACCGCTCCGGTACATCAGCTTCCATCTCGCGACCGGCGAGACGATGTTGGCGCTGGGGCTGATGTTCGGCTTCTATCTCCTGGCCGTGAAGTACACCCGGCTGATCTCGGCGCGAGCTGCGATCACCGCGATCGTCGCGCTGAACGTGATCCTCCTGATCGCGCCGCCGCTGTTCTCGACCGATGTCTTCAGCTATGAGGCGTACGCGCGGATGTTCACGATCGACGGCGTCAATCCGTATGTGCACGGGCCCTACGCGATCAGCCTCGCCCAACCCCTGTACTCGCTGGTCGGCGCCAAGTGGATCGGCATGCCGTCGGCGTACGGGCCACTGTTCACGGCGCTGAGCGGGCCGCTCGCCTTCACCTCGATCGCGGTCAGCACCTACGTGTTCAAGCTGACCGCGGCGTTGAGTTGCCTGGGCACGGTGGCGATCATGTGGCGCGGCGCCCGCCTGCGCGGGGTCGACCCGGTTCGCGGCGCGGTGTTGTTCGGGCTGAACCCGCTGGTGGTGGTGTACGGGGTCGGCGGCGGGCACAACGACCTGGTGATGCTGCTGCCGATGATCGCCGGCGTCTACGCGGTGCTGCGCAACCAGGACCGGAAGGCGGGCGCGATGATCGCGGTGGCGACCGCGATCAAACTGACGGGAGCGCTGGTGGCGCCGTTTGCCTACCTCGCGCCCGAGATGGCGACCGGTGGCCGGCGACGTCCGCTGCTGCTCGGCGCGGGTGTCACCACCGTGGCGGTGCTCGCGATCAGCTTCGGGGTGTTTGGCACCGGACCGCTGCACCTGCCCGCGATCCTCAACAGGATCCAGTCGGAGGGCGACTGGCACAGCATTCCCGGCTTCATCTCGACCGCGATGCGCCTGCCGAGCGTCGGACAGGTCGCCGGCGCGATCCTGAGCGTCGTGTTCGTGGTGTGCTCGGGATGGCTTCTGTGGCGCGTCTGGAAAGGAACCATCGACTGGATCGAAGCCGCCGCCTGGTCGACCGTCGCGATCCTGGTCTGCGCCGGCTCGCTGTTGCCGTGGTATGTCGCCTGGCTGTTCCCGCTGGTGGCGCTGTGCGACAACCCCCGGCTGGTGCGCGTCTCGCTGTGGCTCACCGGCGTGATCCTGGCCATCACGATTCTCGGGTACTTCCCCAACGGCTCCGCGATCTTCTGGGTCTAGGGGTCGGTCTTAAGAATCCCTCGGGTTCGGCGCCTACGATGCCCGATATGAGCGGCCGGGAGTTGCATCTGCTCAGCGTCGTCGCACCGGTGTATGACGAAGAGGACACGATCCGGGAGTTCCACGGCCGCGTGTGCGCCGCGCTGTCGGAGATTCCCTTCGAACTGCTGATGGTCGACGACGGGTCGAAGGACACTTCGGCCGAGGTGCTCGACGCGATCGCCGCCGAGGATCCACGTGTACGTGTGATCTACCTGTCGCGGAACTTCGGGCACCAGACGGCGCTGACCGCCGGCCTCGACCATGCTGTCGGGAACGTGGTCGTGATGCTCGACGCCGACCTCCAGGATCCGCCCGAGCTGATCCCGACGATGCTCGCGAGCTGGCGCGCCGGTGCCGACGTCGTCTACGCGGTGCGCCGCCAGCGCGAAGGGGAGTCACGGTTCAAGCTGGCGACCGCGAGCTGGTTCTACCGGTTGTTCGACTGGCTCGCGTCGGTCCACCTCAACCACAACTCCGGAGACTTCCGGCTGTTGGACCGCAAGGCCCTCGACGCGGTCCTGTCGATGCGGGAGCGCAACCGGTTCCTGCGCGGAATGACGGTCTGGGTCGGGTTCACGCAGACGGCGGTCCCGTACGACCGCGACGCTCGGTTCGCGGGCAAGACCAAGTTCACGGTCGCGCGGATGCTGCGCTTCTCGCTCGACGCGATCTCGTCGTTCTCCTACCGGCCGCTGCAGCTCGCGAGCCTGCTCGGCTTCCTGATCTCGGCGCTGGCGCTGATCGCGATCCCGGTCGTGATCGGGCTCAAGATCGCCGACTCCTACCTCCCTGGCTTCAGCACGGTGCAGGTGACGCTGTTGCTGATCGGCGGGATCCAGCTGATCTCGATCGGGATCATCGGGGAGTACGTCGGCCGCATCTACGACGAGGTCAAGGGGCGCCCCCTGTACCTGGTGCGCGCCCGGACCAACTTCCCCGAGGATGTGCCGGACGCCGAGCCCGTCGTCGTCCGCGTCCACGAGGAGCGCCCGAGCTAACGCGAGACACTCTCAGGGGGCCCGCCTGTGGCGGCCACATGGCCGCCACAGTCACCCCTCTAGCCCCCGGCCGGGTTCGGCCCGATCGCGCGGTTGACGTCGCCCGGCGCCTGGTTTGCGTCGGCTGGCCCGCGTGGCCAGCCTCCTTCAGGTTCGCCGCGGCCGTTCTCCCCCGGGTCCGGTGACGCCTGCGTGGTCCGCGACGGCTCGGCGTCCGAGGCCCGCTCGAGCGACTCGATCCGCCGGGCCAGGCCCTTCATCGCGTCGGCGATCGGGTCTGGCAGGTGGACCCAGTCGGCGTCGGGGCCCTCCGGCCGCCGCCCCTCGATCCGGACCGGATGGCCGGGGTTGCCGACCACCGTCGAGTTCGGCGGCACGTCGTGGATCACCACCGTGTTGGCGCCGATCTTCGAGCCGTGCCCGACGAGGATCGGGCCCAGCAGCTTAGCGCCGGAGCCGATCGTGACGTTGTCCTGCACGGTCGGGTGCCGCTTGCCGGTCGCGAAGCCGGTGCCGCCGAGGGTCACGCCCTGGTACATCGTGACGTCGGCCCCGATCTCCGCGGTCTCACCGATCACGACCCCCATGCCGTGGTCGATGAACAGCCCCGGGCCGATCGCCGCGCCCGGGTGGATTTCGATGCCGGTCACGGCCCGCGCCAGGGTTGCAATCACCCGCGGCGCCAGCGGCACCCCGACTCGGTAGAGGACGTTGGCGACGCGATGCGCGAGCACCGCCTGCACGCCGGGCCAGGTCGCGAGGATCTCCAGCCAACCGACACCGACGGCCGCCGGGTCGCGCGTGTGGGCCGCGGCGATGTCGCGGCGGATCTCGGCCGCGGTGGCGCCTATTACGCCCATCTGCAAAGCGTACCGAGGGCGCTCGTCGGGTCTCAACGCCCGGTGCGATGCATCAAAACCACGCTCCAGTGTGGGTTTGATGCATCGGCGGGCCTCGTCACGGCTCCGGGGCGAACCACGTCAGCGAGATGTACCGCTCGCCCGAGTCCGGCAGGATCGTCGCGATCCGCGCGCGGGCGAACTCGTCCCGCGCCGCGACGGCGACCGCCGCCCAGACCGCGGCGCCGGCGGAGATCCCGGCCAGCACCCCCTCCCGCCGGGACAGCAGGTGTGCCGTCTCGACGGCGGCGTCGTCGCTGACGCGGATCACCTCGTCGATCACCTCGCGGTTCAGGATCTGGGGAACGAAGCCGGCGCCGATCCCCTGGATCCGGTGCGGCCCAGGCCGTCCGCCCGACAGGACCGCCGAACCGGCGGGCTCGACGGCGACGACGTGGCATCTGGGGTTGCGGGCCTTCAGATACTCGCCGACGCCGGTGATCGTGCCGCCGGTGCCGACCCCGGCGACGAACACGTCGATGCTGCCCTCCAGCGCATCCCACAGCTCCGGCGCCGTCGTCAGCCGATGGGCCTCGGGATTGGCGGGGTTTGAGAACTGGTCGGGGAGGAAGACGTCGTCACGGCTCGCGAGCCGGCGGGCGGCGTCGACCGCCTCGTTCATCCCGCCCAGCGATTCGGTGATCTCGAAGCGCGCCCCGTACAGCGCCAGCAGCCGCTCGCGCTCGCGGCTCATCCCCTGCGGCAGCGTCAGCACCAGGTCGTATCCCTTGGCGGCGCAGACGAAGGCGAGCGCGATCCCGGTGTTGCCGCTGGTGGCCTCGACGACGGTCGTCCTGCCCGGCTCGATCCGCCCCTCGCGTTCGGCCGCGTCGATCATCGCGGCGCCGATCCGATCCTTGACGCTGCCGCCCGGGTTGAACGATTCGAGCTTGACGAACAGCTGCGCGCCGCTGTCCGCCGGCAGCATTCGCGTCAGCCGCAGGAGGGGCGTTCTGCCAATGTGCGCCGAAATGTTTGTCGGAATTCCGGGCATTCCGCGCACAGCGTACGAGAACGGCGTCCCGGCCGCCGCGCGGCTCTGAGCGCAACCCCGCCGGGCAGAGCGGGTTAGAACGGATGGGCCGGGGGAAATCCACCCTCTACGCGCGCAACCGAAGGGAGGAACGATGAGGAAATCGTCGACCTTCAGAAGTACAGGCGTGTTGGTGGCGATCGTCGTGGGAGCGATCGTCGCGATCCTCGCGTTGGCGTCCAGCGCCGACTCGGCCCCAGCCGCCCCGGCCGTGACGACAGGCGACGGGCTCGAACTGACCTCGACCTCGGCCCAGGTCAATGGCGTCGTCAACCCGCAGGGCCTGGCGACCAGCTACTTCTTCCAATACGGGCCCACGACCAGCTATGGCCTGCAGACGTCGCCCGCGACCGTTGGCTCCGCAGCGGGCAACATCGCCGTCAACCAGACGCTCAGCGGCCTGACCGCCAACGGCACGTACCACTTCCGGTTGGTTGCCCATAGTTCGGCCGGCACCAGTTACGGCGCCGACCACACCTTCACGCTGGCCCCGGCAGCGTCTCACGTCGCGTTCATGGGCCACATGGGGTTCGTCTCGCCTGGCGACGTGATCGGCGTCGAGGCAGGCTGCTTCGGCGGCGAGACCACCTGCACGGGGCAGGTGACGATGACCGTCGCTGGCACGAACGTCGTGATCGGCCAGCGGACCTTCGCGATCCCGCCGGCCAGCGGCGGCTTCCAGAACCTCAAGATCAGCCCCTATGGCGCCTCGCTGCTGGCGCACAATGGGGTCTGGCGGCTGCTGCAGGTCGAGGTGAACGTCACCACCACGTCGGGGCAGTCGATTTCCGAACCGATGTCACTGGCCCGCTGGATCTGGCACTGAGAGCCCGTTTCGCTGAGCGCGCCGCGGTGAGAGACGCAAAGAGCCGCGCCCGCCCAGTTGGGCGGGCGCGGCTCAGGCGCGGGGCGCCGATTCTGGCGGCGGCCAGGCCGCCGCCAAAATCACCCCTCCCCTAGGAGAATCGGGGGGCCAGCTTGGTGTCGACCAGCAGATCCCCGAAGCTGAACTTCGGCGTCTCCGGGGCGAGCGGCGTCAGGGCCGGGTTCGGAGTGAAGCCGTTGTGCAGGATCGAGTTCGGCGTGTCCCACATCACCCGGATGAACGTCTGGGCGACGATCGCCTTGCCGACGCACCCGAGCGTCGCGTTGGCCTGCTTGGCCTCGGCGAGCACGTAGTACAGCAGCGGCGTCCCCGTGTTGAACACGGCGTCAGACGTCGGGTTGATCGACGCCGCCGGGATCACGGGGCAACCGAGCGCCTTCGCGATCGCCTGACCGGACGCCAGGCCATCGAACTGCCCGCGAGCGAAGTCCCGCGCGATCAGATCCGCCGAGCCGTTGCAGACCGGGTCGGCCGCATCGGTACAACCCGGGATCGTAAAGGCCGGGAGGTTGAACAGATTCGGGCTGATCGTGGGCTGCGTCGCCCGGGCGAAGTTGATGCCCGGATCCGTGCAGGAGCCGTTGATGATCGCGCCGCCGCCGGCGACGCAGTCCGCGTTGGACAGCTGCGTATCGGCGTTGATCTGCGGCACGAAGTACTTCCACTCGATCTGGTGATTGGTCGACTGCTCGCACAGCATGGTCGACTGGGCCGCACCGGCAGCCGTGCAGTTGCCGGCGGCATCCGCCGTCGTACCCTGCAACGGCGCGCCGCCGGTCAGGTCACCGAACTGGAAGGTGGCGTCGTTGAAGATCGGGATGTTGTCGTCGAAATCGGGCCCGGGCGGGGGCAGGAGGTCGTTGATGTGGTACTCGTTGCGCACCAGCGCGTGCCCAAAGCGGTAGGCGCCGACAGAGAACTCGATCGGGGTGAAGTTGGCGTTGGGCAGGTTCGGCGTGTGCACCTGGAAGTTGCCGTTGGGCAGCTGGCGCAGGTATTGATTGATCGTGCTCTGCCCCACGTACGCCGGCAGGACGTCGGTCAGCACGACCTCCTGCCAGTAGTTCTCGGTCAACTGGCGGGCCTGAGCGTAACCCATGCCCTGGTCGACGAAGTCGTTGTAGAAGGCGACCAGCGAGGCCGAGATCTGCGAGATGATCTGGTTCTCGTCATCGCGTGGCTCGACCAGGTTCGCGGTGCCGTTGGCGTTGCGGGACAGGTCAAAGGCGCCGGTGGGACTATTCGTCACGGTCGGGAAGCCGTTGGCCTGGGGCGTGCCCAGTGTCCCCGTCACCAGCAGGTGCTTGCCATCGGCGGCGTACAGTTGCGGGTCGACGCTGGGTCCGCCGCCGAACACGTTGTTGAGATCGAACCTGAAGCTCTCGAAGTTCGTCAGGGTGCTCGGGTTGACGTTCGCTTCCGGCGAAGGGGTCTCGTCGAAGTCGAGATTGTGGTCGATGAATTGACCCAGATAGGTGTACTCGGCGGGCAGGTTCGGGTTGTCGTCCGGGGTCCCCTGGTCGGTTCCGGGCGGGTCAGGCGTGGGGTTCTCCATCGCATTGGCGAGGTCGGCGGATGCCTGCTCGGAATAGTGGAATGCGGGCAGATTCGGGAACATCGTCCCGAAGCACTGCTGATGCTGAGGCAGCGCATTTGGAGCGGTGGGGCCCGACCCCATTTCGTTCTGGCCATCCACGTTGCCACCGGCGCAGGTCGCTGCTGACGCCGCGCCGGCGCTCAACGCGCTCAGCAATACGAGTGCCGCGGCGAACGATGTCGCAACGGCCACGATTCTCTTAACCACGATTAACTAACCACCTCTAGTCGTAATCACGTTTGCTGCGCGCACGGCACCCGCCGATCGCTCCGGATGTGTCTCCGTTCAACAATCAATTCACCTCCTGTTTACGAGCGCAGGAGCAATCGTCAATTGAGCACCACTCACCCGACTGACACTGTCAGGCCTCCACCCGGCCGCTGGGGCGCGCACACGAAAACCGGGTTGTGGCGGCCACTCTAAGCCGGATGGGCGCGCCCTACTAGGGTCACTGTGAGGCAGTCTTGCCCCAGTTCGGGACTCAAAGCAGCGCTTATCGGTGCGTTAGCGGCGGACGCCCGTCTGCGGGCGTCGTGACGCCGCTCGCGCCTGACTACGGAGTCTTGCGTTTTGCAGGCGATACAGGGCGGCAGTGCGGCCGCATCAGCGGGCCGCAGATCGCCTGCGCGTAGACGTAGGCGCGGGCGTTCTTGGTGGCCGAGCCGCCCAGGCGGCAGGCGTCCTCGCCGGCGCCGCGTCCGCACGACCATCCGTCGACCGTCCACGTCTGCAGGGCCGCGGGTCCGTTCCTGGGACCGTGCAACTTGCCCTTACCGGACATGAATGCCTCGATCACCTGGTCAGCCTTCCGGCAGCTGACGACGCCGGACGGCGCCACGCTGAAGACGGTTCCCCTCATGCGAACCGTCCCACAGCTCCGGCCGGCGGCCGAGCTTGTGGCGGGCGACGCCGCCGCGGCGGTCACCAAACCGACCAGCAGGATGATCAGTCCACGGGCCCTCACATCTCTCATCGCTTCACCTGCTCTCCGGCGTAAATCGCAAATGTCACAAACCAACCAATAGCCACCGACCCATGAATAGCATCACGTCAGCTGCCGTGTGCCAGTAGCGACAGTCAGATGAAATACATCGTCGCGCCGGCGGCCCGCGACTCGGCCTCGGCGAGATCGGCGATCGTCGAGGCGCCGAGCACCGTGCGTGCCGCCTGGGCCGCGTCGGCGAACACGCCCGTGGCTTCCGGACCGAGCGGGCCGTCGAGCAACTCGACGACCTCCAACACCGTGATCTGCGCGGCGGGCCTGGCGAAGCTGTACCCGCCCTTGACTCCGCGCTGCGAGCGCAGCACTCCCGCCCGCCGGAGCGTCGCGAACAGCTGCTCCAGAAACTGCACGGGAATATCGCCGCGCCTGGCGAGCTCGGCGATCGGCACCGGCCCCGCCTCGCCGAGGAGCTGTAGCTCCACCAGCGCGCGCACCGCGTATGGCGACTTGCTGGTGATCGACAGCATTGAATGTCCAGTGAATCACGGGGCGGCCCGCGCCGTCAGATCCAGCCGCGCTCGCTCGCGATCAAGACGGCCTGAGCACGGTCCATCGCCCCGAGCTTGCCATAGACGTTGTGCAGGTGTGTCCTGACGGTGCTGGTGGAAAGACCGAGCTCGGAGGCGATCTGCTTGTAGACCATGCCCTTGGCGAGCTGCCTCAGCACGTCGACCTCGCGGCTGGACATCGGATTCGGATCCACCTGGCGCGGGCGCGCGGTCGTGCTCGGCAGCGGCAGGTCGTACATCACCGCCCGCAGCGCGGAGGCTTTCAGGTTGATCGGCCGCGCGACGTTCAGCATCTCGGCGGGCGTGATCGACCCGCCGGACAGGTAGTGCGCGAGCATGTCGGCGAGCCGCACGATCGCCGTCTCGCCCGAGCACAAGGCGTCGTGGTGGGACTCGATCACGTCGGCGATCGCCGGCGGCAGGCCCCAGCGGCGGGCGAGCACCCCGCCGACGAGCGCGTGATCGACGCCCAGCTCGCGGCGCTCGCGCTGGAGGCGATCCTCGGGAGTGCGGGCGTCCCCGTGGATCTGCCGGGGGTAGCCCGGATACGCGTGCACCAGCACGAGCTTGCCGACGTCGTGCAGCAACGAGGTGACCATCAGGCGATCCCGCGCCTCGTAGCCGATCTCGGCGGCGATCCGGTCGGCGGCGCGCTGGGTGGCGATCCCGTGTAGCCGGAAGCGCTCCGGAACGCCCTGCCAGACGGCGGTGCGCTCGAAGAAGTCGTAGGTCCTGGCCCTCCGGGCGAGCTCCAGCACGGTCGCGGGGGACAGCACCTCGATGCCGGTCGCCACGGTCTCGACCCGGCCGCGACGCGGGCCATCGACCCGGTTCGCGAGTCGCAGGACGGCGATCGCCAGCGCCACGTCGCCCTCGATCGCGCCGGTCACGTCGGCGGTCGACGGGTCTCCCCCCTCGAACAGTCGCAGCACCCGGCTGCGCGCCTCCGCCAGGACGGGAAACGCCTCGAGCGCTTCAAACGCCGCGGTCAGGCGCCGCCCATGCCCCTCGTTGTGATGGTGACGTTCACGAGCGGCGTAGGGGTCGGTTGGCGTCGTAGGGGGGCTGGCAGGCTGGGCGGGCAACTCACTCATGTCTCGGATGAGGATCGCCGGGTGACGCGAGTCACCCTGGGTCAATGGTCGGCAGATGTTCTAGACAGGGTTAACGCGGAGCTCAACCGTGCGCTTGCGCCAAAGCTTCGTCGATCCGCGCCAGCGTACGCTCTCTGCCCAGCAGCGCGACGCTCTCGAAGATCCCCGGGGACACCGTCGTGCCGGCGATCGCGACCCGGACCGGCTGGTAGACCTGCCCAGGCTTGACGTTCAACTGCTCCACCAGCCCGCGCAGCGCCGACTCGACCTCGGGTGCCGTGAACGGGTCGACTGCGGCCAGCGCCGCGCGCGCGGCCAGCAGCCGATCGCGGCCGCCGTCGGCGGCGATCACCTTGGCGAATGCCTTCTCGTCGTCGACCGGGCCGTCGAACAGAAAGCCCGCCAGCGGCCAGAAGTCGGCCAGCGTCTGGATCTTCTCCGACGAGATCTCCACCGCCCCCCGCAGACCCTCTCGGCCGGTGTACGCCTCGAGTCGATCGGTCAGCTTGTCGAGCCCAAGCGCGCGCAGGTGCAGCCCGTTCATGTGTCGCAGCTTGAGTTCGTCGAACACGGCCGGGTTCTTCGAGACCCGCTCGAGCCGGAATCGCTCGGCCAGCTCGGGCAGCGTGAAGAACTCCTCGTCGGCGGCGAAGCCGGCGCCGAGCAGCGCGACGTAGTTGTCGACCGCCTCCGGTAGGTAGCCGGCGTCCCGCAGCTCCTGGACCGAGGCGGCGCCGTGGCGCTTGGACAGCTTCTTGCCGTCGGGTCCGTGCAGCAGCGGCAGGTGGGCGTACCGGGGCGGCGCGACCCCCAGCGCCTCGAGCACCAGCAGCTGCTTGGGGGTGTTGGACAGGTGGTCCTCGCCGCGGACGACGTGCGTGATCCGCGAATCGAGGTCGTCGATCGCGACCGCGAAGTTGTACAGGACCGAGCCGTCGGCGCGCGCGATCACGGGGTCGTCGGTGTTCGCGTTCGGAAACCTCGTCTCGCCGCGAATGATGTCGTCGACGATGGTGAAACCGTCGTCCGGCACGCGCAGGCGGACGGCGCCCGACTGCTCGGGCTCGCCCCGGAAGCCACGCTCGGCGCCGTGGCGCTGCTTGTACTCCCTGACGTCGTCGGCGGTCGCCGTCGAGTGGTAGCCGTGTCCCGACTCGATCAGTTGGGCCAGCGCCTCGGCGTGGCGCTCGCCGTTGCCGGTCTGCATGATCGGGCCCTCGTCCCAGTCGAGCCCGAGCCAGCTGAGCGCGTCGAGGATCTGCTCGACATTCTCGGCCGTCGACCGCTCGCGGTCGGTATCTTCGATCCGCAGCACGAGCGTCCCCGGACCCTCGTCCCCCTCGGCTCCGGGGCCCCGCGCCAGCAGCCAGTTGTACAGGGCTGTTCGGGCGCTACCGATGTGCAGCGCCCCGGTCGGGGATGGAGCAAATCGAACCCTCATGAGAAATCCAGCACCCATCCTAGTCCCGAAGCGATGCTGATCGGCGCCCACGTCTCCCCCGCCGGCGGCCTCGACCGCGCGGTCGCACGCGGCGTCGAGCTAGGCGCCGACGCGATCCAGATCTTCAACCAGTCGCCGCGGATGTGGCGCCCGACCGAGTACGGCGAGGACGACTTCGCCGCGTTCCGGCGGGCGCGAGCGGACAGCCGGATCGGCGCGGTGCTGATCCACGCGGTGTACCTGCTCAACTGCGCCTCCGAGGATCCCGAGATCCGCCAGAAGTCGCTCGCGTCGCTGACACATTCGCTGCGGGTCGGAGCCGCGATCGGTGCGGCCGGGGTCGTGTTGCACCCGGGCTCGGCCAAGGGTGGGCAGGCCGGCGAGGCGATCACACGGGCCGGCGCGGTGATCGCCGAGGCGCTCGCCGAGTCCGAAGACTGTCCGCTTCACCTCGAGGACACCGCCGGAGCGGGCGGCACGCTCGGTCGCTCGTTCGACGAGTTGGCGGCATTGATCGAGGCGGGCGGCGGCGACGCGAGGCTCGGGTTGTGCCTGGACTCCTGCCACCTGTTTGCCTCCGGATATGACATCCGGACGGTCGACGGACTCGACGCGACGCTCGCGGAATGCGAGCGAAGCGTGGGGCTCGAGCGGCTGCACTCGCTGCACCTCAACGACTCGATGACCCCGCTGGGCTCCAACCGGGACCGGCACGCGGTGCCGGGCAAGGGGGAGCTCGGCGCCAAGGGCCTCGCCGTGTTCCTCTCCGACCCGCGATTTGACGGCCTCCCCTGCGTGCTCGAGACCGGGCGCGACGACGGCCGGATCACCGCCGCCGACGTCGCGCTGGCGAAACGGCTGCGCCGTCGAGGACAGCGACAACGGGAGAGCTAGCGGCCCGGCAAAAGCGGGTAGGGTTTCGACCCGTGACGCAAGCCACCCCCGCCGACGCCCTGGTCGTCTTCGGGATCACCGGAGACCTGGCCCGGAAGATGACGTTCCGCTCGCTGTACCGGCTCGAGCGGCGCAAGCTGCTGAACGTTCCGGTGCTGGGGGTGGCGGCCGACGACTGGCAGGTCCAGCAGCTGGTGGACCGCGCCCGTGAATCGATCACCGGCGCCGGCGAGACGCTCGACGAGGATGTGTTCTCGCGGTTCGCCGCGCGGCTGCGCTACGTCGGTGGCGACTTCGGCGACCCGGCGCTGTATCGCCGCGTCGCCGACGCGCTCGCCGACGTCCACAACCCGACCTTCTACCTGGAGATCCCGCCGTCGCTGTTCGGGCAGGTGATCGAGGGCCTGTCGCAGGTCGGGCTGACGAGCGCCGGCCAGCGCATCGTCGTCGAGAAGCCGTTCGGCCACGACCTCGCGTCGGCGCGTGCGCTGGCGGCCGAGCTGCACAAGTACGTCGACGAGGATCAGATCTACCGGATCGATCACTTCCTCGGGAAGATGGCCCTCCAGGAGATCCTGTACCTGCGGTTCGCGAACACGACCCTGGAGCCGGTCTGGAACCGCAACTTCGTCAGCTCGGTGCAGATCACGCTGGCCGAGCAGTTCGGCGTCGAGGATCGCGGCCATTTCTACGACCCGGTCGGCGCGCTGCGCGACGTCGTCGTCAACCACCTGCTGCAGGTGCTGGCGGCTGCCGCGATGGAGCCGCCGGCGGGCGGCGACGCCACGACCCTGAAGGACGCCAAGTACGCGGTGCTGCGCTCGATGCCCGACGCCGACCCGGGTCGCTACGTCCGCGGCCAGTACGACGGCTACCTGTCGATCGACGGCGTCGCTCCCGATTCCCAGACCGAGACATTCGCCGCCGTGCGACTTGAGGTCGAAACCTGGCGCTGGGCGGGGGTGCCGTTCTTCATCCGCGCCGGCAAGCGGCTCGCGGCCACCCAGACCGAGGTCAGGCTCGTGTTCCACCACCCTCCCCGGCTGGCGTTCATCCCCTCCACGAGCCGGCGCCCCGAGCCCAGCCAGATCGTGATCAAGATCGACCCCGGGACTGGGATCAGGATGGTGCTGGACGCGCACCGCGCCGACCAGCGGGGCCCTGGCGAGGTGCACCTCGACATGGAGTTCGCCCAGGAGGGAGGCGAGGACGCGACGCCCTACGAGGTCCTGCTCCACGCCGCCCTGGTCGGAGACGCGAGCGCCTTCACCCGGCAGGACAACGTCGAGGAGAGCTGGCGGGTGGTGGCGCCGTTGCTCGACGCGCCGCCTCCCGTGCACAGCTACTCCCCGGGCTCGTGGGGACCGGCCGAGGCCGACCGGCTGACGAGCGGCTTCGGCGGCTGGCGCAAGCCCTGGCTGGTCGCGAGCGAGTAGGCCGCCCGAGCCGTTCTTCTTCAGCGCCAAACTTCGCTATTGCGAAGTTTGGCTCCAAAGAACGCGCCGCCGGTCAGGCCGTGCCGGGGGCCGCAGACGTACCCGTGAGCCTCAGGATCGAGGGCGAGCGCGAGATCGCGACCGCGCCGGCGCCGACCAGCGCCAGCCCCGCGGCCAGCGCCGCCGCCTGCCCCGCCCCGCCGGTCCATGCTTCGACGCCGCCCCACAGCGCCATCAGCACCGGGAGCGGCTCCTGCACCGCCCCGATGACCGGCGCGACCAGGACCGGCGAGCGGCGCTGCAGCGCGCTGTTCTCCTGCACGAACGCGATCGCGCCGAACGCGACCACGGCGGCCAGCCAGATCACCGCCGGCAGCCAGCGGCCGGCCGCGAGCGCGTTCGACAGGAGTTTGTCGGCGAAGTCGACCCAGGCGTAGCCGAGGCCGGCCCCGAGCGCAAGCCACAGTCCGCGCCGGCCGCGCAGCCGGCTGACCCCGTAGACGAACAACGCCGCCAGCCCGACCACCGCCAGCGGCGGCGCCAGCCTCGACGCCGGCGGATGCACGATCGTGTGGCGCGGCGCCGCCGCGATCACGAGGCTGACTCCCGTTACGATCGCGACCGCCGCCAGCACCTCGACCCGGTTGACCCGCTCCCGCTGCCAGAACCGCGCGAGCGCCAGCAGGATCAGCTGGAAGCAGGCGAGCACCGGCTGCACGACCGTGATCGGCGCGAATGCGAGCGCCAGCACCTGCAGCGGCCAGGCGATCATCACCAGCGCGGTCCCGAGCAGCCAACGCGGACGACGCAGCAACCTGACGATCAGCGCGAACCGCGCCGACTCCTCGAGCGGCGTCGCCCGCGCCTCGGATGCCTGCAGGATGATCGCGACCGCGTTTGCGAACGCCGCCGCGAACGCGATCAGCACCCCGAGCCAGGTCACCGGTAGCCACGCCCCACCGCGCCGATCAACTCGGCGGCGTCGGCGAGCCGCGGTTCGCGAGCGGTCGATACTCCGGTGGCCGTCATCCGTCTACTGACGGAGGTTAGGGTCCGTAGGAAAGTAAGTTGTGGAATTTGACGAGGGGCTGGGCGTGCCCGGGAAGACCGTCTCGCGGCAGGTACTGGTGGTACCTGCCGCGAGACGGGCAAACCCAGGTGCGTCCAGACGCCGTCAAAGCCGCAGATTACTTTTCTGCGGGCCCCTATTTGGACGAGCCCGTCAGGCCGCGGCGCCGGCCGGCATCGCCCCCGGCGGTTCGTCACCCGCCGCGGGCGTGAGTATCGCCGAGCCGAGCAGCGACGCGAGCTCGGCATTCAG
>Ga0123356_10001838_pt1 | contig 23026 bp, 20 predicted proteins | sample TergutEmb28metaG_2_FD_92546 | JGI IMG/M metagenome (GOLD analysis project Ga0123356, IMG submission 92546) | Embiratermes neotenicus P3 segment gut microbial communities from Petit-Saut dam, French Guiana - Emb289 P3 | ecosystem: Host-associated > Arthropoda: Insects > Digestive system > Gut ...
CGGTATAAATCCGCGGCGGGCGCTTCTTCCATTAATTCGCCTTTGTACATTACGCCTATGCGGTCGCAGAAGTAACAGGCTACTTTTAAATCGTGCGCGATAAACAAAAAGGACATATTTCTTTTTTTTCGGATGTCGAGTAACAGGTTTAAAATTTGCCCCTGAATTGAAACGTCAAGCGCGGAGACAACTTCGTAGCAGATTAAAACTTCGGGTTCCATTAAAAGCGCGCGCGCGATGGAAATTCTCTGGCGTTGTCCGCCGGAAAATTCGGATGGGCGTTTTTCCAGATCTGCGGCCTGAAGCCCGACTTCTTCCAGAATAGCCGCCGCTTTTTGACGCAGCTCGTTTTCGCTAACGCCTCTTTTTTTAAGCGGTCGGCGGCAGCCGGAAACCAAAACTTCGTACACGCTCATTCGCGGATTGAGAGATCTTGCCGGGTCCTGAAATACATAACGTACTTTTTCGCGGTATTGCTGTAATTCTTCTTTTTTTAAACCGGCCACAGATACAGGTTTATCCCCGTGATAAAACAAAATTTCTCCCGCGTCCGCTTCGTACATACGCACAAGCATTCGCGCAGTAGTGGTTTTTCCGCAGCCTGATTCGCCTACCAATCCATAGGCTTCGTTTTTATCTATGGAAAATGAAATATCGTTTACAGCGTTTACAAAACGCCCAAAGCGGGCAAAAAAGCCCGCTTCGAGATTAAAACGTTTATATAGATGGGATACAGTTAATAAAGCCAGGACCAGTTCCTATTGGCCCAGAGCATTTAAAGCATTAGCCGCCATACTGCGTTCCTGCGCTGTATAAATAGTGTTGCGTTGTATAGTGGTTAATAAAAATCTTACTTCGGTCGACTGAGTTCCTGTTGCGCCGATACTGGAAACAAGCCATTCAAAAACTCGTCTTTCTTTGTTTCCCCACGGACCGGAACGTCTTCTTGAGTTTATTTCCCTCAGGAATTTATGTATAAGTTCGATTGATTGTTCGGTTCTTATCGCTGTAAGAGCGTTAAGAGTAAGCGCAATTTCGTCGAAATCAGGATTACTGTTCATGAAATTGTTATAGTAGGATCTTTCCAGATTTGTATACACAGAATCGTCCGCAGCTCCAACTTGTCTTATGGTACCGATTGCGGCTTTTCGTAATTCCCTTAAAAGAGTCTGAAAGTTTCTATTACTTGTCTGATATAACCAGCCAATATCAAGAGCCGCTGCCGCTACTTTTGCTTTGGAAGAATCGGGCATTCTGGTTCTTAACATTTCATTCCAGATAGTCATTTTTACCTGCGGTTCGCTTCTTGGGTCTCTTATGATGGCGACGATTACATCGCTTGGATCATCGACTATATTGGGCAGAGCCGCTGCAGCCAATCTTTTTACATCGGGATCATAGTGACCAATCGAAGTATAAAATATCGGTCTGTAACCTCTGATATCTTTTAACGCTTCAAGGGCGCTAATAGCTCCGACAATAGCCATCTGGGTTCTGCGTCTTAAATCCGCGCTTCTTACGTTTACAGCGTTAAATTCATCCAAACGCTGTACAAGATTGGGAACAAGGGCTTTTGCGTCTATTTGACCCAAAGCCGTAAGCGCGGCCTGCATTGCGAGTCCGTCTACAGCGTTTCCTGCGACATCAAATAATTCCGAAGCCTGCCATATGTCCCAGGCGGCATCCGTGTATCTTTCGGCGCCAAGCCCCTGGCACAGAATAATGACAGATCTTTCAGCTTCTGCGCGTTCCGAGTTGGATCTGATATCCGGAGACCTTACCAGCAAAAATCTAAGGGCTTCGTGGTAGAATTCCCCGATTCCGGTCATTCTTGCGTCACGAATTGTCTCCAATATTGCCAGTCTTTCAGTAAAAGTGCCGTCAACTCTCATATATTCGGCGGTATAGTATGACATATCCTGGGAAAAGGCAGTCATCCCGAAAAAGAAAATAACAATAGATATTAATATTCGTTTCATATTGATATTATATAGTAAAAACTAATAGAATTACAACCCTATTTTCAATATAATCGATTTGTAGTATACTGCCATTATGCTTGAAAAATTCTTTAAGGCGCTGTTTGGCTCCCAACATGAGCGTGACGTTAAGGCCCTTATGCCGATATTAAATGCCGTAAATGAAAAGGATGCATGGGCAAAATCCCTTTCCGCGCAGGATTTCCCCAATCAAACCGCTTTATTCCGCCAAAGGCTTAAAGACGGTGAAACTCTGGACGATATTTTACCCGAGGCTTTTGCATTGGCCAGAGAAGCGGCATGGCGCACTCTTGGAGAACGCCCATACGATGTGCAAATTCTTGGCGGTATCGTTCTGCACCAGGGTAAAATAGTAGAAATGAAGACCGGCGAAGGAAAAACATTGATGTCTGTCGCCGCAGCCTATCTTAATGCCATTTCCGGAAACGGAATTCATGTTGTTACCGTAAACGATTATCTTGCAAGCCGCGACTCTGAATGGATGAGGCCGATATTCAGCTATCTTGGATTAACCGTAGGAACAATTCTTTCGCACATGGACAATTTCCAGCGGAAAGAAAACTATAACTGCGATATAACTTACGGCACCAATAACGAATTTGGCTTTGATTATCTGCGCGATAATATGCACCGCGAAACAGAACACAGGGTTCAGCGCGGTTTTAACTTTTGTATTGTAGACGAAATCGATTCAATTTTGATAGACGAAGCACGCACGCCCTTGATTATTTCCGGGGCCGCGGAAGACGATACGTTTAAATTTGCAGAGGTTGATAAACTTTTGGGAAGCTTGCGCGAAATTGAAAAAAAAGAAAACGGCGAATATCCCGATGAAACCCGCGGCGAAGAAGTTATCGGCGATTATAAAATAAACGAAAAAAACAAAAATGTTTCTTTTTCCAATCAGGGGCTTGCAAACATAGAAGAAATACTAAAAAAGCGTAATTTAATTCAGGGCGCAATTGTAGACGAAGAAAACTTTGAATATATGCATTATTTTACCCAGGCATTAAGGGCGCATAAACTTTTTCATATTGATGTTGACTATGTAGTAGAAGACGGTCAGGTTCAAATTGTAGATGAATTTACAGGACGTATCCTGCACGGCAGGCGTTATTCCGACGGGCTTCATCAGGCGATAGAAGCCAAGGAAAGGATTAAAATTGCCCAGCGCAACAGAACGCTTGCGACAATTACTTTTCAGAATTACTTTAGGCTGTATAAAAAGATTTCCGGAATGACAGGAACCGCAGATACGGAAGCTGTCGAGTTTAACAAGATTTACAAACTTGATGTAGTTGTAATTCCAACCAACGTGCCTGTCGCGCGCAGGGATGACGATGATCTTGTGTACCTTAATGAAGCCGATAAATACAAGGCGTTATGCGATGAAATAGCCGAAGCGAACAAAAAAGGACAGCCTATGCTGGTAGGAACTGTCTCTATCGAGAAATCCGAAAAAATATCCGCGCTGCTTTCCCGCCGCGGTGTGCGTCATGAAGTATTAAACGCAAAAAACCACGCAAGGGAAGCGCTAATAATTGCCGAAGCGGGGGCGAAAGGTTCCGTTACCATTGCAACTAACATGGCAGGCCGCGGAACGGATATAAAGCTCGGCGGAAACCCCGAACATCGCGCGCGGCGGCGTGCCGGTACAGGTGCGACAGAAGAGCAGTATGCCGTAATTCATAAAGAAGAAATGGAAAAATGGAGAAAAGATTACGAAGAAGTTAAATCGCTTGGCGGTCTTTATGTAATCGGAACAGAACGCCATGAAAGCCGCCGTATAGATAACCAGCTTCGCGGAAGATCAGGGCGTCAGGGTGATCCCGGCAAAAGCAAATTTTTTATCTCCATGGATGACGAGCTTATGCGTCTTTTCGGCGGCGAAAAAATGAAAAATATCATGTCCAGAATTGGAATGCCAAGCGGAGAGCCTATTTTTCACCCCATGCTTAACAGAAGTATCGAAAGCGCGCAGAAAAAAGTAGAAGAGCGCAACTTTGAAATCCGCAAACATCTTTTGGAATATGACGATGTATTAAACCAGCAGCGCAAATTTATTTACGAACAGCGCGATGCAATTCTTATAGATCAGGATCTAAAGAAACGCGTTAATGACGCCACTTCCGATATAATCGGCGATTATATCGATTTATACAACGAAGCGTCAAGAAACGATACCGGTGAAGCAATAAACGATTTAACAGATCAGTTACGCGCAAAGTTTGGATATCAAATATCGCTGGATCCCGGCAGCAAAGAGTTTAAAAATTCCGAATTGCTGGAAAAACACATTATAGCGGATCTTGAAAAAGACATGGCGGACAAGGAAGCGCTCATAGGTCTTGATTACATTAATTTAATAATCCGCGACAACTATCTTAATGCAATAGACCGCAAATGGCTTGACCATTTGGAAAACATGGAATCCCTGCGCGAAGCCGTGTACCTAAGGCATTATGCGCAAAAAAATCCGCTTGTAGAATACAAACTTGAAGGTTTTAAAATCTTTGAAAAAATGATAGAAGACATAAGAACAGAAATAGCTACGCGCCTTCATCTTATTCGTATTCAGGTATCGGACGGCGGGCCGCGAAGACAGGCGAGCCGTTCTATTGGCATGAATGCCAATGCAAGTCACAGCAGCCTTGGTTCCTTTGACGCCGGCTCCTTTGGAGCAGCCCAGCAGCAGCGCGCTTCTTCCAGTGCTTCGCCAATGCGCGGAGCCAGCAGACCTGACGGAGCGACAGTAGTCCGCACTCAGCCTAAAGTTGGGCGTAACGACCCGTGTCCCTGCGGAAGCGGTAAAAAGTATAAATTATGTCACGGACGATAATGCCATGGACGGCAATGCCATGGACGGCAAGGGGATTATATGTTTAAAACAATAAAACTTTTTTTATTAATGGTTATTACATTGCCCTTGTTGGTAACCTGTGATCTTTTTAATGCCAGAACGCCCGAGCTGCAAGGAAATTTTTGGGCATCAAATGCCAGAACAGGGGCACGATACAGAGTTGATGCAGAATTGCTTGCTTCTAACGATTATTGTGAAGTTTGGGTAGAAAAAAGTTGTACAGTTGCAAATGTTGGTATTGCGCGGCAGGTAGCGGATGAATATGAAGAAATATATGATAAGTTTTTTTCGGAAGTATCGGGAGTATTTGATATTGAAGTAGATTTTGATATGGTTGCAGCATTATACGGAAACAATGTGGATTTTCCTAAAGATAGAACCATGAATCTCATGGAATTTGCAGGTTGGCTTATCGGCGGTGACGGAAAACTTACCATTCTTCTTTTGGATATAAGAGATAACTATAAGGAAGGTGTTTTTGAAGCCTATGTCGCAGGTTATTTTTTTCTTGGGATTTCAGGCGAAATTCAAGGCTTTTTGATAGATCGAATGAACGCCCTATGATTTATATTGATACTAACCCGGGTATGACTACAGACAGGACTATAAAAAATGCATTTTCTACGCTTGTACATGAAATGCAGCATTTAATTAATTATGTTACAAGTGTATTGCAAAGATCAACTATGATAGGTAATCAGCTTTACACTAATTATTTGGATTTATGGATCGATGAAGGCCTTGCGGTATCTGCTGAATGGATTTATTCAGGAACGCAGGAAGACAGAATAAGATGGTATAACACAAACGGAATAATTAACGAAGTTGAAAGAGGGTTAATTAACAAAGGTAATAATTTTTTTGTTTGGAATAATCGCACTGGTGAAAGTGATTATGCTGTCATGGATGATTATGCGACAGTTTATCTTTTCTTTCAGTGGTTAAGGATTCATCATGCAGACGAAGAAAAAATATACCGTGATATTCTTATGTCTTCCAAAAGTAATCATGAAGCAGTAGTTGAAGCAATGAGCGGCTATTCAAATTGGGGAGATTTGTTTAGGGACTGGCTTGTGGCTAATGGTATTCTTGCGTCAACAGGTATTTATGGTTATAATGGTAAAATACCAACACTTACCAAAAAGTGGTTTTTCCCGGGTATTGGTACCACTGCGCAGCTTTTTCCCGGAGAAGCAGTTTATAGAAATCCAGGTACAAGCCCTGTTATTTCCGGTCAGGGAACAAATATCAGAAATTCTTACTTAACCAGTACCGGTATTGAATCAAGCTGGGCTGCAGGCAGAACAATGCTTACATACAATATTAACGCAAACAGAGGCGACAGCCGCGAACAAGGTGTAATAGGAGCGGCAAGCGTAGATATTATGCCGTTTAGCAGCTTGACCGATCCTGTTGTTTTGGAAAATCCTGGTCCTTACAGAATGGGTTCGGGCGGTATTAGGGGATTTGAAAATCTCAATGAATAAAAAATTAATATCCCTGTGTGCGCTAATACTTGTAACTCAGCTTGTTTTTGCATTCGGTAACAGAGAGCAGACAGCGCCGGCTGTGCAGGTAACAGGAGTTGTGCGTCTTGTAGGAACTTCCATTTTTCCTGAAATAGTTATTTCCGGTTCACAGAATGAATGGTATGCGGCAAGAGAAGAACAATATAAACTTCATGATCTGCAGCACCGTACAGTAACTGTAGAAGGCAATGAAACAGTAATAGAATTAACATTTGGAAACGGTCTGCCGGCAGGAATACGTCGAGAACTGCGTAACATCAGAATTATCTCAGTTCACTGATAGCTTCCTGCGTCATGGCGTCGCACATTTCGTTGAATATATTTCCCGCATGACCTTTTACCCATTCCCATTTAAGCGGAAATTCACTTGCAAGAGAATCAAGCTCTACCCATAAATCTTTGTTTTTAACAGGAGATTTATCGCTGGTTCTCCATGAATTGCGTTTCCATGTGCGTATCCACTCTGTTATGCCTTTTTGCACGTATTGGGAATCCGTTAAAACAGCAGCCTGGCGCGGAACATCTTTCATGGTCTTAAGAGCACGTAACGCCATAATAACAGCGGTAAGTTCCATTCGGTTATTGGTAGTGCCTTCTTCCGCGCCCTTGTCCTGCGCAATTATCTGTGTGCCCTGAAAAGTTTGCTGTACCATTACATATGCCCAGCCGCCGGGCCCCGGATTCCCCGAACATCCGCCGTCAGTATAAATTCTAAAAGGCGCATCCATGTTATTTTCCCTTAATCAATGTTGCAAGCATTACAGCTTTAATCGTATGCTTGCGGTTCTCTGCCTGATCCCACGCTTTGCTTTGCGTGCCGTCAATAACATCCGCTGTTACTTCTTCGCCTTTAACGGCTGGAAGACAATGCAGGAATATCGAATCTTTTTTGCCCGTCATATCCATAAGCTTCTGATTCACCTGATACGGACTTAATAATCGTATACGTTCGTCCTTTTTATCTTCTTCGCCCATGGAAGTCCATACATCGGTATAAATCGCATCCGCGCCTTTTACCGCATTTACATCGGAAGTAACCGTAATAATCGCGCCGGATTTTTGGGCAAGTACGGCTGTTTTCTGGCGCAGTTCGTTATCGGGATTTAATTCAGGCGGCGTTATCACTGTAAAATGCGTTCCCAGTTTGGCGCAAATTACCATAAGAGAACGCGCTACATTGTTGCGTCCGTCGCCTGTGAAAACCAATGTTTTGCCCGTAACATTTCCAAAACTTTCTTCCAGCGTTAATATATCCGCCAGAGCCTGGGTAGGGTGGTAAAGATCAGTCAGCCCGTTATACACGGGAACCTGTGAATATTTGGCAAGAGTTTCGGCGGTTTCCTGTTTAAAACCCCGGAATTGAATAGCGCTGAACATCCTTCCAAGTACGCGGGCAGTGTCTTCTATCGATTCTTTGCTTCCAAGCTGGATATCCTGGGTCGACAGGAATACAGGGTGTCCCCCTTCTTCGCCGAACGCGGTTTCAAAGGCACATCTGGTACGAGTAGAACGTTTTTCAAAGAGCAGGGCAAGGGTTTTTCCCTGAAAACGTTTATAAACCCTTCCTTTTTTTGCCTCGTTTTTTACCTTTTTGGAAAGTTTCAATAAATATTGAATTTCCTCAGGCGAAAAATCCAGCAATGTAAGCAGGGACCGCCCAAATAATGAAAAAGACACAATCAGCCTCCTTGGCAAAAGTCATATACTTAAGGATAGAAAAACATTCTACATTATTATAGTATAATATGATATACTACATCAGTAAGGGAACAGGGGAAATTTAATGAAAAGAACAACCACTTCGCTTTTTGTTCAGGTGGCTTTTACGGGTCTGGCATTCCTGGCTATGGTGTTATTAAGTTATTTCTTTATGCGCAACATAATACATGGAAATTTGGTGCGTAATGCAGAGAGCGTTTATTCGTTTGCGCAAAGCCAGCTTGAATCGGACTTGCTGGAGCCAAAAACGGTTCTCAGCGGTTTTTCACATTCTGTTTTAAGCATGGTGTCGCGCGGCGATTCTGTCGAAGTTGTGGCAAATTACCTTAATGACTTTACAGATTACCTGCACTTGAGCGGCAGCGAAATGTTAAGGTCCAGCGCCTTATTTGTGTATTTCGAAGCGCTAAGGGAACCTGTTTTTCTTAGCAGCAGTAATGTTGCATTGGACGCCGTAGGCCCAAGAGACAGGCCGTGGTACCGCGATGCTGTAGCGAATTGCGGAAGTATTGTAGAAACGCTTCCTTACGAACACGTTATTACCGGAGAAAGAGTTGTAGCTTATGCGCGCTGTCTTCATGATGAACAAGGCCGCCGTATTGCCGTTATCGGATTAAATGTCAATGTTAAGGATATCGGTGCAAATATTGTAGATATTGCCCTGGCTCAGGGCGGTTACGGAATTTTAATCAGCGGCGATTTAATGATAATGGCTCACGCAAATCCTGATTTTATCGGCAGGAATATCAGGGATACCAGCATACCTCTTTCTACGTTTCTGGAAGAATTTGAATCCGGAAGCAATGTTTTGGAACGTCCCCTTGTAAACTGGAAAGGCGAAACTACCATCGCTTTTTTTAAAAAAATGTCAAACGGCTGGTATCTTGGCCTTTTAACGCCGGAAGGTCCTTTTTATAAAGATCTTTATACTATGGCTTCTACGCTTGTTATTTTGGGTTTTATATCCGCCGTTATTCTGATTATAATTCTAATCCGTATCGATTTTGCAAGAAGTAAATCCGATATGGAAAGCAGGCACAAGAGTCAGTTCCTTGCGAATATGAGCCACGAAATACGCACGCCGATGAATGCGATTATCGGTATGACCACTATCGGAAAATCATCTGTTGATTCTGAACGAAAAGATTATTGTTTTACAAAGATAGAAGATGCGGGAAACCATTTGCTTGGCGTAATTAATGATATTCTGGATATGTCAAAAATCGAAGCCAATAAATTTGAACTTTCCCCTTCAGAATTTAATTTTGAAAAAGTGCTTCAGCGCATAGTGAGCGTTGTTAATTTCCGTGTGGATGAAAAAAAACATAAGTTTTCTGTATATATCGACAGGAATATTCCGCAGTTTTTGATTGGCGACGATCAGCGTTTTGCGCAGGTAATTACTAACCTGCTTAGTAACTCGATAAAGTTTACTCCGGAAAACGGCACTATTAGTCTGGACGCGCGATTCATGGAAGAAAAAGACGGTTATTGCAAAATACAAATTTCTGTATCTGATTCAGGGATTGGCATGAATTTTGAACAGCAAAAACGTATTTTTAGTTCTTTTGAACAGGCAGAATCAAGCACGACGCGCAAGTACGGCGGCACCGGGCTTGGACTTGCAATTTCCAAAAGTATAGTAGAGCAGATGGGCGGTTCAATATGGATGGTTTCTGAAATTGACAGGGGATCCACTTTTACATTTACAGTTAAAATGAAACGCGGCAATACGTCTCATAAGGGTTTATTGTCTTCCAGTGTTAATTTAAACAATGTTCGAATAATGGTAGTAGATGATGATAGGGATATTTTAAATTACTTTAAGGAAATTACCAAAGAATTTAAAGTTGATTGCGATACTGCCATAAGCGGCAGGGAAGCGATTGAGCTTGTAAAGAAAAACGGGCAGTACCATATTTATTTTATTGACTGGAAAATGCCGGTCATGGATGGAATCCAGCTGACCGCCGAATTAAAAGCGCAGCATGGAACCGCTGAATCAATAGTTATAATGATAACCGCTGCGGAATGGAATGCGGTTGAACAGGACGCAAGAAAAGCCGGCGTTGATAAATTTTTGTCAAAGCCTCTTTTTCCTTCGTGTATCGCGAATATTATAAACGAAGCGCTTGGTATCGATCAGAAAAAGATAGAAGAAATACATACAGAAACATCCCTGGATGGAATTTTTGCAGGACGGCGCATTCTGCTTGTAGAAGACGTAGAAATTAACCGCGAGATTGTTATGGCATTGCTGGAATCGACTCAAATAGAAATTGAATGCGCGGAAAACGGCAAGGAAGCGGTAAGAATGTTCAGCGAAGCGCCGGATAAATATGACGTTATATTTATGGACGTGCAAATGCCGGAGATGGACGGTTATGAGGCCACAAAAAGGATACGAGCGCTTAATATTTCAAAAGCAAAAACTATCCGCATTATTGCCATGACAGCTAATGTGTTCAAGGAAGATGTTGAAAGATGTCTCGAAGCCGGAATGGATAATCATATAGGCAAGCCGCTTGATTATAATGAAATTCTGGAAAAATTAAATATTTACCTGCCAAGGAACAAGGAGAGATAATATGAAGTCCGATATATTGGAAAAAGCAAAAGATTACATAACAAAAGAAAAAGATTCTAACTTTAGACAGGAAGTAGAAAAGCTTCTTTCTGCAGGCGATGAAAAAGCGCAAAAAGAACTTGAAGATCGCTTTTATCAGAATCTGGAATTTGGAACGGGCGGTCTTCGCGGCGTAATTGGAGGCGGTTATAACCGCATGAATACTTTTGTGGTAAAAAGCGCTACACAGGGGCTTGCTTCCTATCTTGTTAAAACATTTCCGCAAAAAGCCGCCGCCGCTGACGGCCTGAAAGCCGCCATTGCTTTTGACAGCCGCCGCTATTCGGCGGAATTTGCCGAAGCCGCAGCTTTAATATTTGCAGCTAACGGTATAAAGACTTTTCTTTTTTCTTCGTTAAGGCCTACGCCTGAATTATCCTTTGCAATTCGGCACCTTGGCTGTGATACAGGTATAGTTGTAACCGCAAGCCATAATCCGCCGCAGTATAACGGTTACAAGGCATACTGGAATGACGGCTCGCAGGTTGTTCCTCCGCATGATGTTGGAATTATAAACGAAGTGAATAACGTAAAAGATATAAAAGAAATTTCCAGACAGGATGCTTTGGATAAAGGACTTCTTGTTATAATCGATAAAGAAGTGGACGAGCCGTATCAGGCAATGATAAAATCCCGCCTTTTCAGGCCGCAGTTAATTAAAGAAAAAGCAAGCGAAGTAAAAATAGTATTTACGCCTCTTCATGGAACAGGCGCGCTGCATGTAGAAAAAGTATTGGGCGATTTAGGGTTAAAAGTAATTACTGTTCCGGAACAGCGTGAAGGCGACGGAAATTTCCCAACTGTTGATTTTCCAAACCCGGAAGAAGCTGCAGCTTTGGATATGGCAATAAAACTCGGCGCAAAAGAAAAAGCCGATGTAGTTATGGCAACAGACCCTGATGCCGATCGTTTTGGCATCGCTGTTCCTTCGAACTTGCCGCAGGCAGGTTCGTTTGTTCTTGTTACCGGTAATCAAATGGGCGTACTTCTCGCGGATTATATTTTCCTTTCATTAAAAGAGCAGGGTAAACTGCCTTCCAATGCGGCCATGATTAACACAATCGTTACTACGGGAATGCAAAAAAAAGTAGCGGAGCATTACGGCGCAGACTGCGTTGACTGCCTTACAGGCTTTAAATGGATAGCCGATGTTATGCGCAAATGGGAAAACGGACAGGCTGTATTTGGCCAGGACGGTCCGAGAAGCTTTGTTTTCGGCACAGAAGAAAGTTATGGCTATCTTGTAGAGACAGAGGTTCGTGACAAGGACGGCGTTTCCGCCGCGGCTTTAACGGCAGAAATGACTCTTTACTGGCGCAGCAAAGGAAAGAGCCTTTTAGACCGCCTTGATGATCTTTACGCTATCTGCGGTTACTGGCAGGAACTTGGGATTTCCAAGTATTTCCAGGGGCCTGAAGGACCTTCGATTATGAACGGAATAATGGAAGAATACCGCAAGAATCCTCCAAAAACCCTGGGCGGCATAGAAGTTTCAAGAGTCCGCGATATTAAAAACGGCGCGGACGGCCTGCCGCCAAGCGATGTATTGCAGTTCTTCCTTTCAGACGGCACGGTTGTAAGCGCCCGTCCCAGCGGAACCGAGCCCAAGATCAAATTTTACGCTTCATGCTGTGCTCAGGTGGGTTCCGGCGGACTGGATGCCGCAAAAGCCGAGGCTGTACGTAAACTGGACGCGATAAAGAAGGATATTCGCGCTGTTATTGGCGATTAATAAAAACTGTGATATAATTATCGTAGTAGATTATGAAGGTTCGTATTTTATTATCAATTTTGACGGCTTTCTGCCTTTTACTCCCTTCTTGTTCAATTAATAAATTGGCAATGAACCTGGTGGCCGATGCGCTTACGGGAGAAGGCGGTACGGATGTCTTTACAGGCGATTCAGACCCGCAACTGGTTGGGGACGCCATTCCTTTTGCTATTAAGATGTATGAATCCCTGCTTGCGCAAAACCCAAATCATCAAGGTTTGATAAATACAACAGGCTCGATGTTTGTTATGTATGCCAATGCATTTGTTCAAGGTCCTGCAGAAATGCTTCCGCAGGCCAGATATCTTGAACGTCAGGCGGCGCTCACTCGCGCTAAAAGCCTGTACTTAAGAGGCCTGGAAATTCTTTACCGCGGTTTGGAATTAAAGTATCCCGGTTTTTCCGGCGCTTTTTCCGAAGGCCGTATGCCGGAAGTGCTTGCAAGAATGAGAAAGGCCGATGTGCCTGCTTTGTACTGGTCTGCGGCTGCCGGTCTTTCGGCATTTTCGCTTAATCCTTTTGACATGGATTTGGGATTAAGAATTATGGAATTTTACTCTTTGGTTGAACGCGCATACGAACTTGATCCCGATTATAGTCAGGGCGCTCTTGATGAATTCCTTCTGTTGTTTCATGCGTCAATTCCTGATGGCATGGGCGGTGATATTACCAGAGTAGAGACTCACTTTCAGCGTGCTGTCGAAAAATCTTCGGGAACTTCGGCCGGCGTCTATGTAGCTTATGCCCAGGCTGTCTGTATTCCGGCTCAAAATTATGATAAATTCAGGGAGATGCTGGAAAGCGCTCTTGCAATAGATGTAGACGAGAATCCATCGAATCGTTTGGTCAATATTATTTCTCAGCAAAAAGCTCGTTATTTGCTGGATTCTGCAGTTCAATTCTTTATCCTTTTGGGTTCGGATGATAACTGGGATGATTGGGACTGACAAAAATAGAATAGCAAGGAGTATTTCATGAAAAGATTTCTTATTATACTGATGTTTTTTATTGCAGCAGGACCGTTATTTGCTCAAAGAGCGATGACCATAAGGCTTGCATCGCTTGTTCCGGAAAATACCGCATGGGGTCAGGCGATTAACCGCATGGCAGCTGAGTGGTCGCGGGTAACGAACGGAGAAATCAATATGATCGTATTCCACGGCGGAACTGCCGGAGATGAAGCGCAGGTTATGGCTTTGTTAAGGAGTAATCAGATACAGGCGGCTGTCTTTACAAGTTTGGGGCTTAGTATGGTTACCCCCGAATTAATGGCGGTAAGTTATCCGTTTCTTATAAGAAATGACGCCGAGTTAGATGAAGTTCTGCGAAGAATAAAACCTGATTTAGATGCAAGAATGCAGCGAAGCGGTTTTGTTACTTTAGCCTGGGCGCGCGCAGGATGGATAAAAGTATTTACAAGAACTCCTGTTACTACCCCTGACGATTTAAGAAGATTAAGACTGGCTTCAAGCCCTGATGAGCAGCAGTTAATGCAGGCTTTTAGGCTTTTAAGTTATCAGGTAGTTCCTGCCAATCTTACAGAACTTTTATTTTCTTTGCAAAGCGGCAGAATAGACGCGACTTATATCAGCCCTATTTATGCGGCGGGAAGCCAATTGTTCGGTATTGCCAATAATATGTCAAACATTAATGTCGCTCCGTTTATGGGCGGTGTTTTGATGAACGAAGTTACATGGCGCAGAATTCCGGACAGGCACAAACCTGCAATAATGGAAGTTAACAGACGCCTGGAAAGAGAAATAGAAACATCCATTGCAAGTCTGGAAGCCGAAGCGATAAATACAATGGTTAGACACGGTCTTAGAATCAACGAACTGACTCCCGCGCAAATGCAGGTATGGTTTGATGATACCGCCAGATTTGAAAACAGGCTTGTCGGCGGCGCAAATCCAACTTTTAACAGGGAATTTTACACAAGAATCAGAGATATCCTTACTGAATACAGAAGAGGTCGTTAAAAAGTGGAAGCCAAAGCAATACAGGAAATAAATCCGGTTAGATCTGTTCTGTATCGAATAGAAGATCTTTTTTGCATAGTATCTTTGGCTCTGTTGGCTATTTTTCCTTTATTGGAAATTGTCGTGCATTTATTCAGAGGCAGCATACCGGCTTCATCGGGGTTTATTGTTCACTTTCTGTTATTTGCGGCTATTGCCGGCGGAATGATATGTACAAGAAACGAATCGCATTTGGCTGTTTCTCTTGTGCAATATGTTCCCGAAGGAATGATAAGGGACAGGTTAAAAGTTTTTTGTAATCTTGTTTCTGCCTTTGTTGCCATCGTAATTGCCTGGAGTTCCATTTCCTTTATTGCAGTTAGTCTTGATGGAAGCATGATAGGTTTTGTTTCCAGGCGCGTTTTGGCTTCGATTATACCGATTGCTTTTCTTATCATCGCCGTTCGTTTTGCCCGCAGGACAAAACTTTCAGGCTGGAAAATTTTGTTTCCTGTCGGTATTCTCTTATTGGGAACAATTGTTTCTTTTCCTGTAATTGCAAAAATAATATGGGGTTTTGAAAAACCAGAAAATATAGAAAATATTTGTTTAATGTTCGGAGATATAGCGTCCTTAATTAAAGTGCCGATGATAATTTTCTTTGTATTGTCGGCTTTGGCGGGAACGCCTCTGTTTATTGTTTTGGGCGGTCTTTCGCTCTTTTTGCTGCAGGCTTCCGATCCATGGCTGGCCGCCGACGGGGTAATGGATACTGTTGCCAGCAGAATTTATTTTGGACTTATAAGCGAAAAAATAATTCCAATTCCGCTTTTTGCTTTAGTAGGTTTTTTCCTTTCGGAAAGCAAAGCGGGGCAGAGGCTTGTAAATACTTTTAGAAGTTTTTTCAGCTGGCTTCCCGGAGGAATTATAATTGTTACTGTTGTTATCTGCGCATTTTTTACATCATTTACGGGAGCTTCCGGAGTTACAATTTTGGCGCTTGGCGGAATATTATATGCAATACTAAGCGAACATTTAAAGTATCCGCAGAAATTTTCAATTGGACTTTTAACATCAGTTGGAAGTATTGGTTTGCTTTTTCCGCCCAGTCTTCCTTTGATACTTGTCGGTACGGTTCTTTTGGTCGATATCCGCCATTTGTTTTTGGGCGGGATAATTCCCGGATTTATTCTTGTTGCGGCAATGATTGTTTTTGGTATTTTTATATCGATAAAAGTAAAAATACCTGTAGAAAAATTTGAACCGCGTAAAGCGCTGTTGTCACTCAAAGATTCCAGTTTGGAAATTTTACTGCCGATTTTTTTAATTGTCGCGTATTTTTCCGGATTCCTTAATCTAACTCAGCTTGGATCTGTCGCTGTTTTGTATATTTTTATTGTAGAAGTTTTTATTCATCGTGATATAAAAATTGCCGAATTAAAAAATATATTTGCCAAGGCAATTCCAATAATCGGAGGCGTGCTTTCTATTCTTGCTCTGGCAAACGCATTTTCGTATTACATTGTAGATACGCAGGCGCCTGCCAATGTAGCCGCATGGATGCAGAATGCAATTTCGTCAAAGTGGGTTTTCCTCTTAATATTAAACGTAGTTTTGCTTGTTATCGGTCTTGTGTTGGATATGTTCTCCGCTATTGTGATTGTTCTTCCGCTTATTATTCCGCTGGGAGAAATATACGGTATCGATCCTGTGCATTTGGGAATTATTTTTCTTGTAAACCTTGAAGTAGGTTATATTACGCCTCCTGTAGGGCTTAATCTGTTCCTTTCTTCATACCGATTCCAAAAGCCGTTTGTGGAAATATGCCAATATGTTGCACCCTTCCTGCTTGTCAGGCTGGTAGTTGTATTTTTGGTTACTTACCTGCCGTGGCTTAGCACATGGCTGATAAGATTCATTCAGTAGCTTGGATCTGTCCGAAAAGTATTTACCACAAAGGCGAAGAAGGCGAAAAAGAAGAGAAAACTCATAAATTCATTTCTTTTTCTTATCCTTTGTGCACCTTTTGCGCCTTCGTGGTTACTTCTTGGACATCCCCCTTGTTTGCCTTTGGTAGCCAGGATAGTTTTCCGATTTTCCATTTATAGCTGCTTTCGCCGCTCGAACTTAAAGGCTGCCAATACATATTTGCAACAGCTGCTGCCCTGAATGTTATTTTTTCGCACGGAACAGAGATTGGTTTTTCGTTGTTTTTTGGTATCAAAAAAGAGCCTATTATCAACGGAGAAAAGATACTTGTCAATTTTTTTGAAGAGTCATCGAAAAGATTGTCCGGAATCTTTAAGTCAAGCCGATGTCCGAAGAGAGACATTTCTTCTGCGCCTGACGGGAATACGGCATTGGAAGTTTCTGCCGTTGTCATTTTTTGCGCGCCTGTAGAATCTCTTAGCGAGCGGGTTATATGTTTTAGTTCATCCGGGGTTAAGGGCGCGCAAAGAGAGGCCAATGGAGTTACCCATGGAAAAGGATAAACCCCTGTAAGGCCGTTTTTTATCAGATTATCTGAGTATTTTTGAAGCTCAACCCTTGCATCCCTATGCGGTACAAGAACGAGAAAAATAGTTTTCATAATGACAAACCCATGATACAATAATTATAGAGGGAAAAGTTATGAAATATAAGACCAAGATACTTGTGGATCGCTTTACGGAGATCCTTTCGTCATGGAAGGGTGTAGAATGTGTTACCCTGAACGAGGCTGCTTTGCAGGATACCCTGGATCCGTATTTTGCGCTAATCCTGGATGTTTTTTGTTCCGGTTCGATTCCAAAAGCCGATGAACGCTGCCGCCTTCTTGGAGACGATGTAGCGGCTTTTGAAAGCGCCGGTAAAAGCGAAAAAGATCGCTTTTTAATTGGGGATATTCCGGTCAGGCTGGAATACAAAAAAACAAAAAAAATAGACGAACTTGTAAAAATCGCCTGTTCCGATCATGATTCTTTTTGGCTTATTAAAGATTCAGGGACTTATGGTTTTTATCGTCTTGCGAACTGCGATATTATTTTTTCTCGTTCCAAATGGATTCATGATGTCAGAAAAAAACTTGATAATATAGGCGAAAAATTCTGGATAGAAATGCGAAATGTGGCTCAATCAAAGATGGAGCATTTTCTGTCCGATTTGGGAGCTGCCTGTTTTCAGGGTGATAAATTTCATTATCTTATCGCGTCGGCCGGCTTTATTAAAACAGCATGTCTTACGCTCTTTTGTATAAATAAAAGATTCGAGCCGTCTCATCGCGCTTATTTTAAACAGGTATGCGAACTGCCGGTTTTACCGGGATCGTTTGTTGCGGAGTTTCAAACTTTTCTTGATTACAACAGCGCCGAAGCGGATTTGGAATCGCGTTTTTATTTGGCAAAACTTATTGCGCAAAAAATCGTAATGCTTTAATCGCGCCTTACAGCTTTATAGAGCGCTTCTTTATTTATCTCTGTCCATATTGGCCGTCCGTGCGGACAATGCGGGTCGGGCAGGGCAAGGGCTTCTTTTCCCAGCGCAAAAGCAGTTTCGTCGTCAGGGTAATCGCCGTCTTTAATTGCCGCGCGGCAGCAAAGGGTTGCCGCCCAGCGCTGCGCAATGTTTTCGCCCGCTGTTCTAAGTTCAAGTATTTCTTTTACAGTCGCTCTATCGCCCATTCGCCAGTCTGCGGGCAGGGCTTCGATACGCCAGCTGTTTTCATCTTTTTCAATATCGATACCAAGCCGTGACAACTCTTTGCGTTTTTCTTCAAGAAAAGCATCGTCTTCTTCACTTTCTGTTGTAAAAGGAATAGGGGAGAGCAGTTCCTGTTTTGGAATACCTTCTTCCAGAAACTTGTTAAAAAGAATACGTTCATGCGCCGCATGCTGGTCGATCATGTAGAGTTTGTTATCCCATTCGATTAAAATAAATAATCCAAAGACTCTTCCAACGTAACGCATTCCCGAAGAATTCTCGCAGAGACGCAGGGGCGCAGAGATCGCAGAGTTGTTGTTCGATAATTTTGAGTACTCATTCAAGTTTTGCTTGTTAACAATATTTTCTATGTTAGATTCGGAAGAGAAGAAAAACTCTCCCTCTCCCTTTTCTTCCCCCGCGTTCTCCGCGTCTCCGCGTCTCTGCGAGAAACTATTTTCTGACATTTCCGCGATTGTTTTCTTGTGAAAGAAACTTTTTACTCCTCCGGAGACGGCATGATGAATTGCGCCTGAATCCCTAAAACGTACTTCGCGCTTTGCGGGATGAATATTAAAATCCGCAAGAGACGGATCGATCTCGATATAAACAGCTCCTACAGGATGTGTGCCGTTGGGAAACCAGCCCTGAGAGCCGTACTCTATCGCCTGAATTAAAGAATAATCCTGTATTCTTCTGCCGTTGGCGAATACAAATAACTGCCGTCTGTCGCTTCTGTAAAGCTGCGCCCCGCCTATAACAACTGCCGCAGAAAAACCGTCGCCTGTAACATTTATTTCGTGCAGAAAATTTATGTCTATTTGTAAAGCGGCGGCAAAGCGTTCTTTTTTTGAATCCGCGCTTGGCAGAAAATCTTTTAATTTGCCGTCCTGCATAAAACGAAAATTTATTTTATTAAACGCCAATGCTTTATCGATAAAAATTTGGCGGCAAAGCGTTCCTTCGCTTCCTTCTCTTTTTAAGAATCTTTTTCTTGCCGGGATACTTTCAAAAAGATTTAACGCCCGTACTGTTGTGCCTTTTGTTCTGCGTGTCTGTTCGATATTTAAAGGATGGTTTTCGCCGGGCCCAGATACAAGAGACCATGCTTCCCTTCCGTCTGCGCTTGTAACTATTTCCAGCCGCGCGACAGCCGAAGCTGCAGCCAGCGCTTCGCCCCTGAATCCAAGGGTGCGGGCGGTATCTAAATCATTTAAGCCGCGTATTTTGCTTGTCGCATGAGTAAGAGAACATAATTCCAGATTATCGCGGTTCATTCCCGCGCCGTCGTCTGATACTTCAACTTTTTTACATCCGCCTTCTTCGATGGAAAGTTCGATGTTTACGCCGCCCGCGTCAATTGCATTGTCAAGAAATTCGCGCACAAGCGCGGCGGGACGTTCTACTACTTCGCCTGCGGCAATGCGCCGCGCCTCTTCCGGCGGTAAAACTTTAATTTGAGACATTTTAGTCTCCTGCATTAAAAAGTTCTAATTCCGGGGATTCTGCAGCGGGCGCTTCTGTTGAATTCATTAATACTTCTATCTTGTTTTCAATTTTTTCCAAATCGTTTTCCAGCGTCCGCGCAAGACGTATTCCTTCTTCAAAAGCTTTTAACGCATCATCCAGGGAAATATCCGTTTTGCGGATTTGTTCACCGAGTGTCTCCAGCCGTTCCAGCCGTTCTTCGAAACTTTTTGTGCTGCCGCTTTTCGGCGCAGCTGCTGCCGCTTTCTTTGCCATACTATATCTCCTTATAATTACCACGAAGTCGCATCGAACCTGCGGTTTGCAGGCGCATAAGAGAAAAAAGAAAACACCCCTTTGTGCGACTTTCTCGCCTTTGTGGTATAAAATTTATTCCATGCATTCTGTGACCTCTGCGTTTATTTTTCCTTTTAACGGCTTTATGCAAAGCATATCGCCTTTTTTAACCATTGCCGCGTTGCGGACGACTTTGCCGTTTGAGTCCGTTACTACGGAAAATCCCCTTTCCATGGCAGCTAACGGGCTTCCTGCCTGAATAACGGCCGATACAAGTTCTATCTTGCCGCGTAATTCTGTGCATTTTTCCGATATTGCGCTTATTAGTTCATCTTTTGCGTCATCCAGGCGGATAAGACGCGGCTGCAGAATTGTTCTAAAGCGGTATTCCATGTCTGAAAGATCGAATGGTTTTAAAAGAAGCCTTGCCCTGTCAAGACGCGTTTTTACGGCATTTGAAAAGTCCTGTATCATCCTTCTGACAAAATCCGGAATGACAGCCAGATTTTCACTTACCAGTTCCGCCGCCGCAGAAGGAGTTGGCGCTCTTAAATCGGCGGCAAAATCGCTTAATGCCCAGTCGATTTCGTGACCAACCGCGGAAACTACGGGAATTTTGGATTTTGCAACAGCGCGGACAACTTCTTCTTCCGAAAAAGGCAAAAGATCTTCGAGGGAACCGCCGCCTCTTCCTACGATTAAAACATCCGCAAGTTTCCATTGGTTTGCCTGTTTTATCCGCGCTGCTATTAAAGAAGCCGCATCATCTCCCTGTACCGGAGTGGGAAGAATGATTACTTTTATTCCGGAAGCGCGTCTTGTAAGAATATTTAGAATGTCGCGTACCGCAGCTCCTGTAGGAGAACTTACAACGCCAATGGTCGAAGGAAAGCGGGGTAATTCTTTTTTTTGTTCGGTATCAAAAAGTCCTTCCGCCGCAAGTTTTTGTTTTCTTTTTTCAAGCATGGCAAGAATCTCGCCTGCGCCTGCAATTTCCATTTCTTCGCAAACGATAGAATAGGTTCCCCTTGGAGCATAAACAGAAAGACTTCCGCGTACCCGCAGAAGCATACCGTCTTTTGGTTCAAAGTTTAAGGATCGTAATCTGTTTTTAAACATCACAGCATCGATCTTGGCGCCCGAATCTTTTAAGCTAAAATACAAATGACCGGAACTTGCAGGCCTGCAATTTGAAATTTCACCTTCAACGCAGACATAGGAAAAAGAACCTTCCAGACTTTGGCGAATCTGCTCTGTAAGCTCGCTTACAGTAAGATGTTTTACGTTCATTTTTTCCAGTTATCTTCGGGGAATAATTTTCTTTCAAAAAAGTGCATTAGTATCAAGGCAAAAAGGGCAAGAAAGACAACTACGCCTGCGGCCAAAAACATTCCTGCGCCGATAGTCAGGCCGACTGCGGCAGTAAGCCACAAAGAAGCTGCCGTGGTTAATCCTCTAATATTGTTTCCAAGTTTGATAATTGCGCCTGCGCCCAAAAAGCCCATTCCCGCGACAACCTGCGCCGCAATTCTTCCCGGGTCGCCTTCACCCAACTGCTGAGGCAGCCAGATAGAAAGCAGCATAAGGCATGACGCTCCAAGCGCGATTAGTGTATGAGTACGAAGCCCCGCAACTTGCCTGCGGCTTGATCGCTCAAAACCGATAATACTCCCTGCAACAAAAGCAAGGCCAAGACGAATAATAATATCAATTTCAGTTATAGACTGTGTCATCAGACAATTGTACCCGAAAAACCCATAATTTTCGACCCTGTAAATAGGGAAAAATGAAACTTTTTTGAAAAAAAGTTGAAAAATATGAGAAATATCATGGTTTTGTCCGCGGTTAATTTGGTAAACTATTACAAGTACGGAAGGAGATAAGATATGAAGGAGTTAATTGAAATATATAACGATGAGTATGATGGCTGGGTGTATTACTGTATATCAAAAAGATAAATTGAAACAACCAAAACCAAAAATAATACCTGAGTGGTAGGATGTTGCCGTAAATTAAAAACTGAGGAAAAAAAACAGATGATAAAAATTAAGGGACTAATATTAATTATTATATCTTTTCTTATGGTAAATATAATTTTATTCATTACATTGTGTTTTAATATCCAGGCTATAGGTGTTGCACTTCTTGTTATTTGGATAGGATTTTTCTTGTCTGCTGCTTTAACCTTTATAAAAATTAATATTAATATCGATGGTAGCCTGACTTTTGAAACTATTTTAAGAAAAAAAACATTTCCATTTCAAGTTTTTGCAAAAGCAGATGTAAAAATAATGCGTACTGTTGTTATTAAGTTTTATGATAAAATGCTTTCTGTAGCTTTAACTTCCAGGACAAAAGACGGTATACTCAAAATTATTTTACTTTCAGAAGAAATATCAAAAAACGAAAAAGATTTTTTATTTGGTAAAATTAACAGAATACTCGTCGGAATATTTAATTAATTTAACAGGATGATGGTATACAGATGAAAAATATTGATACGTTGTTACAAAATTTTATTGACAGGACACAAGTAGAATATCAAAAAATTTCACAGGAAGATATTCGCACGAATACGTATTTTTTAAATGATTATCAGAAAAAAAAGTCTGTTACGCTCGTAGACAGAATGCATAATCAAAACGATCCAAATTTCTACTTTGATTTGATAAATTTTCCTGATAGAAATACTGATATGTTTCAAATACATTTTAATGTTGAATTATTAGATGAATCCAAGTTGTTTATTATTTTATCTGAAATCTTTTTAAAAAATAATCCGGATATAAGTTTTCTTGAAACATTAATGCGTCCATTGTTTAATGACAATGCGTAATATCAATAAATTAAAAGCAGCAGCAAAATGTCAACCATGCAAAACTCTTATCTTTAAGAAGCGAGAATCATAACACACAACCCTTCAGTTTTAGAAATGTATGCTTATAACAAAATATTTTCAAATACTTAAATAAAGCTTTACAGGCGTGAGCGCAAACCCCCGCCGGCGACATCAAGCGGGGAACCTTCGCCTGTCAAAGACAGGCTCGGTTGAGGATTACGGTGTGGATCGGATGACCGCCACGCCAGAGCGTGCGTTAACTAATGCCACAGCCGTCCGGAG
>Ga0123356_10001839_pt1 | contig 23021 bp, 26 predicted proteins | sample TergutEmb28metaG_2_FD_92546 | JGI IMG/M metagenome (GOLD analysis project Ga0123356, IMG submission 92546) | Embiratermes neotenicus P3 segment gut microbial communities from Petit-Saut dam, French Guiana - Emb289 P3 | ecosystem: Host-associated > Arthropoda: Insects > Digestive system > Gut ...
GGATCTTGGTTACCTGGGAGCCACGCGGTCGACGCAGCGATACCCTGGCGCGCATTGGCGACGAGGTGACCTATTCGTAGTAGCACGTGTAGTAGGGACCAACTGAGCCGCAACGCGCATCGTGAGACGGCCTGAGACGGCTGGACCGCATTCCCCCTGGGTGTACTGCAACAGCGGCACGCTACACAGCTAGTGAGATGGCGGTCGTCTGACTCATAACCCAGAGGTCGCGGGTTCAAATCCCGCCCCCGCTACCAAGAAGTTGCAGGCCAGAGCCCGTTGGACTTCGGTTCGGCGGGCTTTCTTGCTGTCCTATGTGCACGGGACCAGCGTGCGCAAACCGCGGTCTCCTTCCTCGCAGGCAGCCAACTGCCGCGGGTGCCGCCAGGGCAGTGCATACCGGACGTGGCTATGAGCCGCCAGGATCAAACAACCTTCGCATTCGTTGGCCCGTCACCTCGGCGATCAAATCGTAATCGCCGTCCACGTGCAGTACCTCGGCGCCGTGCAGTTCGGCTGTGGCTGCGATGACCAGGTCCGGAATCGGCCTCCGGTGCCCGTTCCCGCGATGCACGGCGAGCAGTCGCTGAACCCCCAGGACCCGATCCATCACGGCCTCGGTGACCGGCAGCCACTCCAGCGCACGTTGACCGGCAAACAGTGCCTCGAGATCTGCCGCGTTCCGCGCGGAGTAGCAGATTTCGAGAGCGGTCATCTGACACGCCGCGATCACGTGCATGGTGCGCAGCTCCAGGAATGCGGCCCGTGCGCGGCGATCACGACGTGCCCATTCGAGCGCAGACTTGTCCGCCAGCAGCACGCTCAACTGCGGCCGCCGTCCCGCCAGGCGCCGCGCAGTGCGTCGTCTGATAGGTCCGTGTCAGTCTCGTCGAGAAGCTCGAGCATGCGAGCCGCGGCCCGCTGATTCGCTACGCGGCGCAGAGCGGCATTCACGGTAGCCACTTTGCTTGTGGTGCCGAGTTCCTCGCTGGCCAAGGAGAGAGCTTCTTCATCCAGGTCCACCACTGTCCGAGACATCGGATTCTCCTCAGCCTTGATGTCCGATACAAGTTCAATTGTATATCATCACTACTCGTTACTTGCTATCACCAGGTGCTTGCGGTGTAGGCCAGCGGGTCTGACGAGCTTGCGCAAGCGCCGTGTGAACAGTGACAGCGCCAGCAGGCGCCGTGCACGTTTTGCCAGCACGACAGTGGACGATCGAAAGAAGGCCCTAGCGCCCCGGCGCAAGACCTCGGCCGGACAGTCGCCCGCGTGCACGGATTTGTGCACGAGACGCAGCGAGACGCGATGAGAAGAGAGCGACAAGGCGCACCGCATCGAATGAGCGACGGCCTGTCCGCTGAGGCCAGAGCCGAAATGGGAGACGACGAGGGGCGCCGGGAACGGTCGTCGTTCGGCTCATAACCCAGAGGTCGCGGGTTCAAATCCCGCCCCCGCTACCAGGTAAGTGCAGGTCAGAGGCCAGTTCTCAGGAAATGGGACTGGCCTTTCTGCTATATGTGGCTGGATGCGGCCCAGAGCTGCCGGGGTGGGACTGCCGTGGCGGGAGTTGACACTGGCGATGTGGTGCGGGATGAGGCGTCCCGCGCCGACAGGATGCGGCGCGATTCTGGCACAATCAGTGACGTGACCTTGGAGGAATTGCGGCGCTTGCGGCCTGCTCTGGCCGCCCTGGCCGCGAGGTACGGGCTGACGGAGCTCGCGGTTTCGGCTCGACTGCGCGGGGCGACGCCACGCCTGCCAGCGATGTGGACCTCATGTACGTCCGGGGACCGGGGGCTCCCAAGGGACTAGCGTTCCTCGCGCTCCAGTCTGACCTGGAAGAGTTGATCGGGCGGCATGTCGACCTGGTGCCCAAGGACGGTCTGCACTGGGTGATCCGGGACCGGGCCATCAAGGACGCCGAAATCCTGTATGCCGCGTGATCCCCGTCGGGAGCGAGGACGAGATCCTGCAAAACGCGGTTCTCCGCCAGTTGAGCGTGGTCGGCGAGGCGGCGTCGTGCCTCAGCGACGAGATGCGTGGGAGGCTCTCGGATATTCCGTGGCGTGAGGTCCGCGGGTTCCGCAACGTCGCGGTGCACGCATACTTCAGCCTCGACTGGGACGTCGTACATGAGGTTGCGACAGTGAACCTTCCCAGCATGGCGACGCAGGTGCTCGCCGTCCTCCAGACGGAGGACCCGGAGATAGCCGCCAACTTCGGTACTAAGAAAGATGGGGCGCCAGGCTCAGACGCGGACTCTGCTCCGGATGGGGTTGCGACTCCCTAGGCCGCTGGAATCTGAGGTCCTGCACTGAAGAAGACTGACCCCGCCGCGCATCATTGGCGGGGTCAGTCCGTGGTGTCGACGCGCGCGCTCACGTCGCGCGTCGACGGACTAGCCAGATGGTCACGGCGATGAGCAGCGCTGAAAGGGCCAGATCGCCAGCAGCCGGCCTTTCATTCCGGAGGATGCTGTGCCGTCGCCATTCGAGCCGTTCCGGCGCATGGAAGACCGGGCCGGCGTCCGCGACGGCGTCGGGCTCGGCCTCTCCATCGCGCGGTCGGTCGTCACAGCACACCACGCGACCGTCAATGCCCGCAGTCAGCCTGCGGGCGGCCTCGAGATCTCGGTTGTCATCCCGCGCGGCGATGCACGAATCCTTAAGGCCCTCGCTGACCCGACCCGGCCGCGGCTGGTATCGATGGTGGCCGCCCACCAGGCCGGCGAGGCTTGCGTCTGCGATCTGACCGAGCCGCTCGGCCTGACTCAGCCGACCATCTCCCACCACCTCAAGATCCTTGTCGACGCCGGGATCTTCACCCGCGATCAGCGCGGCAAGTGGGCCTACTACGCGCTGGTCCCCCGGGCGCTCGATGCTGTGTCGGCGGTGCTGAGGACCAGCGCCTCGACCAGGGACCTTGTAATAGGACTTGTAAACGGGACGGGCGGTGACGTGGGCCGACAGGTGGGAATCAGCGCGGCAGACCGCGCGGTGCGAGCCGCATCGGACGACGTCAAGAGGGAATAGGGAGACCGGCCGGGCCGTGATCCGATGGCGTCACCGACCTGAACCACGTCCGCATCCTCCGGCGCGACCGCGCCGGCAGCGTGATCCATGAATATCGCCTGGTGGCATAGATCTTCGGCACGCGCAGGTCCGCGTGGCCTCGTAGTTGATCAACATGGCGTCACCGCGCGTTGTGTGCCGAGGTCACAGGCGTAGGGAGTCCCGCGCGCTTGAGGGTGCGGATGACAGGGACTGTTTCCATCTGGACGACGTTCGGGAGTGCGGCGGCGGGACCGGTCAGGTACTGGTGCAGTGCACGGGTGTCGGCGCAGGTGATGGCTGCGAAGAGGTTGAAGGGTCCTGTGGTCGAGGTCACGAAGGCGGTCTCGCGATGCTGGCCGAGGGCCTCGCCGGCTGCGTTGAGGCAGCCAGGCGTGACGGAGAGCAAGAGGATGATGAGCTTCTGGTACCCGATGACGTCGGGGGCGTAGTCGACATCGAAGTAGAGCAGGCCCTGCTGTCGCAGCTCGGTCAGTCGTCGTTGAACGGTGGACTGCGACCAGCCGGTGGTGCGCGCAAGATCGTGGAACGTGGCGCGCCCATCTAGGCGCAGCGCGTGCAGCATCTTGCGGTCGGCCGGGGTGAGGTCGGCAGACCCGGTCGGGCGGGGCGAGCCGGGGCGCAGGCGGTTCACCTGCTCATCGGTGAGCGGGCCGGTCTTGTTGATGGTGCTGAGCTCGCGGCCGTAATACGTATGCAGCAGGCAATGGGCGGTGATGCCGCGGACGCGGGGTGTTTCCGGCAGTTTGCGCAGCAGGCCAGGTTCGCTGCCGAGGTCGGCGCGGGTGAAGCAGACGATCTCCGTGCCGCCCGAGGTGAGATGAACCCATGTGGTCTCGGGGTGCCGGGCCAGGGCGCTGGCGACAGTGAGGGCGGAGTCCGGGGCGCACTGGATGCGCAGGAACCACTCCTCCTCGTGGAGTGCATCGGGGGAGGTCAGCCCCAGGACCCGAAGCGCTCCGGTGCTGCGCAGCCGGGAGTAGCGGCGGCTCACCGTCTGCGGGGATATGCCGAGCACCTCGGCGATCCGGCTGAACGGCGCGCGCCCGTCGACCTGCAGCGCATGGATGATTTTCCAGTCTAGCGTGCTGGACATGGAGTTTTCTTTCACGTCTGCTCCTTACACGCCGGATTATTGCACAAGCTATCTCGCAGATGGTGCCTCGGGGGCGGCGTGGCGGATCGTGGGTTCCGAAGGCTGGAAGGAGCAGCCGGACGAGCCGCCAGACCAAGAGGAGGACTCATGACCACGCTCAGCGGCACAGCACAGCTGGCGGCGGAACTGGCCAGTCATGTGCGCGGCCGGGTGACCGGGCCCGGCAGTTCAGACTGGGACACAGCCCGGAGCCCATGGAACCGCCGCATCGACCAGCGCCCGCTGCTTGTCGTCGACGCCGAGGGGCCGGACGACATCGCCGCGACGGTCGCCTACGCAGCCCGCCACGGCGTGCGGGTGACGGTCCAGGCGAGCGGGCACGGCGCTGGCGTGAGCATGGCGAACGCGATGTTGCTCCGCACCAGCGGCCTGCGGGACGTCGCCGTCGACGCGGGGCAGCGGCGGGTCCGGGTCGGGGCGGGGGTTACCGCCGGCGGGCTGATGACCGCCCTCAGCTCGCACAGCCTGGCCCTCTCCACCGGCACGTGCTCCGATGTCGGGGTGATCGGGTACGTGATGTTCGGCGGCGTTGGCGTCCTCGGCCGGGCACTCGGCTTTGCGGCCAACCAGGTACTCGGCTTGGACGTGATCACTGCGGACGGGGACCGGATCCGGGCCGACGCCGCCGCTAATGAGGATTTGTTCTGGGCGCTGCGCGGCGGCGGGGGCGGCTTCGCTCTGGTCACGCACCTGAATCTGGCTCTGGCCCCGGTGGCTGCTCTATTTGGCGGGCAGCTGATATGGCCGGTTGACGCCGCCGCTGAGGTTTTCGACGCCTGGGCGTCCTGGACACCAGGCCTAACCAGTGACACGACATCATTCGCCTGCGTGCTCCAGATGCCGCCTGCTCCCCAGCTTCCGGAGGCACTGCGAGGCCGGCGGGTCGTCATGGTCACCGTCTGCCACGCGGGAGCCGCGGACCAGGCCATGAGCCTGGTGGATCCGGTCGCCCGCGTCGGCACGCCGCTGGTCAACTCACTGCGCCCGCTGAGCGTCGCGGACGTCGGCGCGCTCTTCGGGCCTCCTGTTCCCCCGGCGCCGCTGCGGATCGCGTCGAGGCTGCTCACCGACCTGCCCGGCGCGGCCGTTTCCGAGTTTGTGGCCAAGACCGGTCCCGCATCCGGCTCGCCGCTGCAGATGGCACAAATCCGGCACCTCGGCGGCGCCTTTGCCCAGCCCGCGCAGCAGCCGGGTGGCCTCGGCGCGATCGGCCACACCGACGCTCAGTTCCTCATCGAACTCGTCGCCATCGCCCCCAGCCAGGAGGCGGACGTGGCCGTTCGTGGTTTCGAGGACAGTGTGCTCACCGCCCTCAGCCCGTGGACAACCGGCACCACCCTGCCCAGCTTCGCGGACCCAGGCACCGACCCCGCCAGCCGGGTGTTCAGCCCCGCGACCCTGCAGCGCCTGGCCGAGGTCAAGCACCACTACGACCCGTACAACGTTTTCTGCACTAGTTTCCCAGCCACCGCGTAGCCACGCTCATTGGCCAACGGGGCCAGGGCGGCTGCTTCCCGCGAGGCATGTTCGGGGGCCGAGCTCGCTGAGCCCGGCCCGAGAGGCCGCGCGCGATCGCCTGTCGCGTCGGCTGGCGTAGCCGACGGGGCGCGCCCCACACGTGTCAATGCACCGCCGGGATCAAACGAGGCCGGTGAGCAGTCGCTGACCTGCAGGGCCCTTATAAGGCATCATCCTGCCGTCTTCCAGCAGCTTCGTAGGCTACGTATGGTTAGACCATGCGAACCGGGCTGCGGCTCAACCCGATCACCCAAGAGAATGTCCGAGCCGCCTGCAAGCTGGAACTGCGGCCCGATCAAGACCATCTCGTTGCTCCCGTAGCGTGGTCCATTGCCGACGCCTACGCGATGCCCGATATCGCCTGGCCTCGCCTCGTCTACGACGGAGAGCAGCTAGTCGGTTTCGTCATGGCAGCGTTCGCCGCCGACCAGGAAAATCCGGTGTTCCACAGTCACCTGTGGCGGCTGAACATCGGTGCGGCGCACCAGGGCAAAGGCTACGGGCGCTTTGCGGTCGAAGAGGTATGCCAGGAAGCAATGAGACGCGGCCACCACCGCGTGACAGTCGGTTACCACGCAGGTCCGGGCGGCCCAGAAGTCTTCTACGAGCGCCTGGGTTTCCGGCCAACGGGTGAGTACAACCAGGGCGAGACGATAGCCGAGCGGCTGCTCGTCAGCTGACCAAGCGTCGGCAGAACAGTCACAGCGACTGTGATAGCAACGGCCCCAGCCGACGGCTAGCTGCCACTTACAACGGCATGGCAGTTACGAGGATGACGGACATGGCCGGCTGTCAGGGCACCCCGAGCCAGAGGTACCGCGCACCGATGGCGACGACCAGTACTCCCATGATCCGCCGGATAGCCCGCTCCGGAAGCCTGGACTGAATCCGGGCGCCTGTATAGGCGCCCGCTAGCCCGCCGATGCCCAGGGCTATCCCGGTTGGCCAACTGGGGGCAACGTCCGAGTGCTGACCGATCGAGAGGATGGTGAAGGTGATCACTCCTGCCACCGAGGTCACGAAGGTCGAGACCAGGGCGGCCGGGGCAACCTCGCCAGGCTTCCGCCCGGAGCCGAGCAGGATCGGAGCGAGGATCGAGCCACCCCCGATGCCGTAGATGCCGCCGACACAGCCCACCGCTGCAGAGATTGCGACAAGGAGCGCCGCGGGCAAGGATCGCTGTTGGCCGCCAGATTGCTGTGTCTGTGTCGGCCGCGACAGCGCAATCCATGCGCCGAGGGGGGTCAAGACGCTCCCGACCACCAGGGCGAAGACCATAGCGCCCGGCAGCAACTCGACCCGGACGATGGACCCGGCGATCACGCCGGGCAGAGTGCCGGCGATCAGCACGGCGGTGATCTGGCCACCCGTCTGGCCCTGTCGCCAGTACCGATAGATAGCGCCTGGCGTAGCGATGATGTTGTAGAGCAGGTTGGTGGGCGTCACGGCGGGACTCGGTGTGCCTAGCACGCTCACCTGGAAGGGCAGCAGCAGGACAGCTCCCGAGATCCCTGCGGGACTGGCGACAACGGCGATGGCGAACGAGGCCGCCAGAGCGACAAGTTCGGTCCATCCTGTGCCGAGCATCCCTGAAACCTAACGATACGGGGTGGAATCTGTGACCGAATGCTCGCCTTATTGCACGCGGCAATCGCCCGCAAGCGGCCCGCGAATGCAAGCCGCTATCGGCCTCGGCCTAGCCCAGCGGGCCCGACGCGACGCTGCGTGCTAGGCCAGCGCTTCGACGACGCCCGTCCTGCTCGTGTCATAGCCGCCCAGCGCGGCCGCAGCAGCCAGGACCGCCGCGTCCCGCAGTGCGGCAATGAAGGGCTCAGCAGCTGGCAGCATGGCGCCGCTGAGAACGACGTCGAATTCCTCCCAGGCCACAGGTACGAAATCCAGGTCGAGAGCGCTTGCGGCTGCTCGTACGCCTAGCCCTGTGTCGGCCTGACCGGTCGCGACACTGATCGCAACTTCGAGATGTGAGCTGGCTTCCGGGCCGCTGACTTGGTCGGGCGAGATACCTGCCTGGGTTAGCAGCTGGTCGAGTAGCACGCGGGTGCCGGTGCCGAAGCGCCGTCGGGCGATGCGCAGCGGTCCGAGGTCTGCCGGGCCCGCGATCCGGTCAGGGTTGCCTCGTGGAGTCAGGAAACCTTGCTCGCGCCGCCACAGGTGGACTATTACTGGCTGCCGGTCTCGCAGGACTGTTGTAGCGAACGGCTTGTTGGCGATGCCGGAGCGATGCGGCAGATGAATCGCCGCGGCGTCAGCTGTCCCGTGCCACAACCGGGTCAGGCCCTGGACGCTGCCCTTCTCGCCGACCGATATTACCGATGCGCCCGCAGCGGATACCGCAAGATCGAGCGCGGGGTCGTCACTGCCGGCCAGCCGCAGGGTGACCTGACCGCTGAGCAGCCGCCTTGCTGCGGCTGGTCCTTCCGCCGCTACCCTGCTCCGGGCGCGGTCGCGCACATCAATCACGCCGGCGTCAGCCAGTTCTCGATACGCACGGCCGACGGTGGCAGTCGTGGTGTCGTAGAGGCGCGCAGCTTCGCGGATGCTCGGCAGGTGCGTCCCGGGCACGAGAAGACCGGCCTCGACCTGATCAGCGATCTGCTCAGTGACCTGGCGGTAGAGCGCCATGACACCGGACTCTAACCGCTTGCGCCCAGTTTCCTTATCGTCACGCGGATGTTGTTCTTCTGCCTCTGTTCCCGTACCGCTAGGCTCGCCCCGATCTGTGCTAGGACAGAAGGAGGCAGATAGTGCATCGCAGAATGAGGATCGGAACCCTTGCAGTTGCTGCAGCCTGCCTGACCGTCGCAGCCTGCGGAAGCGGCGGTGGCAACTCCGGCGGCAGTTCTTCGCACCGCCTGCACGGCACTCTGACGCTGTTCGGCGCAGGAACACTCGACACCCCGTTCACGGCCGAGTTCCAGGCGTTCCGCAAGGAGAACCCCGGCGTCACGATCCATTCCCAGTTCGGCGCTAGCGGTGACATGGTCAAGGCCATCACCCAGCTTCACCAGCCAGCCGATGTGCTCGGCGTCGCGGACTACTCGCTGATACCCAAGGAGATGTTCGGCGGCAGCAAGCCGTACGCCACCTGGTACATAGGTTTCGTGTCGAACCAGATCACGTTCGCCTACACCAGCCACAGCAAAGGTGCCAGCCAGCTCACCTCGTCGAACTGGTACCAGATCCTGGCCGAGCCAGGCGTACACATCGGGCGCTCCAACCCGGCAGCCGACCCCTCGGGCTATCAGATCCTGCAGATGCTCCAGCTCGCCGACGGCTACTACAACGACCCTGGCCTGTCAGCCGCGGTGCTGAACAACTCGCCAGATTCCAGCGTCGCCGAGACCGAGACCTCATTGCTGTCCGCCCTGCAGTCAGGGCAGATCGACTACCTGGCGATCTACAAATCAAACGCGCTCGAAGACCACCTCAACTACATCAAGCTGCCGGACCAAATCAACCTGTCCAACCCGGCCATGACTGCTGCCTACGGGAAGGTCACCGTCAACGGCGGGTCACTTGGTGAGCTGACCGGCAAGCCCATCATCTACGGACTGACGATCCCCTCGACCGCGCCCGATGCTGCACTTGGCCAGGCCTTCGTCAAGTTCGTCCTGAGCGCCAAAGGCCAGGCCATCATGGCGAGCGAGGGCTTCGTCAGCGTTACCCCATCGCTGGCGAGCAGCGAGGCCAAAGTGCCTGCGTCGATCCAGCCGCTCACCGCTCAGTGGAGTGCCTCGGGCGGATGATCGGCACCTCGGAGCTCCCGGCCCGGCCGGACGCGCCAGGCCGGGAGCCCGCTAGCGTCAAGCGTCGCCGCTGGCCGTCCGGCGCGTTCGCGGCGATCATGTGGCTGCTCGGCGGGCTGTTGCTGTGTTTCGTAGTGCTGCCCCTGATACGCCTGGGCGCCACATCGTCGATAAGCAGCCTGCACAATGCGGCCGCGTCCGCGCAGATTCGTGACGCTACCTTGCTGAGCTTGCAGGACGCCGCCATTACCGCCGGGGTCGCCACGCTCTTGGGTGTGCCACTGGCGTATCTGCTGGCTCGGCGCGCGTTCCGCGGCCGCGGTATCGTCCAGGCCCTCGTTGACTTGCCTCTCGCGGTCCCTCACTCCGTGGCCGGCATCGCGCTGCTGTTCTTGCTAGGCCGCACCGGATGGATCGGTGGGCCGGCCGGCCACATTGGCGTGTCGTTCTACGGGTCGCAGTGGGGCATCATCGCCGCGATGCTGTTCGTCAGCTGCCCGTTCGCGGTGAACAGCGCCCGGGTAGCGCTCGAAGCCATTGATCCCCGCATCGAGCAGGCTGCCCGCGGCCTTGGTGCCACCCCGTGGCACGTTTTCCGCCGCATTACCGTGCCACTAAGCCTGCGCGGCATTCTTACAGGGATGGTCCTCGTCTACGCACGATCGATCAGCGAGTTCGGCGCCGTGGTTATCATCGCCTATTACCCGGCAACAGCCCCGGTGGAGATCTACAACCTGTTCTTGCAGTCCGGGCTTACCCAGTCAGCCTCCGCCGCGGTCGTCTTGCTGATCGTCTCCCTCGCGACCTTCCTGGTCCTGCGCACGCTCGCCACAGGGCGGCTGCTCAGCCGGATCGACCGTGCCTATGCCTGACGCGAGCCTGGACGTGCGCGACCTCACCGGGCGCGCTGGCTCCTTCAGCATTGGCCCGCTCAGCCTGGAGATTCCGGCCGGTCGCGTCCTGGTCATCCTGGGACCATCGGGCTCGGGCAAGACAACCCTGCTGACCGTCATCGCGGGACTGCGGCCCAGCCTGACTGGCAGCGTCCACCTAGCTGGACGGGACATAACAGGATGGCCACCAGAGAGCCGTCGGATCGGCATGGTTTTCCAGGACGGCGCATTGTTTCCGCACCTCACCGTCCGTGACAACATCCGGTTCGGGCCCAGCGCCCTGCACCTGCCCGGCATCGCAAGCACCGACGACCTGCTTAGTCAGCTCGGCATCGCCCACCTCGCGGACCGCGCTCCTCGAACCCTCAGCGGCGGCGAGCGACAGCGGGTCGCCTTGGCACGGGCTCTGGCGATCCAGCCACGCTTGCTTTTGCTCGACGAACCGCTGTCCGCCCTTGATCAGCCCACCCGAGAAGACCTGCGCGACCAGCTCCGCCAGCTCCTCACGCACCAGTCCATCCCGGCGATCCATGTCACCCACGACAGAGATGAGGCTTTCACCCTTGCCGACGATCTGGCGATCATCGCCGACGGCAAGATCCGCCAGGTCGGCGAGGCACACTACGTGGCGGCTCATCCCTCCGACCCCGAGGCTGCCAAGCTACTCGGCTGGACGGAACTCGGAACCGGACTTCAGGGCCAAGGCCACGTCCGCATTGGCGACCTGACGCTGCCTGCGCCCGACACAGCAGCTGGGTCAAGAACAGTACGGCTCTACTACCGGCCCGAGGATGTCATCCTCAGCCCTGCCGATGACGCCGAGAGCTCACCTGAGACCGTCAAAACCCGCATTCGGCATATCGACCTGACCGCTCCGCTCGCACGGATCAGGCTAGCGAGCACCCCTGCGATCACCGCACTGACACTGCACCGCGACATCCGCCAGCACAATCTCGAGCCCGGCGCCGAGGTAGTCGCGACGCTGCCGCGACACGGCGTCCTGATCTTCCCAGACGAGTCGTCGACGACCTAGAAGGCAGGCGGCGGCCGGCAACAACCGCTCTGGCGCTATTACTGATATCTACGTACTGCGGCCGCTCCTACGCATGGAGGTGGGTCCGGCACCCATAAGTTTGCTGACCCTGAGAAACCGGACCCACCGCGCCAGGTTAGCGCGGAGCAATGAGCAGATTTGCCGGGTTCACCAACGGCAGCCGCCGACATCCGGGGTCGCGTCGGGCGACCAGCAGTGCGAGTGTGTTCGCCACCTGGCGATGGGCTCCTTGACATAGTCGGCCGGTAACGACCAGGGTCAAGCTCGTTGCGACTCCAGCTAAGGTGAGACTCCCTCTCAGCAAGGAGCCTTCGATTTGAGATTGACCTCTCCTAGCGTGGCGATCGTCTTCCCTGGTGATCCCGTGGACGGGCAACCGGCGGTGCCCAGCCCGCGGCTGGACCCCGTATTCACCGCACTTGCCGAGCTAGGGCTGGCTGTGGAGCCGGTTGGCTTTGAGACCGCACGCGCGTGGGAGATCCGGGAGCGGCTGCGCGTTGTGGATGGCGTGCTGACCTGGGTGGACCCCGTCGGTCCGCACGGTGACCGCGTTGTGCTCGATGCGCTATTGCGGGAAGCCGCCGCAGCCGGGACATGGATCGGGTCGCATCCAGACGTGATCGCCCAGCTGGGAACGAAGGAAGTCCTGTACACCACTCGCGGGCTCGGCTGGGGCTGCGACACTCATCTGTACGGCAGTCCCGGCGAGTTCCGCGCTGAGTTCCCGGCCCGGCTGGCCGCAGATGGTATCCGGGTGCTAAAGCCGAGCCGCGGCAACGGCGGCCTGGGAGTGTGGAAGGTCACCCTTGGCGACGGCGCCGGCGGCAGTGCGGTCCCCGGACCGGAGACCGGGGTCGTCGCCCAGCACGCCAGGATCCGCGAGGAGGTCCGCCAGGAGATGACTCTCGGTCAGCTCATGGACCGCTGCGCTGCGGCGTTCGAGGGATATGGCGGCACTGGCAGGCTGATTGACCAGGCGTTCGCTCGTCGGATCGCCCATGGCATCATCCGCTGCTACCTGGTGCGGGACCGGGTGGCCGGGTTCGCCCGGCAGTATCCACCTGGGTTGTCCCCCGACGAGCGCGCAGCGCGAGGCCTTGCCTTGGATGCCGAAGTCCCGGCCGAGGCGATCATGGGGCTGCCGTCCGCCAAGACCATGTACCCGCCAGACGAGCCGGCCTTCGCCCGGCTGCGCGCGCTCGTCGAGCAGGAATGGGTGCCGGGCATGCAGGCCATTCTCGGCCTCGACACCAACTCGCTGCCGGTGCTCTGGGATGCCGACTTCCTCTACGGACCCAAGACCGCTGAGGGTGATGACACCTATGTGCTGTGCGAGATCAACGCCAGTTCCGTCACCCCGTTTCCGCCTGAGGCTGTGCCGCTGCTGGCCTGCGCCACCGCGGAGGCGGTCACCTCGGCTAGGGCCAGACTGTGACCGATGCCTCTGTCAGCGATCAGTGCGCGCAGCCGAGTGCGGCGAGATACTGCGGACCCGACAGCTTGTACAAGCTAACGGAGCTCGGATTACTGAGCGGCAGGTCGAACACCCAGCGGCCGTCGACGTAGAACCAGTAGTCGGTGAGCCGTGCCTCGGCACCGCTGACGACATAACTGACCAGCCATTCCCCGTGTGGCCCCGGGTCGGCACTTTCGACCTGAGTTGCGGACGGCGCTGTTGGGCATTCTGTGTGCCTGCGGATGTACTCAGCCCGTGAGATCAGGGCCTTGCTCCGGGCATCCCAGCGGTCATAAACGGGCCCGTAGACGCCGCGGTCGTAGTCGTCATTGAACACCGTTGCGATCTTGAGCAGGGCCGTTACGGTGTGCGGATCCGGGGGCAGCGACCTGACGGCGCTCGATACGTGGTGAGACGTGACCGGCGCCGCCGAGCAGCTCACCGCGCCGACCAGCGCGCCCGCCATCACGGCACGTAGCCAGGTATCACGTACCCCGCTCTTCGTGATCCGCAACGTTCTCCGTCGTAAGTCGGGCGCCTTTCCAGGTACCGACAATCACATACTTTTGGTGCGCGATGCAACGCTCGATCACGCTGATGGCCGGTGTGGTCGGAGCGGCGCATAATCCAACCCCCGGACTAAGACAACGAGCTTCTGGCCTTGGTTGCTGTTGCCCGCGAAGCCGGGACACCGGCCGTTGTCCCGCCAAGGACCCTGCCTATTCCCGACTAGGGGGCCGGAGACACCAGGTGTTATCGTCCGCACGACCGCCTGCAAGTCGCAGTCACTCAGGAGGTTCTCGTGTCGGACACCACCTGCCACATGTCGATCTCTCTGGACGGTTTCGTTGCCGGACCGGACCAGAGCCGTGAGGACCCCCTCGGAAAGCGCGGCCAGGAGCTGCATGGCTGGCACCTCGGCGACCCGCGGGCTACCGACGCTGACAAGATCGCGAGCGGCTGGCTCATGCGCCGCCGGGGCGCGTATGTAATGGGCCGGAACATGTTCGGCCCGATCCGCGGGGACTGGCATGAGGAATGGACCGGCTGGTGGGGTCCCGAGCCGCCGTATCACGCCCCGGTCTTCGTGCTGACTCATCACGCTCATGACCCGATCCGGATGGACGGGGGAACGACGTTCCTGTTCGTCACCGGAGGCTTCGACGCGGCCTACTCCGCCGCGTGCCAGGCCGCCGGGGCCAACGGTGTGGATATCGCCGGTGGGGCCTCGACCGTCCGGCAGGCGTTGATCGCGGGCGTGATCGACGAGCTCACCCTCGACGTCGCGCCCATCCTGCTCGGTTCGGGCGAACGCCTCTTCGACGGGATTGAGTCATTCGGCTTCGAGCCCGCCGAAGTGCTTCACTCACCGCTGACCACCCACATCCGTTACCGACGTGTCAGCTGACTGCGCCAGATGGTCCGTCATGCCCGAGGCCAAGTAGGGCTTTCAAAACCTCGAGCCCGTCTCGGCACGTAGATCGGCTAGCTTGCCATCATGAGGTGGAAACCAGATGGCGCCGTCTGCACAGAGTGCGGCTTCGACTGGACAATGACTCGCCCGGCCGCCACCGCCGAAGTAATTCAAGCTCCTGATGCAGCAGAGGAGTCCCTCAGCCGTGTCAGGGACCCGATGCGGCGGATGGGCGAGCTCTGGTCGGCCTCCTTGTACCTATGGCACTTGGTCGACCTCCTGCGCATCAGCAACGAGCGACTACTCACCCTCATCAATGATCCCGGCCGCGGCATTACCGGCTTTGACGAGAACGCCCTCGCTGAGGCGCGCCGCTACGAGCAACTCTCGACTGCGGTTGGGTTGATCAGCTTGCGGATGGCGGCAAGGGACTGGGCCGAAACCGTGCGCCACGCGCCAGATGAGGTCACCGTCAGCCATCCGGAGTTGGGAGTGCTTGGCGCGCTGGAGATCATCCGCCGTACTGCCCATGAAGTCCACCATCACGTGATGGACATTGACCGGTATCGCCTGCCGTAGTTATGCGTGCCTGCCCGAGCTCCCACCCGCCGGCTGACGTCACTGCTCCTGGATGTAAACCAGCCCGTTGCCGAACGGGTCGTCGAAGAAGAACATCGGCGACCCGTCGCCGATGGTGAAGGGCCCCTCGTCGTGCGTCGTCACGCCCGCGTCCTTCACCTGCCGGTAGGCGGCATCCGCATCGCTTGTGGCCAGTCGCACCGCCACCGGGATCTCGGAGTCCGGTGGCAGCAGCACGATGCCCACGGACGATCCCGGCGGCACCACCTCGATCAGCCGCGCTCCGGGCCACGGCTCGCCGTCGTAGCGCACCTCGCAGCCCAGGACGTCCCGATAGAACTCCAGTGCCCGGTCCTGATCGGGCACTGGAACCGTCACGCTCAACACCCTCGTCGTTATTGCCATATCGTCTATGGTCTCCCTGCGAGCCGTCGTGGGCCAAACGGCGCGTGGCGACCTGCACTAGCTGTCCGGGCCGGGCCAGGCCAGGCGACGCAACCGGCGCACGCCGGGCACATCCGCGAGCGGGTCACGGAACGACTCAGGGCCGAACTGTAGCTTCGTAGCGCCGTGCGGGAGTGAGCCGTCTGCACGCGATGGTGCACCAGGCGATGAGGTGCATCATCCAGATCGAAGCGGCAACTTGCTGACCCTGCACCGAAGGGTCACCAGGGAGCGAGTTGCTCTGCATGACCGCCGCCAGTTGCCAGGCGGGGGCCAGCACGCTGGCCCAGATCCCGCCAACAAGCAGCCCGCGGAGAGGCTGCAGCAGGGAAGCTGTTGCGAAAGGCAGCGAGAGGAACTGCAGACGCCGCCACAAGAACGCTCGCAGCCCTGGCTGACGGGCTGCCAGCTGAGCCTTCCGCACCGCTCGTCTCGTCGCGCGGGCCGGCCAGTCGGAGTGCGACCTGCGGTTGAGCACCAGTACGAAAGCCGCGATGTCGCCGAGCGCTATGGCCATCTCTGCCACCGGCTGCGCCCCCGTCACCGCCGAGAGGACGTGCCCGGATACCGAGACCCAGGCAAGCGCCACGGTGGCGGCGACCCACCCGGCCGCCGATCCTACGGCCACGACTCTGGCAACAGGCGCCGCAACCTGACGGGCCAACGAACTGGCCACCAGCCGCCACCGTGACACGGGCCTCGGCTGCGCCGCCGCCCACACAATGACGCGCTCGCCCTCAAGTTTCGGCGGGTACCGAGGCAGGTCGCTCGGGAAGAAGTCCTGGTTACGCCGCAGTCGTCTCGACCACGGCCCCGCCATGCGCGAGACGGTAGCACCCGATCAGCACCAATGACCAGATTGCAGACGGGCTGGCTTTGCGCAGCCATGGGGGGATAACACAGTCCGAGAGGCGAAGACGCCTGCAGAGGCCCCTGTCGCGCCCGACTTCAGCCAGCGAAGATGGATGCGATGAGTCAGTCCGAGCCGATGCGAACCTCGATAGCCGTCGTGGGCGGCGGACCGGTCGGCCTCGGGCTGATGGTCACTCTCGGCAAGGCGGGCATACCCTGTGTGCTTCTTGAGCGTTCCCGTGAGTTGTCGGCCGTCCCGAAAGGGCAGAACCTGACGGCGCGGAGCCTGGAGCATTTCTACTTCTGGGACTGTGCTGATGAGCTCCGCGCTGCTCGCCTGCTGCCTGCCGACTTGCCGATCGGCGGGATCACCGCGTACGAGAGCCTCGCAAGCCAGTACTGGTACGCGCCCGCGGGCCGCGAGGCCGTTGCTGACTTCTTCTATCAGCGGCACGAGCGGCTTCCTCAGTACCTGACGGAAGCCGTGCTACGTAACAGGATCGGGACGCTGGACTCCGCGGTCACGATGTTCGGCTGGTCTGCAACCGAGATCAGCCAGGACGACCATGGCGTGCGCGTAACAGCTCAGGCGGACTCCGGTGAGGACCGCCGTGTTATCGATGCCGAGTACGTCGTCGGCTGCGATGGCGCTCGCTCGACCGTCCGGGAGCAAGCAGATATCACCTGCAGCGGAGCGGACTTCGACCAGCGGATGGTGCTGGCCGTGTTCAGGTCAGCTGACCTGCAGGCTCGCCTGGAACGCTTTCCGGCACGAACGACATATCGAGTACTGCATCCCGAGCTCCAGGGGTACTGGCTGTTCTTTGGCCGAGTTGACGCGTCGGAAACCTGGTTCTTTCACGCCCCCGTGCCGAAGGACGCGACGAGCGAGAATCTTGATGTCCCCGCGCTGATCGAGCGCGCCGCCGGGTTCTCGCTAGCGTGCGATTTCCAGCACCTGGGATTCTGGGACCTGCGCGTGGACATTGCCGACACCTACCGCCAGGGTCGCGTCTTCATCGCCGGGGACGCTGCGCATAGCCATCCGCCGTACGGCGCATACGGCCTGAACACAGGCCTGGAAGACGCGGTCAATCTCGGCTGGAAGCTTGCCGCAGTGCTCGAGGGGTGGGCAGGCCCGCTGCTGCTGGATAGCTACACGGACGAGCGACGGCCGATCGTCGTCGAGACCGGGCAGGCCATCACTGACGGGATCGAGCGAGACCGTGTCTTCCTTGCGCGCTACAGTCCGCGCCGCGACAGGAGCGAATTCGAGCGAGCGTGGGGCGGACTCAGCGCCGGAGATACCGCGCCTGCATCGTACGAACCGCACTATGAGGGGTCGCCCGTTGTGTGGGGACCGGCCGGATCGGCCTGCGGCGTACACGGCCGCCACATGTTCGCGGCACGTGCGGGCCACCACCTGGCGCCGGCACTGCTGTCCGGCGGCAGCAATATCTTCGAGGAACTGGGACGGGCACACACACTCGTCGTCTTCACCGAGGATCATCAACCGGTCAGGCAATTCCGGGATGCGGCCCGGGCTCTGGGAATACCGCTGCGCGTGCTCGCTGACACATCCGACAGTGCGCGCGCGGCGTACGGAAGCGACTACATCCTCGTCCGGCCGGATCAGTACATCGCGTGGACGGGCGATCAACTTCCCGCTGACGTCGCCGCGCTGCTTCGCAAGGCGGTGGGTTCCGCACACGGCGACAACTCTTAGGAGCCCCTGGCTGGCTATTGGTTGAGGCGGAGGATTCGCTCAGCGTTGGCGTATGCCACTCGCTCCTGGTCGGCGGGGGCCAGCGGCGCGGTGCGCATGAACTGGACCGCTTTTTCCGTGGACTCGTAGGGGTAGTCGATCGAGAACATCACGTTGTCGATGCCGACTTCCTGGATCGCCGCGATGAGTGCCGCAGCGGGAATCCAGCCGGGAGAGCTGGAAGGGAAGGAATTCCCCCATGTGACCGAGGATGATGCGGGCGTCCGGGTAGCGGTCGAAGATGCCGCCGAAGATCAGCCGCATCGCATGGCCTCCGGTTCGCGGCGCCCAGCTCCACATCGCAGTATCGAGCGCCGGGTATCCCTCGACGACCTTCCACGTGTCGGAGGAGACCGCGTTTGGATGGATGTAGAGCGGGACGTCAAGGTCCTGGAGGGTTTCCCAGAACGGCGCGTACTGCGGCTCGTCCAGGAAATGACCCAGCGTGTGATCGTTGACCAGGGCCCCGCACAGGCCGACCTCAATCGCGTGGCGCAGCTCGACGGCGGCTCTGGGCGGGTCCTGTAGCGGGATGGCAGCCAATCCCGCGAACCGCGTCGGGTGCTCGTTGATGATGCCGGCGAGGAATTCGTTGGCGTTGCGGGCGTCAGCCACCGCGATGTCCGGGTCTGGCTGCAGCTGGATGCCGGGACTGGTCAGCGACAGCACCTGCATGTCGACGCCGTGCCGGTCCATATCCGGGAGCCTGAACTCGGTGAAGTCGGTCAGCCTGCGCTCGACGTCAGCGGCTGCCCGATCATGGTCTGCCGGCGCTGTTTGCTGTCGCGCTGGTCAGGACGTGCGCGGCTTGCGAGCGCTCACGAGGAAGCACATGTGCGGGATGACGACCGTGTCGGGATCGGCGAGATGGGCGCGGGCGGCGGCATCCAGTTCATCGAACCCGGCCTCGCTGGCGAGCCCCATGGCCAGGACATGTGGTCGCATGGCGCGCAGCAGATCCATCAGGATGGTGCGCCGCGAGTGCCCCAGCGGGTACACGCGCGCCGTGGCCTCCACCGAGACGTCCTGCAATCCAGCCTGGCGGAACAACTCCGGCACGCGGCGGCCGATGTAAGGGTCGGCGCCGTTGCGGCTAGCGCCGGCGACGAAGATCTCGTGCAGCCGGGTGTAGGCGGGGTGGGGCGGGTAGCACATCGAGTACTCGATATCGGGCTCCATGGCCGCCACCCAGCCGCCCGGCCGGGCCAGCCGCACCATCTCGGCGACCACCTGCGCGGGCTCAGGCACATTGATCAGCAGGGTGCGGGCGTGTACCAGATCAAACGAGGCTGCCGGGAGCCCGGTGTGCCGGGCATCGGCGGTGATGATCCCCACGCATGGCAGCCCTCGCTGGGCGGCGAACTCGGTAGCAACCTTCGTCTGCGCCGGGTCGGCATCGACCCCGACGACCCGGCCCCCAGGCGACACCCGCTCGGCCAGCAGGTCAAGAACCCCGCGCGGGCCGCAGCCCAGGTCGATCGCGCTGTGTCCGGGCCGCAGGCCCGCCCGATCCAGCAGGGCGGCGCTGTCGGCCGTCAGCTCGTCGGCCTGGCGCTGCAGCCGGGACGTCTCACCTTCGCTGCTCCCCAGGGGATAAACCTCATTAGCGTCCAAGCCTGGCGTATGCGGCAGCTGCGCAGTGGTATTCACGGTCTGGTCCTCCCCGGTGGCGGCTCTGGGCCGCGCCGTGCTTCCGCCAGCGTGCGAGCCGCTCGTCACTCCATCGTGCGGTCAGCCCGATTCAGAAGTCCAATAGATGCTTCGTCTCACTGCTAGCATCTCCAGTTATGGAGGCCAGCCGGGGCTGTAGTCCGTGCCGGAGCGGGCGGCTGGGCGTGGCTCGTCAGGATGACCGGAACGATGTTCGGCGGACGGCGGCGATGGCCAGCATGGCCATGGCCAGGGAGGGCAGGTAGAGCTCGGCGACCCTGGCCGGCGACGGCTTCAGGTATCCCACGTCCATGACAAGAGCACGAAGGAGGGGTAGAGCGGGACAGCCAGCAACAGCAGCAGCCACCGGCCCAGCGAGGATGCCAGCGCCATTGCGGCGCAGATCACGGCGATCACCGCGAGCCGCCATGGCAGGGGCATCGGAATCACACCGGGACCGGCGAGCACGATAGCGATCACGGCGAACGCCCAGTGCTTCCACGTCAGGATGCGCAGCGCGCGACGCGGTCCCGGCGATGCGGCGAGGGCGGGTACTTCCATGGCCAGCGTCAGGATCCAGAAAGCGCCGGTCATCACCAGGAAGGCTGTCACGGGTGCTCAGCACCGCAATCAGCGGCACGATCACGCTCACGACTGCGAGCGCGTCACGCCAGGCAGGCTCAGCCCCGCGCGACGGCGATGGCTGGCACCTGATGCGCAGGGCGCCCGCGATCAGGTCGGCTGCCTCGGCGATCCCAGGCCGGCGCTGCCCCGGCTGCGCGCTGGTCATCAGCACGGCCAGCATCTCGTCCTCATGCACCCGGCGGTACCAGCCGGGATAGCAGGCCAGCAGCCGCCGGTAGCCGCGCTCGAGCGAGCCGGTTCGCTCCGGCGCGAAACTGGCCTGCACGGCGGCCACGGCGTCGGGAAGGTCGGCCAGGACCAGGCGCAGATCACCGAGGGTCTTCGCGCCCAGCGCCGCTGTCAGCCGGTCACCCAGCTCCGCGGCGCTCAGACGTCCCGCAGCAGCGTGCGCGTGCAGCAGGGCCGCCGCGCGGTCCCGGTCAGCGTCCGAAAGCCGGAAACGATCATCCATTCCTGTCCCGCTTTCCGTAGCCCCGCCTGCCCGTCATGCCGGGCTGCCGGGCAGGGCCAGCCGCCTGGCAGCCACGGTGGCGTGGCGGCGCATGCGGTCCACTTCAGCTGCCAGGCGCTGAGTGCCCGCCGGGGTAAGCCGGTAGTAGCGCCGCAGCCTGGCGTCGACGATCTCTTCCCGGTCCACCTCGACCAGGCCCTCGACGGCGAGCCGGTTCAAGGCCGCATACAACGTCCCGGCGCGCAGCCGGACGCGGCCGCCAGAGATCTGCGCGACGTCGGTCATGATGCCGTAGCCATGCTGGGCACCGGCCGCCAGCGCCGTCAGGATCAGGAAGGTCGGCTCCCGCATCGGCACCTCGGTCATGCAGCAGGTATATACCGGTTGTCGGTATACCCGCAACCCCGTCGCGGGGCGGAGGCACGCAAACGGCAGGGTGCCTCCCCTGCGTGAGCTCGCTCCTGCATGTGCGGCCGGGTCAAGACGCCTGGTGCCCTGGCGGCACAGCGTCCTCATCGAGCTTCACCGGCCTTGCCTGCAGGTCGGGATGGCGCACGAAGCTTTCGGTCAGCCCGGCTGGGCCGCCGATGTAACTCCAGCCGTCGTCCCACAGTGTCGACATCAGCCAGGAACGGTCGGCGGGGAAAATCAGCTCGGGCAGGACGCCGTGCATCCCGCGGTCGTGGCGCCAGGTTGCGGCCTGCTGCGACCCGGCCTCGACGAGCACGTAATGCCACCCGTAGTACAAGTGCACCCGTGGTGCATCCGGGAAGACTACGTCATCGGCGCCGGTGTCGAGATATCCCAGCCACCACGCCTGGCCTGCCGAGTGCTGGCTCAGCAGCGCGACGACGGCGCGGTCATGCTTGTTCCACTGATCGTCGTCGTCTGGCTCAGCGACGGTGACGTACGCGTCAAAGACAGCCGGGATGGCGGCGGTGATGGTCCCGCCCATGGAGGTGCCGTCAGCGATCCACGCGACCTCGGCATCAGTCCCGATGCGCCAGGAGCAGCCGTCACGCGCCCGCATGACCATGCGACCAGCCTAGAGTGGGCAGACGGTTCGCTGACGACTCCGCGAGACGGGTCGCCGGATCCCCCGGGGAGGTACGGCGCATGGACGTCATTGGCTGGCTGCTGGACAGCGATCCGGCGATCCGCTGGCAGGTAAGGCGTGACCTCACCGACGCGTCCGAGGACTTAGTCGCAGCCGAGCGGGCCCGGGTCGCAGAAGAAGGCTGGGGCGCACGACTACTCGCCCTCCAGCAGCCGCGCGGCCAGTGGCCCGCCGGCACCCCGACGCTCCCCTCCGAAGCTGCCGAGAGATGGTGGCATTCGCTCGGACCGGAGCGGCAGGGCACCTTGTTTCCTGTGTGGACCTCTACTACCTGGAGCCTGGCGCTGCTCCACGGGTTCGGTGTCGAGCCGGGCAGCGCGGCGGCGCGCCATGCCATCGGCCTGGTGCGCGACAAGGTCAGGTGGGAACACGCTGGCGAGCCGTTCTTCGGCGGGGAGACGGAGCCCTGCATCAACGGCCGGACCGTAGGGCTCGGAGCCTACTTCGGCGTCGACGTCGCTCCGATCGTCGCTCGACTGCTCGGCGAGCAGATGGCCGACGGCGGGTGGAACTGCGAGCAGGAGAACGGGTCGACCCGGGGATCGTTCCACACCACTATTGACGTGCTCGAAGGGCTGCTGGCATATGAGCGGGCGGCAGGCGGCGACCCTGATGTCGCAGAAGCCCGGCTCCGCGGGCAGGAGTACCTCCTCCAGCGAAGGATGTTCCGGCGGCTGTCGACCGGCGAGGCGATCGAGCACGACCGCAAGACCGGCGGTCCCGCAGCCTGGCGGCAGTTCTCGTTCCCGACCTTCTGGCACTATGACGTGCTGCGCGGCCTCGACTACCTGCGCGCAGCGGGCGCAACCCCCGACGACCGGGTGGCCGAGGCGATCGAGCTGGTCCGGTCCGGGCGCGACGCCGACGGCCGCTGGCCACTCGAGAACCCTCACCCCGGCGAGATGTACTTCCCGATCGACGACGGTGAGGGGAAGCCGAGCCGGTGGAACACCATGCGAGCCCTGCGCGTGCTCGCGTGGTTCGAGCAGGGCTGACGCGAGTCAACGACCTCGCGTCGAGAGCTCTGGCCGGACCGGGGGGCGGTAATCACCTCGATCGGGTGATTGCCGCTCATACGACCTGCAGCGACGCTCGCTGACACGCCCTCGAAGACCAGTTCTTCGATCCCGAGCCCGGAAAGCAGGCACACATCATGCACACCATCAGCATCATCAGCCTGGGA
>Ga0123356_10001841_pt1 | contig 23008 bp, 16 predicted proteins | sample TergutEmb28metaG_2_FD_92546 | JGI IMG/M metagenome (GOLD analysis project Ga0123356, IMG submission 92546) | Embiratermes neotenicus P3 segment gut microbial communities from Petit-Saut dam, French Guiana - Emb289 P3 | ecosystem: Host-associated > Arthropoda: Insects > Digestive system > Gut ...
AAGGCGCAAGCAGCGGCGGCCATGATATGGATGATGTTATAAAGATTCCGCTGGATACTGCAATTACCCGCCTTTCAGGTTCCCGCAATATTAACCAGATTATTATGAGCGTGATTAATAGAGAACTTATGGAAGCGGCGCAAAACGAGGCTGAATTAATTCTGCGCGAATCGCGTAATATTGCAGAAAGAGTGCCATCCGATTTTGATATTGTAAATCAGGCGGACATGATCGAGATGGCGTCGGAAACATCCAGGATTTTAACCGCATTGCTGGCGGCAATTGCCGGAATATCGCTTTTGGTAGGCGGTATCGGTATAATGAATATAATGCTGGTATCGGTTACAGAGCGTACCCGCGAAATTGGCATAAGAATGGCAGTGGGCGGGCGCAAACGTGATATTCTTTTGCAGTTTCTTACAGAGTCGGTAATCTTAAGCCTTTTTGGCGGAATTCTTGGAATCAGCATGGCTTTTCTTATGTGCCATATATTAGCAATGATGGGAATTCCCACAGCAATCAGCCCTGTGATTGTTATTATATCTGCCTTGTTTGCCGCTCTTGTCGGGATAATCTTCGGGTTTTATCCGGCGCAAAAAGCCGCCCGGTTGTATCCCATAGACGCACTGAGGTACGAGTAAGAGGGTAGGGAGCAGGGGCTAGGGGTTAGTAGTATAGCTAATAATAATACTAACCGCTAATCCCTACCCCCTATCCCCTATATTAAGGATGATAAATAAAATGAAAAGAGTAAGTTTACTAATTAGTTTGTTTTTAATTTCATGGTTAGGGATAAACGCGCAGACGATCAACCTGGAGCAGGCGAGGCTTCTTGCCCTGGCAAATTCACGCTCCCTTGCAAGGCATGAGCTTGCAATTCATAACAGTATTCTAAACGAAAGAAGTCATTTTTATTCCATATTGCCGCAGATTTCAGCAGATTACAGAGCTAACATGAATTTTATGCGGGACTGGGAATTTCTAAACCCAATTGATACTTTAACTGCAAGTGTGGGTTTTTCTATAAGTCAGGTTATTTTTCAGGGCGGAAGAAGTTTTATTCAAAGAGCCATAAGGGGAATAACTACCGAAAGCGCAAGAAAGGCAGCGCTGGCGGAATACTTTAATGTACTTGACGTGATTGATAATGCTTATTATGCAGTACTGGAAGCTGCCGCAGCATTGGAAGCCGAGGAATCTTCATTACAAACTGCTGTTTTATCGCTTTCGATGGCAGAAGTACGCCAGATGACCGGAATGATAAATCAGGGAGAATATCTGCGCGCTATGGTAGATAAGGAAGTGCGGGAAAATTCTCTCAATCAGGCGCGGCGTAATTTTTCCTTAAGTTTGGCAAGGTTTCGAACACTCACAGGTATTACAGAAGCAGTGGAGCTCCAACAGATTGATTTTTCCGAATATGATGATGTATTAACACGTCTTGCTTTAATTACTGATGAAGAAGCTGATAGATTATATAAAATATTTTGGGGTATACTAGCTGAATCTAATCCGGCGCTTGCAACAGCCGCGCTTAATAATCAAACAGCGGAATTAAGTCTTTCGAATGTTATAAGAACAAATGCTCCCACAATAAGCGCGAGTGTTTCTTCCTCTATATTGAACTATTCAACAGCTGATGGTTTTGAAACTCCCAGCGGAACAGGAAGAGTAACAATCAGCGGGACTATTCCTGTTGATTTTTGGGTAATGAATAACCAAATAGAAACCAGCAAAAATGCACTGGATAGAACCATATTAGGTTTCGCAGATACAGAAAGCTCTTTGGGACAGGAACTGCAAAATGCCTTGTTTAATTTATTTACGCAGGCAAGTTCTGTTCTTTCTTCCCGCCGCTCTCTTGAAATCACAGAAAGGCACTTTGAGTTTGTGATGGAACGCTATCGTCTTTCGCAAGGCTCTGTATCCGACCTGAACGAAGCAACTACGCTTTTTATCAACAGCCGTAACAGCTTAAACAGAACCAGTTTTGCATTTTTACAGAGCCTTTCCCGCTTGCGCTCTCTTTGCGCATTAGACGATGAGAATGAATTACTAAGAATTTTACTCAGCGATTAAAAAACCGGAGCGACTCCGCCGTTGTAAGTGTTATTAATAAACTCTCTTATTTTCGGGCTAAGCAGGGCATTTTTAAGCGCGACAATTTTTGGGTCATTTTCATTGCCTTTTTGCACAGCTATTATGTTCACATAAGGAGAATCTGCTCCTTCTATAATAAGAGAATCTTTTAAAGGATTAAAACCGGCCTGCATTGCAAAGTTGCCATTAATGGTTGCTGCATCAACATCCTGCAGAGAGCGCGGAAGCTGGGCAGCTTCGAGCTGCTGAAAACGGAAATTTCTTGGATTGCTTGTAATATCCCTTGGTGTAGCTCTAAGGCCTGCAGAAGGATTTAATGTAATTAGACCATTAGCCTGAAGCAGCAATAAAGCGCGCCCTCCATTGGATGGATCATTGGGAATGGCAATTGTTGCGCCGTTTGGCAGACTGGCGATACTATTATGCCTATTTGAATACAAACCAAAAGGTTCAATATGTACTCCGAAAGCAGAAGCCAGTTTGGCTGTCCATTCTTCATTTGTTTCCAAATAAGGAATATGCTGGAAAAAATTTGCATCCAGGTCTCCGGCTATCAAAGCCATATTCGGCTGTACATAATCGGTAAATTCAACGATTTTAAGCAAAATGCCCTGGGCGGCAAGATCGTCTTTTACAAGCTCAAGCAATTGAGCATGCGGTACTGGCGTTGCGCCTATTGTAAGTTCATCTTCCTTTTTTCCTGGGCATGCGGCAAGCAAAAGAATCAAAGCAAGCGCAAGCAATAATTTAATTGTTTTTTTCATAAAGTTTCTCCATGTTTTTTTTCACTTAAAGAATATATATTTTTTAATTTTTAGGCAAGAGGAACCCTGAGAGAATTTAAGGAAGATTTATCTTTTGGATAAAAGCCGCCGGCTGATTAAGGTGCCTGTTATCTGAACAGTTTCTACAAATAACAATATAATGATAACAGCAGCAATTGTTACATCTGTTCTAAAACGGTAATAACCCCAGCGGATTGCCAGGTCTCCAAGACCGCCGCCGCCCAAAGCGCCCGCCATCGCCGAATAGCCTATCAGGTTTATTATTGTCAGGGCAAGGCCAGAAACAAGGGCAGGCATTGCCTCGGGTATCAGCACCTTGCGGATAATCTGAAAATTTGTAGAACCCATTGCCCTGGCTGCGGTAATTACGCCTCTGTCGACTTCGGCAAGAGCAGATTCAACAACACGCGCGACAAAGGGGGCGGCGGCAATGGACAGCGGAATGATTACCGCTGCAGGACCGATACTTGTTCTTACTATAAACCTTGTAAATGGTATGAGAAGAATCATCAATATGATGAAGGGCGTAGAACGAAGCAAGTTTACGATTCTGGAAATTACGTTGTATAAAAACTCCTTTGGAGTTATCCCGGTTGGAGAAGTGGCAAAGAGGTAGGTTCCAAGAGGAAAACCCAAAGCTGAAGCCAGAATTGTCGATGCGAAAGTCATGATAATTGTTTCAATTGTTGCCTGGGGAAGCAGGGAAAGGACTTCCGTCAATCTTTCGTTAAACATAAATTAAATCCTTTGTTGCCTGTGTTTGCGGTGTGATAAAAACTGATGAGACCGATCCATACTCTGCAACAGTTCCTTTTTCCAAAACAACTACATGCTGACATATTTCACGGATTACAGACATCTGGTGAGTAATCAAAAATACCGTAATGTTAAGCCTTGAATGTAAATCACTGATAAGTGATAAAATAGAGCGCTGGGTTTGCGGGTCAAGTGAACTTGTAGCTTCATCGCAGAAAAGTACCTGCGGATTTACCGCCAAAGCTCTTGCTATTGCCACTCTTTGTTTCTGTCCTCCGGAAAGTTCGCTCATTCTCGCCTTGCGTTTATCCTTGATATCAACCATTTCAAGAAGTTCATCTACCCGTTTATCAATATCTTTTTTTTGCATTCCGGCTATTTCCAACGGGTAGGCGATGTTACCTTCTGCGTTACGTGATCCCAACAAGTTAAAGTTTTGAAAAATCATTCCCATTTTTCTGCGTTTTTCAAGAAGAGTCCTTCCTGAAAGCAAATCAACCCTTTCTGAATCGTAGTAAACTTCTCCCGAATCCGGTTTTTCCAGAAGGCTTGTGATCCTAAGTAAAGTAGATTTTCCCGCTCCGCTTTTACCGATGATCCCGAAAATGGAACGATCAGGGATTTCAATATCGATATTTCTTAATACAGAGATGCCAGGATAGGTTTTAACGATATTTTTAAGAACTATCATTTAACTTGCAAATTCTTTTAACCGTTTGATAATATCAATATGTTGTGTACATAATTTTTCGCACAACCCGCATGATGTACATTTTTTTGCCTCTGCCTTGTCAATTCTCCAGTGCCACTTAAACCTGTCGCCAACCGGATCCGGTGTAATTTTATCCAGGATTTTTTGATTATAAGCATCCATAAATTTTGGAACAGGAATTCCCTGAGGGCATGTATCGCCGTTGTCTGGAACGCAATATGCGCATCCTGTGCAAATACCCTCTAATGAAATAGAAGCTTTTGCCTTGGTTTCTTCCAGTTCGGCAAGGCTCCGTGGTTTATAGGTTTCCATTGCCTGCAAGGCTTCATTAAGATGTTCCATTGTATCAAAACCGACAAGCGTATTGGTAATTTCCGGATGATCCCAAAGCACACGCAAAGCGGCGACAGCTGCGCTTTCACCTTCTCGCATTATAAATTTAAAAAGTTCCGGATGTTGGGGGATAACTCCGCCGCCAAGGGGATTCATCACGACAGCTCCGAGTTTCTTTTCTTTGATAACATCAAAAGCTTCCTGTCTGGTATTAAAATTATAGGCGGAATAGCCAAAGAGCACGCCTTCAAAAACACCGTCCAGTAAAAGTTCCTTTATTTCGTTTTTAATTAAATGACTGGAAATACAGATATGATTTATAAGTCCTTCTTCTTTCAGTTTTATGAAAGTTTGCACAATACCGTCTTTTTTTCTTTTTTCCCATCCGTCAAGGCTGGTTATACACCATATATGATAAAAATCAATCACAGGAATATCAAGGCGTTTGAGCTGCCCTTCAATTTCCCTGCGAAGGTCGGCTTCGGTTGACAAGTCTGTTTTTGTAGATGAAAAATAAGGCAGATTACGTTTTCTTAATTCTGCAAATCCCTTGCCAAAAACTGTTTCGCCTTTTGTTTCAAAGTATCCGACTGCGGTGTCAAAATAATTAATTCCGCCTTCTGCAGCGGCTGTCATCATCCTGATACATTCGTCATGATCATCAATATTTTGAAATCTCATTCCCCCAAAACCAAGGAGAGAAACCTTTTTTCCGGTTTGACCGTATTCTCTGTAAATCATTTTTTCCTCCATCAAAATATTCTACATTAATTCATCAAGATTGTAAGGTGTTTCCTGGTAAACATAGTTCAACCAGTTATCAAAAAACAGGTGTGCATGGGCGCGCCAGCGGACAACAGGTAATTTAGAAGGATCATTATCCGGATAATAATTTTTTGGAATATCAATGGCTTGGCTTTTTGCCAAATCCCGGTGGAATTCCCGATCAAGGGTTAAAGGGTCGTATTCCAAATGACCGCTTATATAGATTTCACGGCCATCACGCGCTGTAACGATAAAGACACCAACTTCAGGAGTTTCGGATTGAATTAGAAGGCGTTTTTCTGCAATAATTGCATCCCGGTCAAATTCGGTAAACCTTGACTGCGGTGCCAGAAATTCATCGTCAAATCCCCGGAAAAGTACATGGTAATGTTCATTTACAACATGAGGAAAAACCCCGAAAACCTTTTTTTTTAGGTTTTTTTTCCCGATACCATACTTGCGATATAAACCTGCTTGCGCACCCCAGCAGATAGACATACAGGAAAAAACATTTTTTTCCGAATAATCAATTATCTGTGTTAGTTCATCCCAATAATCGACTTCTTCAAAGTCTAGAGTTTCCACAGGTGCGCCTGTGATAATTAAGCCGTCAAAACGAATTTTTTTATCGATAATTTCCTGTGCGCGCAGGTAAAATTTTTCCAAATGACCCGGCGGAGCGTTTTTTGATGTATGGCTGCCCATTCTTAAAAAAGTAATATCTACCTGCAGCGGACTATTACCCAACAACCGCAGAAGCTGAATCTCTGTATCTATAGTGGTGGGCATAAGATTGACAATACCAACCCTTAATGGCCTTATATCCTGAGATTCTGCGCGATCTTCGGTCATTACGAAAACCCGTTCTTTTAATAATGCATCGTAAGCGGGCAGTTCTTTGGGTATTTTAATTGGCATACTACATTTTTAACATATTCAGATAAAAAATACTATGGGTATCTTCTTTAATTTTTATTGTAATTTAAGAACAAGTGAAGTATAATATAAGGGCAAGTAATTATATGGAGCAGGTGCGTTTTATGAAAACAATATTTGTAGTTGACGATAGCGATACTAATTTATCAATGGCAGAAGCGGTATTGGAAGACCAATACCGCGTGATGACAATGCCCTCTGCATTTAAAATGTTTGCTCTTTTGGAAAAAATTACTCCCGATTTAATTCTTTTAGATATTGAAATGCCGGAAATGGACGGGTTTAGCGCGCTGCAGAAACTTAAGCTGGATAATAAGTGGTCAGAAATCCCGGTCGTTTTTTTGACTGGTCGTAACGATGCTGATGTAGAAGCCGACGGTTTTAAGATGGGGGCTATAGACTTTGTTACAAAACCTTTTTCCGCCCCTGTACTTCTTAACCGGTTAAAAACCCATCTTGGTATTGACGAAATAATCCGTGAACGCACTGCGCAGCTTCACAAGCTCCAAAACAGCATTGTTTCTGTTCTTGCGGATATGGTTGAAAACCGTGACAAGGGAACCGGCGGGCATATTGAACGAACATCAAAATACATCAAAATACTGATAGACGAAATGAAAAAGCATGATGTATATAAAGAAATATTTGAATGGGATGTTGAAAAAATCATTTCTTCTGCAAGAATGCATGACCTCGGGAAAATTTCAATTACCGATATTATCGTTAATAAGCCGGGCAAATTAACTGATGAAGAATTTGAGTTAATGAAGACTCACGCCAGGGAAGGCGAGCGTATAATTGATGAGATTATCTCAAGAACCGGCGAAGGAGAATTCCTGCGGAACGCAAAGTTATTTGCAGGGACTCATCATGAACGATGGGATGGCAAAGGTTATCCGCACGGGTTAAAAGGAGAAGAAATACCTTTGCAGGGACGCATTATGGCAATTGTAGACGTATATGATGCGCTTGTTTCCGAGAGGCCGTATAAAAAAGCATTCGCCGAAGATGAAGCGATGAAAATAATCAAACAAAATTCCGGAACGCATTTTGATCCAAAAATAGTTGATATTTTTTGTAATGCAAAGGATCTCATTAAGCAGGTCAAAGCGAGCCTTTAATGCCCTCTTATGTAAAGAAAATGCTGAAGCCCGTTATCCATGTACAGGTACTGGTTGTAATTCTGGTTTTTGCCTTAATGGTTTTCTTTAGTTACAATTTTATGAGCGGTATCGAACGCAGGCATTTATCAAATAATGTAGATAACGTAATGTACAATGTACAGACTTTTATCGAAACCGACTTTAGGGAACCGGAAACCACTCTGGGTGTTATTTCAGAAGATATAAAAAATATGATTTTGCAGAGCGCGTCTTCCCGGGCTGTGCATGACTATTTAGTTCAAATAAGCAGCTATTTAACTGCAGATGAACGGCTCATGTCCCATGTTACTGCAGTTTACGGATATTTTGACATATTTAACGGGTTATTTATGACGGGTACTGATTGGGTGCCGCCGGCTGGATATATGCCTTATGCACGCCCATGGTTTTCTGCGGCTATTGAAGCTGGCGGAAAAGTTGGAGTCACAGAGCCGTATTTAAATGCATCGAATGGCCGTTCTATAGTGACATTTGCCCGTTGTATTTTTGATAACGACGGCAGACGCCTGGGTATTATATGCCTGGATTTAGAGCTGGACAGGCTTTTTGATTATGTCGTTACAACGTATGTTACCGGAGATAGTTACGGAATACTTCTAGACAAGTTATTCTATGTGCTTGCTCATCCTGAGCCGGCATACATAGGCGAACACATTGACGATTTGTATATTGATACTGCTATAGAAAGTGAATTATGGCGTAATAAGAATATATCTGAGCTAAAAACGTTAGATCATAAGGGAAATGAATCTGTTTTATTTGCCAGTGCGCTAAAAAACGGCTGGTATATGGTAATCATTGTTAATGCAAAAAGTTATTACCAGAGTGTAACCAGGATATTGTTTATTCTGGTTTTATTAGGCTTGTTTTTTTCTGCTTTTTTAAGCGCAATTTTATTAAGCATAATCTACGCAAAGAAAAAAGCAGAAAGAAGAACCCGGATTATGCTTGATGCAACTCCTCTTTGCGCAAGTTTCTGGGACCAGGATAATAATGTTATCGATTGTAATATGGAAGCGGTTAAGCTGTTCGGGGCAACTAACAAAAAAGAATATCTTGAAAGGTTTTTTGATTTTTCGCCCGAGTATCAGCCGGATGGAAAGTTATCAAGCGCAAAAATGCTTGACTATATCAATAAAGCATTTGTTGATGGTTACTGCAATTTTGAGTGGACACACAGAAAATTATCCGGTGAGCTGATACCGTGCGAAAATATGCTGGTAAGAGTAGTTGATGATAAAGAAATTATTGTTTGCGGATATACACGCGATTTACGCGAAAAAAAGAATATGATTGCAAAAATGCATGAGGCAGATGAATATGCGAAGATTTTATTTGATGCAACTCCTCTTAGCAGTTTTATGGTTGACAGTAAATTAAATATTGTGGAATGCAACCAGGAAATAGTAAGGCTGTTTGGATTGTCAGATAAAAAAGAATATATTGATAATGTTTTTAGCTTTTTCCCGGAGTATCAGCCTTCCGGTCAGCTGTCAAGGGATCTTGTTGCCAGGTATATTGATGAAGCATTTGAAGAGGGAGATTGCCGTTTTGAATTGACGCACATAAAGCCGGATGGGGAGTGTATTCCTACAGAAGTTACGCTGGTGCGTGTTAAATTCAGAGGAGGACATGCTGTCGCAGGGTACATCAGGGATTTAAGGGAACTTAAAACCATGATTGCTGAAATGCACAGGGCTGAAATTGCCGAAGAAAGCAGCAAGGCAAAGAGCGACTTTCTTGCAAAGATGAGCCACGAAATCCGCACACCGATGAATGCAATTATCGGCATTGCAGAAATCCAGCTTAGGGATGAAACGCTTCCGCTTTTAACAAAAGAGGCGCTTGAAAGAATCTACACTTCGGGTGATTTATTGCTTGGTATAGTCAACGACATACTCGATCTGTCAAAAATTGAGTCCGGAAAACTGGAGCTTTTTTTCTCACAGTATGATATCGCAAGCCTGATTCACGATACTGTAAAATTAAACATCATGCGGTTTGAAAATAAACCCATTGATTTTAAGTTGGTTGTATCCGAAGATGTGCCTTCAAAGTTAATCGGCGATGAACTGCGTATAAAACAAATACTGAATAACCTATTATCCAATGCATTCAAATATACAGAGCAAGGCAGAATAGAACTTAAGTTGTCCTCAGAGCATCAGGGTGATGGCGCCAATGTTACCCTTGTTTTCCGTGTAAGTGATACCGGGCAGGGAATGACAAAAGAAGAAGTGCAAAAACTTGGCGACAGGTTTAGCCGCTTTAACCTGGAAGCAAACCGGAAAACAGAGGGTGCCGGTCTTGGCATGAATATCACGCAGAATTTAATACAACTAATGAATGGCAGCCTGACTGTGGAAAGTACTCCCGGTATGGGATCTGTATTTACAGTGCGTTTGCTGCAGGAGAACGTCTATTCTGATCCAATCGGCAGGGAATTGGCTGAAAATCTGATGAACCTTAATTTAAAGAGCACGGCAAAAATCAGGAATGCGCAGATAATACAGGAGTTCATGCCTTATGGCCGTGTTTTGGTTGTCGATGATGTTGAAACAAACCTGTATGTCGCGCGCGGTTTATTGGCTCCTTACGGATTATCAATTGATACAGTTTTAAGCGGGTCTGATGCCATCAATAAAATAAAGGACGGCGCCTCGTACGATATTGTGTTTATGGATCACATGATGCCCGGAATGGACGGCATTGAAGCGACAAAACATATTCGTAATTTTGGATATAGTTTTCCGATTGTTGCATTAACGGCGAATGCGCTTGCGGGACAGGCGGAGATGTTTATGAAAAACGGCTTTGATGCTTTTATTTCAAAACCGATTGATATTCGCCAGTTGAACTCCCTATTAAACAAGTTAATACGCGATAAACAGCCGCCCGCTGTAATCGAAGAAGCCCGCAAGCAGAGAAATACGCTGTATGCGGCAGGCGGTCACAATATAGCTGTCGAACCGCAATTGGCTGAATTCTTTTTGCGGGATGCAAAAAAAGCAATGTCTATTCTTAATGCATTAATCGAAAATAAATTCCGCAGGGGCGATGATCTTGGGGCGTTTATAATTAATGTTCATGCTATGAAAAGCGCGCTTGCAAATATTGGGGAAAGCGAATTGTCCAATAAAGCTTCAGAACTGGAGCAGGCTGGGCGCGAACAAAAAAGAGATTTAATTTTATCTTCACTTCCTTTGTTTCTTGAGCTGCTTCAGAAGGTTATCGAAAAACTTGAACCCTCAGAAGAAGATTTATCTGATGGTGACGACCGTACCAAAGAGAATGACAACCGCGAGTATCTTCTGGAAAAATTAAAAAATATCCAGACAGCTTGTAATTTTTATGATAAAAAAGCCGCAAAAGAAGCTCTCTCTGACCTTAAAAGCAAATCATGGCCGCGCACAACAAGGGACAGTCTCAGTGAAATTGCAAAACATTTACTTCACAGTGAATTTGACAAAGCCGCCAAAATCGCCGAAGACATAGGTCAAGGTGATAGTTAAATCATTCTTCTTGACATAATCCTCTGCAAAATATATAAAAAAAATAAAGAGTTATTAAGGAGTTATTATGAGCTACATAGATAAAATCTTGGCTATTATCGAAAAAAAAGATGCAGGGCAGAGCGAATTTTTACAAGCTTCAGAAGAAGTGTTAAATTCGCTTAGGGTCATTGTCGACAAGGACGGCATATACGAAAAGGCCGGTATTCTTGAAAGGCTGATAGAACCCGAGCGCGCGATTATTTTTAGGGTCCCCTGGGTAGATGATGCAGGTAAGGTGCAGGTTAACCGCGGTTATCGTGTGCAATACAATTCTGCAATAGGGCCATACAAGGGCGGCATCCGTTTCCATCCAGCCGTAACTTTGAGCACTATGAAATTCCTTGCGTTCGAACAAACTTTAAAAAATGCTCTTACAGGACTTCCTATGGGCGGCGGCAAGGGCGGCTGTGATTTTGAACCTGCAGGTAAAAGCGAAAACGAAATAATGCGTTTTTGCCAATCATTCATGAATGAACTATACCGGCACATAGGACCGGATACAGATGTTCCCGCAGGAGATATCGGCGTTGGAGCGCGGGAAGTTGGTTTCATGTACGGTCAGTATAAAAAGCTTGTCAATAATTTTACAGGAACATTCACAGGAAAAGGTCTTACCTGGGGCGGTTCAATTTTAAGGCCGGAAGCCACAGGTTATGGAGCCATTTATTTTGCCGAAGAAATGTTTAAACTCAAAGGCGAAACACTTCAAGGCAAAACAATTGCTGTTTCCGGATTTGGAAATGTTGCCTGGGGCGCTTGTATAAAAGGCAGCGCTCTTGGCGCAAAAGTTATCACTATTTCCGGACCGGATGGTTACGTTTATGATCCTGACGGTGTTGGTACACAGGAAAAATTCGATTACCTGAAAGAAATGCTGCTTATAGATCGGAATAAAGTGGAAACTTATGTTAAAAAATTCCCGAATGCCAAGTTTTTTGCAGGTAAACGTCCATGGGAACAAAAAGTTGATATCGCTTTGCCGTGTGCTATTCAAAATGAACTTAACGGAGAAAATGCCCAGCAGCTCGTCAGCAATAATGTCAAAGCTGTTGTTGAAGCTTCCAATATGGGATGCACACCCGAAGCATGGCAGCTTTTTGTTGAAAAGAAAATTCCTTTTGCTCCCGGAAAAGCCGCTAATGCAGGCGGTGTATCTACATCAGGTCTTGAAATGACACAGAACTCAATGAGGCTTGCCTGGACTGCCGAAGAAGTTGATCAGCGTCTCCACGCGATTATGGTAAATATACATAAAACATGCGTGGATACCGCGAAAGAATTTGGCTTTGAAGGAAATTATGTTGTCGGCAGTAATATCGCCGGTTTCAAAAAAGTTGCCAAAGCCATGCTCGACCAGGGCGTGATATAAATCGAAAAGATCTCTGCGTCTTGGCGTGATAAAATTTCGAGTTAATTTACTGGAGTAAGTGTAACAGGGGGTTCGAGTAGGTCTTGTATGCCGGTTGTGCCTACTCGAACGCGGGAAAGAATCATTACTCCGGCGACATTTTCTATTCTGTAGACCATGCGGTTTTCATTACGCTCCTCGGGACGGAATTCTATTAAATCATTTTCATCAACTCTAAAGAAAACATAATGTCCCTTTCTGATATTACCGCCTGAATTTACCGTATATTCGCCGGAGTTTTGGAATTGGATCCTTCCCCATGAACTATCGTAAATTGCGTCAACAGCAGGCCTGAATTGCGATGCCGTTTCTCCAAAGTTTGCCGCTCCTGCCCGCCGGTAAGAGCCGTCCCATGTAGTGTTGGCTGTGATTCTTATCCGGACATCTTCTACTACCCTTAAACGTATTCTGTCCAGTGACTCAAGCTCTATATCGATGAAGCGTAATAGTGTGCTTATGGAAATGTTTTGGCTTCTTATATGTATACCAAAACGGGTAGGGGTAGAAGTTTGCCAGCGGAAGACTTGCTGGGAACCTTCGCCAAAAAAGATTATTTCTCTTCCTGCCGGGTCAAAATACAGGAACCGGTTTGTATCTATTGTACCTTGCGGGGTTACATAGAACCAAAGGTCGTTTATAAAATCTTCAAAAACTCCCGAAGTACCGCTTAATATTTCCCTTAAACGCCGCTGTTCAATTTGTGAACCCGGTATTCTTGAAAGCCCGGTTTGTTCGTACTGTTCCCTTGAAAAATTAAACGAATAAATAATTTCAATTTGATCGAGTATATTATTCGAGGCGCTGTCATGACCGTATGCTGCGATATTAAAACTTTGTCCGCTTGATATGTTGTATTGATATGCAAGAGGCCGCGTTGTTTCCTGAATAATTATGGAACCATCAATTTGTATTTCAGCTATTTTATTGAAAAGTTGTTCCAGCGGCCGTCCTGGGCTGTTTCTGAAAATAGTCATGGTATGTTCATTTATTGCATTCATTCCGGTTACAATAATGCAGTTATTTCTGTCGCCTATTAGATCCTGGCTAAAAATAGTGATTGTCTCGCTTTGGGTCGCGGCGATTGGAGCATCCCACATTCGCCTGTATCCTCCGGCTCTTATATCATAACCCAAAAATGTGATGAATAATTGGCTTTCCGTTCCGGAGCGGCTGTAGATCACAAATTGTTCTTCGGCTAAGCCGTCTGTGCTTTCCCTGTCCAGAACAGCGATAATTGTCTGCGCATTTTCCAAAGGAATTTTAGTATTGAGATTTTCTTCCCATGTACTAAGAGCCGCAGTGTCAGCCGTAAAAAAAGTATCTGCTTCTCTGGGAACTACGATTCTTGTTCTTGTCTCTTCTTCCGTCTGAGGGTAAAAAAAACGTTCCCACAAACCTGTTGCCAGAAAAAAAACAAGCAGAATGGAAAGAATAATAATGCTGATGGAAAAACCTATATGTTTTTTTTTCATTTAAAGCCCATTCAGCCGGGATTCTACACAAATAAGCAGTTTTTTTGCAGTTTCTTCCATACCTGATAAACTTCTAAAACCTGCGGCAGTTACATGTCCGCCTCCGCCAAACTCTTGCGCTATTTTTGAAACATTTACTTTCCCCTTGGAGCGCAGCGAACAGAATATTTCTGAATTTTCTTTTTCTTTGAGTAAAAGAGAAACCTCAACTTCCTTTGCCTTAAGCGGAATATTGACAATATTTTCAGTTTCTTCATATTCTGCGCCGGCAGCTTCAAAATCTTCTTTGTGCAGGCATAAAAGCGCAATCTTTTTTTCTGCGTGAAACTCAAGATGCGAAAGCGCCTGTTTCTGTAATAATATAGCAGCAGATGAATAATTTTCCATGAGTTGTTTGTATATGTGATAGGGATCGGCTCCCCATTCCAGTGTTTTAATTGCCGCCTTAAAAGTTCTGATACTGGTTTTCGGATAGGCAAAGAAACCGGAATCATAAACAATGCCGGCGTATGCCGCAGTTGCTGTATCCGGATCAAGATCAACCCCCATAATACATGTTAGCTCGATCGCCAGCTCCGATGTAGAAGATGCAGTAGGATCTGAAAAGCCTTTTAATCTGGATGCGGGTTTAGGTTCATGATGATCAATAATAAAGACTTCTTTTACCTTCTTTAGGGCTTCCCTTATAACTCCAAGATGATATTCCTCGGAAGTATCCAAAATCAGCATTGCCGATTCTTCCAACTGGGAAGAATGTACCTGCGGATTCCATTTTTCTATTTCGTTATCTTTTCCCATGAATTGAATGTTTTTTGGAATCGCAGAAGAATTAATGATCCGTACCTTCTTTCCTGTCTTCTTTAAGATTGAAGATAATACAAGTTCGGCTCCAAACCCGTCAGCATCGGGAGAATCATGAGTAGTAAGAATAAAAGAATTGTGCCGGTCAAAAAATGAAAGAATGTCGTCAAACATCACAAATATTAATGGGCGTCGATAAAAGCAGCAGCAGCCCTTTTTACCCTTCCTTCAAGGTTTTGTCCTACTACAAGCGCGCGCCATTGCGGGAATTCTTCTACTCTGGAATATCTTAAAAGGTCTGCTGCAGAGCCTGACAGAACGGAAGAAAGCGCAGTCGGGGATGTGCTTATTAAAAGCGTATAGCTAAACGGCGAACTCTGACGGCTTGCAGCTTCTCTTAAAGCGCCGGTAAAATCTGCATTATTTCCGGATGGGGAAATATCCCTGATGCTTCTTTTTACAGCTTCCATTTCGGCTTCTCCGTCTATTCTGCCGGAGTATACAACCCTTGCGGCCGCCCCTGCACTCCAAACAGTTACTCTGTCACCTTCTGCAAGTATTTGGTCAAGATGTGCGGAAATCCAGATAAGAATTTCATCCTTTACGCCCGTAAGGGATGAAGAGCCGTCAATTATTAAATTTATGTCAATAGCGGCGCGCTGGGACGATATCCCGGATGATGTCTCAGACTGTGTCTGGGCATATATAGTGGAAAAGCTAAAAAAGACTATCAAAGCCAGCAATAACGGGATTTTAGCTGTTTTATAGTTTTTTGGTATGTTTGTTTTTTTCATATAAATATTTTATCATACATAAGAGGATTAGGCTAGTTTTTTTCCTGTTTTTTCATTAAAAAGGCTTTACATTTCGATTGAAAATATGTTAATCTGGTATAAAGACTGTAGTTTAACCAAATTATTAAGGAGAGTTATATGGGAGCAATTGATCTGCCTAAGAGTCCGAATGTATTTCATCCGGAAAAACCAAGTGCAGTAGGTTCACGCAATTCATTAGCCCAGGAATACCGTGATCAGCAATCTGAAGTAAATCTATTATTGGAAGAAGAAACCAATAAAGTCGTCCACCACCTGACCTCGAAACTGCCAAAGGACGTTCTTGAACGCCTTGATGTAATGGGCGGTCTAAAAGAGAAGTTGTACAATTACTTTAACCAGAACTACCAGAATATGTTCAATCGTTACATGGTAACGAGTGAAGATGAAATGGTAAAAAAGGTACGTAACTTCATTGACAAAGAAGAAACAAAAGTTCTGACTCGATATACGCCGAAAGAAATTGCTGATCTTCTGGATGCCGTTGGCGGCGCTGACAAATTCAATACAGGCGAAATTGAAAAATCCGTAGTGAATATGTACGGCCACTTGATGGGGCATGTCCAGAGGGGTGTTAATGAGCTTGAGACTCATACCAACAGTATCCTTCGTCAGAAAACCGATACCGGCGCCTTTGTCCGCGGCGAAAACGCATATTCAATCGTAAAGTGCGCGTTCAAAGACAATCAAATTAAGCCCAAGACCGTAACCGATGTAAAGCTTTCAGTAAATATCCTGGAATCGGAACTTATCAGTCCGATCTTCCACTATCAAGTTACTGTTGAATACCTGGTCAAAGACTTGTTAGCCAAGCACATCATTGACTGCATTGATAAAATGGTTGAACAGGTTAAAGACGAAAGAATTGATCAGGGGCAGGAAGAACTTTCTGACAGTGAAGTTATATTTGCCAAATTGAACGAGGTAGAAACCTTTACCGATGATAATGTCGATGAAGCAAAATCCAAACGCTATTCAATTATGGCTAAATCAATCATGGAAAAACTTCAGGATCTGCGCGCCGAAATTGATCCCGAATCATTTGATGCTCTGAATATCCGCGAAAACATCAAGAAGATTATCGATATGGAAAATATCCGCAACCGTGGTTTTAACACAGCGATTAACTCAATCACTTCAATCCTTGATACTTCCAAGATGGGATACCAATACATCGAAAACCTTAAAAACGGCCGCGAAGTTATTATCCGTGAATACGAAGATACCGATTATGCCCATCTGCCGGATGAACGTTATCAAATTAAAATGCGTTTCTTTGACAATGCCCAGCTTATTGAAGACCGCAAGGCTTACGATGTACAGCTTAAGAGCTTCGAAGCCGAAATCCAGCATCTCTGGGACGTTTTGGAAGTCATTTATCAAGACAAGAAGAGCTCTTTCGCGATCAACGACTTTAGTGATTTAGCCGCAAAGAACAGCAGAAAGATTTCCAAAGATAAGGAAAAATCCGGAGAACCTGCTTATGAAGCTATGGCTAAAGTATGGGACGAAATTTCCTTTGTTAAAGCAGCTGAAACCGAAGTTGAAAAATCCAACCGCACCTATATTTGGGAAAAAGACCGGATTCGCACAAGAATAATAAGAATGCGCGACAGGATGAAAAAAATGTACGACTTTATGTATCCTGTTGAAAGACGTGTTATGGAAGACAGGCTCCAGTGGCTTGAAAAAGAATATTTCAGATTTGACTACATGATCAATCCGTACCACCTGCAGCCGGGTCTGTTACTGGACGTAGATATTACCTCCATCAAGCGGAAAAAAGTTACCTTGGATTCAATGGCGAACGTACTCAATGAGTTCCTCCATGGCGTATCCAAGGGCTTTGCTGATGCTGCGTTTGCGTCATTCAGCCGCAGAAGATCGACCGTACGTGAGGATATTAACCAGTCTTTTGCTTCAGCTGAAGAAGAACCGGTTGTTGCGGCGGCAGCACCCAAGCCAAGACCGGCAATTGCAGCACCTCAAGCTAAATCAAAACCTGCAGCAAAGAAACAAGGTGTTGTAGACTCAAAGAAATCCAAGCCTAAGTCTTCTAAGCAAAAACCCAAGTCTAAGAAAAAGACAGGTCGCGGCGGTATTGCAGAAGTCTAATAAAATGGACAAGTAAGAGATTATTTATAAGCGCCCTCGGAAAAACTCTCGAGGGCGCTTTTTTTAGTGATCATAATATGAGGAGGCTATATGGCTGATAATGCCAATCTGGAAGTACTTTCCACCCGTTCCGGGTTTAACAGTGCTGTTAGACATATTAAAAAAACTGTTGAAATTGCCGCAAGCGCCGGAGCTAATCTTGGCGATATTATTTTTGAATTGGATGATGAAGAATTAACAAGCAGCAGAATTGGTTTGCTTTTAAGGATGTTATTGGTTGATAAGCTGTTATACAAAGCAGCATCGGCCAACCTTCGCGCGACGGTCAGTGATTTGTCGGTTCTTGCAAAGGAATTTGGAAAATGGAATGGAATGGATCTTGTCGCCGCTTATTATCATCCCGAGTTGGGTCTCTTAATCGCAAACCCCAAAATTGCAGAAGAACTTGCAGTTTTTGGCGAATTGCGCAAGCGCGAATTAATGGTTGTGTATGCAGGGTTTCAGGGTAAAGAAACAGATGATAATTGCCAAAAAGCAGCAGAACTTGCTTTAAGACTATTTGAAGGTTCCAAGATTACAGCCCCCGCTGCTTTTAAAAGAGGCAAATTTACTGTAAAAAAAGTTTCCAAACCTAAAAAGGCGGCGGAAGCCAAACCGGCAAAAGTAAAAGCTGTAAAAGAAAAAACAGGCGCAAAGAAAACAGCGGCTGCTCCTGAGAAAAAAGCAGCGGCTGTTCAGGTAAAAGCCTCTGTCGGTTCATCAAAAATGACCCCGCGTTATGCAGTAGTTGTTTCAAACGAACTTTTCCATAACGGAAACGTAGAAGCATGGAAGAAAATTATTGCCAGTTATACGGCAAAACATCCAGGTCTTACAGTGTATATTTATTATGATGGGGAAAGAATTCTGGATATAAACTCGTTGTTTAAGTGGGGCAAGGTAAAACATGGTACTGCCATCGAATTTGCTGTTGGCGGAAATGACATTAAGGATGTCGCCAAGCTGCAGCGATACTTGTTTCAGGGAGCCAGCCAGATGTATGAAGCATTCCTGCGCGGACCAGTACATTCAGTACTTAAATTGTTCTAATGTGAGGAAATTATATGGATTCAAGAATACATTATTTTAGCCAAAAAGACGTTATTCCAAATAAAGTAAATCCGGAGCTGTTGGGTATTCGCGGGCGGCAGGCCAATGAATTTGCCGAACTTGGTTTCCCCATTCTGCCGGGATTTATTTTAAATACCGAAATTGCATCAGAAGTTGATCCAAAAGCCATAAAAAAAGACATTATGGCTCTCCTGGAAAAATGCGCAAAAGTAGTTGGAAAGAGTTATGGGAATATTGAAAATCCCATGTTATTAAAAGTGGTCGTTTCCTCGAACATGGCGATTACAAATTACCCTGCATTGCATAATTTTGGTCTTGTAAAGCCTACAATTGACGGTTTTGCAAAATGGGTCGGTGCGGATTTTGCCGCAAACGAAGTTTTATTTTTGATCAGCGGTATGATGATGATCCAGGAACGGATTAAGGAACTTGAAAACAAGCCAAAAGAAAAAGAAGAACTTTCTGCAAAAATAAAACTTCTTAAACGATTATTGGGAATAAAGGGACCATCCAATGAACTGCATACCGAAGATAAAACACCGCTTCCCAAGAAAAAAACCGCAAAAGAATATATGGATGAATATGCCAAATATTTCCCCAAAGGATTTTTCGATGATGCAGAAACTCAGTTGATGATTACCCTAGGTGAAATTTCCAGAATGCTCAATATGGATGAGCAGAATGACAATGACACAGCATTAATGATACAGCCAATGGTATACGGAAACTACGGAAAAGATTCTGCCTCCGGCGGTTTTACCAGCCGCAATGTAGTTACTGGTGAAAAAAAACTCCAGGGACATTTTTTCCGGAATAAATTTAACGAACTTGGAACAGAAGGGCATGAAATAAACAAGATAGATCAGGTACACCTGAAACAGCTTGAAAAAATTGCCTGGACTCTGGAAGACAGATTTAAGGAAATTCGTTATGTCCGTTTTACCGTAGAAAAAGGAAAATTGTGGCTTATTGAGCAGCGGCTAGTGGATCAAAAATCCACTCAATCTGATCTTAGGCTGCTGTTGGATCTTGCCAAACGAAAAATTGTCGATACAGCGTATGTGGTCAAGGCTATTGATCCGCTGCGGCTTAATGAAATTCTCCATCCAGTAATAAATCCGTCCAGTGTCAGAGGATTAAAATCCTGGAAGGGCGGTATCGCAGGAGCTCCGGGAGCGGCTATAGGACGTGTTTATTTTAGTACCAATGCGCTTTTGGAAGCAAAAAGAATAGCGCAGCAACGCGGGGCAGATGGCCGTTTTATTCTGGTATTGGAATCTTCTTTTGCAGAGGACGTAAAAGCGATAGAAGTAAGTACAGGCGTATTGACTGCAGAGGGCGGCTATTCTGCTCATGCATCTGTAGTAGCGCGCCAATACGGAAAAGTATCGCTTGTTTCTCCAATTCTTAAAATAAAAGGAACAAAAGCGACTATTGGTTCATTTAGTTTTTCTGAAGGCGACTATATTACAATTGATGTTCCATTTTATGGCGAATCTTCTGTTTATCTTGGAGTAGCCGACTTAATCGAACCAGATCCAAAAGGTTCCGGATTACTGGATTTTATCGCGCTTTCAAAAAGCTTCCTGAAAAAATTTCATATTCGCGCCAATGCCGATAGCGCAAAGGACGCAGCTTTAGCATTAAGCTTTGGCGCGGATGGCATTGGTTTATGCCGTACCGAACATATGTTCTTAAAGGGAGATCGGATTAATGTTTTCCGTGATATGTTAATGTCCGATGACAAAAAAGAACGGCAGAAAGCTTTGAACAAACTTCAGGTTATGCAGAGGGATGATTTCTATAGCATTATGAAAGTAATGGCAGGCAAAGAAGTAACAATACGCCTTCTGGATTCCCCTCTTCATGAATTTATGCCGCATAATCCCGACGAATTAACAGCTTATATCAAACACGCTGCCAAAGTTAAAGGGAAAAAACTTTCAAAAGCGGATATCACTGCCCGCATTGATGCTCTGCATGAGTTTAATCCAATGCTTGGACATCGCGGCTGCCGAATCGCTGTCTCATACCCTGAAATTTATGCAATGCAGGTAAAGGCAATTTTTGAAGCGGCTTACAAACTGCGTTCACAGAAAATCGATGCACGCCCTGAGATTATGGTTCCAATAATTATGAATGCTTCGGAACTTAAGCTTATCGCTTACGGTAAAAAGATCGAAGGTTCAAACTATTTGGGTATTGTTGATATTGAAGAATCGCTTAGAAAAAGTTTACGCGCTAAAGAAGTAGATTATAAGATCGGTACCATGATAGAACTGCCTGCTGCGGCTCTTGGCGCCGGAGAAATTGCCAAATACGGACGTTTCTTTAGTTTTGGAACAAACGATTTAACTCAGACAACCCTTGGTATCTCCAGGGACGATTTTACCGCATTTATGCCGGACTATACTCTGTTTGACCTTATCAACGGAAATCCATTCAGTACTTTGGATTCGAATGTAAAAGAACTTATTGCAATGGCAACCGATCGCGGACGGCTTACACGGCCGGATTTGGTCTGCGGTTTGTGCGGTGAACATGGCGCTAATCCTGAAAACGTACGTTTCTGCATGGAAACAGGGCTTGATTATGTTTCCTGTTCTCCGTACTCGGTTCCGATTGCAATGCTGGCAGTTGCCCAGGCAGAGATTGACGCTGAGGAAAGCAGAAGCTAAATAATCTTTGCGTAAAAAGTTAATGTAAACAAAAAAAAGGCTGCCAAACGGCAGCCTTTTTTATTGTAGAACTCTCCTATTGGTACTCGCCTTCGAAGCTCATGGATTTTTTAATTGTATCCTTAATTAACTGGGCAGCTTTTTTTGCGTCAGCTTCAGGAACTTTTCTTTGTCTGTTAAGCGAGTCTGCGAAGAATGTGGCAAGCGAATCAAATACTTCCGGCAATTGATAAAACACTATTGAGAAATTTACACCTGTGGGTTTGAGAACGGTGAAAGAACCATATGTTTCATTGGGTTCTTTTGCTACCATTACCCTGCTTTGGTTTTTTGCAATGATTATTTCCAGTTCATTGAACCTTTTAGGAATCCTTTCTCCTTCCGCCCTGCTGACAGGTTCCTGGAACTTAAGCTGATAAGTGTCTGGTTCAACCAAAACAAATAATTTCTTTCCGCCGGTAACAAATTGTAAACCAGTTTCGGTCATAAAAATTTCTTTTACGCCGGCATAGGATACAATTTCATAAATTGAGTAAGCGGAATTTGGGCTAAAGAAAGAAGAAACAATAAACCCATGAGCAAAAGGAAGTTTTCCCTGTGCATAAGCATCAAAAAGGTTGCGAAACTTTACATCAGATTTTTCAATTGGTTTTGCGGTGGGTTTTGGTGCAGAAACTTGAGTTACAGGTGCAGCTTTCGGTGCGGCTGGTTTTTTTACAGCAGCTTTTGCTGCAGGCTTTTTAGCGACGGCTTTTTTTGCAGCCGGCTTTTTCACCGCGGCTTTCTTGGCGGCTGGTTTTTTTGCTGCAGCTTTTTTAGCAGCCGGCTTTTTAACGGCTTTTTTTGCTGCCGGCTTTTTCGCCGCGGCTTTCTTGGCGGCTGGTTTTTTTGCTACAGCTTTTTTAGCAGCCGACTTTTTAACGGCTTTTTTCGCCGCGGGCTTTTTCGCCACTGGCTTTTTTTTAGCCACTTTCTTGGCGGCCGGCTTTTTTGTTGCGGCTTTTTTAGCTGCTGGCTTTTTCGCCGCCGGTTTTTTTATACTTGACATTCGTTCCCCCTAATTTTTTATGGTTCATAATTAATAATACATTATAAACCTATTTTTCGCAAAGTGCCAGAATAAAATTCGGCTCTTTGTTTAAGTACACTTTGCCAATGTTACTGCACAAGTAGTGACAATTTCGTCTACAGAAGCGCCCCTTGACAGATCACTGATTGGTTTGGCGAAACCCTGCAGAAACGGTCCGTAAGCCTGAGCCTTGCCCAAACGCTGAACCAGTTTATAGCCGATATTCCCGGAATCCAAATTCGGAAAAACCAGGACATTAACTTTTCCGCGTACAGGGCTGCCTGGAGCTTTTTTTTCCAACACCGAAGGGACAAGGGCGGAGTCAGCCTGCAATTCGCCGTCAAAAAGAAACGAAGGATTTCTACTTTTCAGTATTTCAACAGAATTTTGTACTTTTGTAACATCGTCATGTTTTGCG
>Ga0123356_10001842_pt1 | contig 22993 bp, 17 predicted proteins | sample TergutEmb28metaG_2_FD_92546 | JGI IMG/M metagenome (GOLD analysis project Ga0123356, IMG submission 92546) | Embiratermes neotenicus P3 segment gut microbial communities from Petit-Saut dam, French Guiana - Emb289 P3 | ecosystem: Host-associated > Arthropoda: Insects > Digestive system > Gut ...
ACGGTTCATCGGACGCAGAGTTTACATCGTTGTTACTAAAAATAAAGAAGAACTGTAGAAACTGTTAAACAAAAAATCAGAGACATCAACATACTACTGTAAAGTCAAGAGCTGAATACATACCTTTTTTTAACGGATTTCATTTTGTACTTGAATTTGTTGTTTAGTTTTTGCTATTTTTACAGTCTGAATGTAACTCTATAGTTGGTACAAGTTTGTCTTTGTTGTGAGTTTGTAAATTAGTGTCTTTTGAGATGTTTGTGTGAGAGGGTGTTTGGTTGGCAAGTTTCTGTTGGAAAGGTTTGTGTTTTTCCAAGGAAGACGGTGTACTTTTGATGTATTCCTCTTGTTTCTGTGGTGTAGGGGTGATGAGGTTGTGGTTGAGGGTGAAAAAAGTGTCGTTTTAAGGGTTGGTTTATTGTTAAAGGTGGGTGTGTGTTATTGATTTTTTAAAAAATGTGGTTACTCGTTATACAGTTAAGTATATTAGTCTTGTTTCTGTTACTTGAATGTTATGATACAAAATAGTATAAAATCTAAAAATTTATTTTCGATGATTGCAGTATTACTGATATTGTCTTTTGTTACATCAATGGTTGCATTGCCAGATGCAAACGCACAAGCAACAACGCGTCAGATAGCTACATGGCCTTTTGTTGATGCTATTCCAAAGACTGCTGGTGTTGGACAACCGGTTCTAATTAACTGGGGTCTACTAAACTACTTAAACAATGTTAATGATGGCTGGAACGTAACTGTACAAATAACACATCCTAACGGAAAAGTCGAAAACATTACCGCAAAAACATGGTCTACTGGCACAGTTGGCAGAAAAATGTCCTTCTCAGAACCAGGAAACTATACACTACAAGCCCTTTACGATGGAGAAACATACACATGGACCACAGGAAGTGGGACAAATACTGTTGTAAATGGTGGCTATTATAAACCATCTATTAGCGAAAACGTTACTTTGCAGATACTTGCAGGTTATTGGAAGCCTGATTATCCGGGTCATTCTCATCCAACGGAGTACTGGACACGACCAGTTGATTCCCAACTGCGCGAATGGTACTCTATTATGGGAAGCTGGGTAGAAGGTAGCCGTACCACCAATCGAGTTGCTCCTTGGAATAAAGGACCTGAAAGCGCTCACATCCTATGGAGTACACCTATGGGTGACACCCCTGGCGGTTTATCAGGTGGAGCCAATGGACCTATTGGCTTCCAAACTGGAGATGCTTATGAAGGCAAATTCGAAAACGCCGTCATCATAGCAGGCGTTCTATACAACAACAGATATGTTGCCAACTCACCAAGACAAACAGTTGTCGCAATTGACCTACACACAGGCAAAACACTCTGGGAAAAAGACTTTAACTTTGGCAGCTCTGCCGCCAACAGAATCACACGTGGACAAATACTAAACTTCCTTAGCGAAAATAACCGTGGTTCATGGGCCTATCTTTGGTTTACTTTTACAACCGGAACCGGTGCTAACGCAATTACTACCATGTATGGTGTTGACCCTGCAACTGGCGATCTTAAATATAACATGACCAACGTCCCAGGTGGAACTTTTTACATAGGTCCAAGCGGTGAAATGCTAAAATATGCAGTTACCAACATTGGAACTACAGCTAATCCAAACTGGCGTCTAACCCAATGGAACTCTACACACGTAGTTGCTAACAGTGGTGCTACTGGCGCTACAAGCGATGCTTGGGGTAGTCAAATTCAAGGCAGACAATACAACGCAACAAGAGGATACGACATAAATGTTTCCATAACAGGACTAACAACAGCTCCGGGAAGTATAGTTACAGCATTTCCAGAAGATCGTGTTATTCTCTCATCTACAGTTAACGCAGATGGTCTATTTCTTACAGGAGTTAGCCTTGACCCGGAAAATCTAGGATACCTGATCTTTAATAGACGTGAATTTAAGGCCCCTGCTGAATGGGCAGACTTTGACTTTAGCGGCTATGCATCACAGAATGCTTGGGTAACTTTTAGCAATGACCCCTATGTAGGTGTTTTCTGGACAAAGGATAACAGATGCAACTATGGTTTTAGCTTAGAAACTGGCAGATTCTTGTGGCAAACAGAATCACGTATGTACTCCGATGCATGGGTTTCTCCTAAAGGCTTGATTTCTTACGGTAACTTTTATTCATCAGGTGTTGGCGGTGTTGCATATTGCTTTGACGCTCTAACGGGTGAGTTACTTTGGACGTATGAAGCTACAGACAAATACAATGAATCCTATCACGGCGAAAACTGGTGGCTAATCATATTGTTTGTCACAGACGGTAAAGTTTACTTTGGTCACATGGTACACTCTAACACAGTGCCTATCTCAAGAGGTGCACCGTTTCTTGCGCTTGATGCAGAGACAGGTGAGGTTGTTTGGGAGATTGATGGAGCATTCCGTCAGAGCCAATGGGCTGGTCTTGCAATGATTGGTGATAGCATAATTGTTACTCCAGATGTGTATGATCAACAAATCTATGCTGTTGGTAAAGGCCCAAGCGAAGTAACTGTTTCAGTATCTAACGATATAACTACAGCAGGTCAACCAATCAAAGTTTCAGGAACAGTCATGGACGTCTCACCCGGCACACAGCAAGACAACCTAAAACTCCGATTCCCAGGCGGCGTACCAGCAGTCAGCGACGAAAGCCAAAGCGAATGGATGCTCTACCTCTACAAACAATTCGAACAACCAATGACCGTAAAAGGCATAGAAATTACAGTATACGCATACGACGGCGAAGACGTAATACCCATAGGCACAACAACCAGCGACTCCCGCGGCAGATTCTCAATAAACTGGATACCTGACAAAGAAGGTGACTATGACATTTGGGCATACTTTGAAGGCACCGCAGCATTCTTTGGTGACGACGCAAAAACAGAAATATCCGTATACGCAGCAGCACCCACACTCGAACCAGAACCAACACCACCATACGAATGGTACATCATCGGCGCAGCTATCCTCGTCATCGTTGTAAACCTAATCGTTACTCTACTTCTCAGAAAGAAATAGAACCAACCCAACCTTCTTTTTTTCTAATCCACTATTAACAATCTCCATTTGTTACTGCTCAGCCAGCGGTACTGGTTGATTTAGTGACCGTAACTCCGCAAATTTATCCCATAGATATCTGTCAAAAAATATTTAAAATGTGTAAACGCGCTAAATTCAGACTGCGCAACAACCCTGATAAAAATCACCAAGGCCACAATATACAGCGGTGCAGAAACAAACCTGCCCTACGTGCAGTGTTTAACAAAATATTTTTAGCGTTTTTGCGCGGTCTGAATTGCAGCTGATTCACAAAAATACTAACTGATTTTAACCCCAACAACACACTAACTCTTGATAATCCTAACAAAACATCCTTAAACCAGTATTTACGTTATATTTTTAGATCCTTAGAGGGTTTATTGGTTTTGTTTTATGGTGATTTACACGTTTAGTATATGGGCTAAACATATGGGATATGAGTATTTAAATTAAGAGTCTGGTAATTGCATTTTGGTTAAAGAAATAAGCCGTAAAAAGGGTTAAAAACGCAAATCAACTCCATTATGGGGAGATAATAAAAGAGTATATGGGATAAAAATGACGGAGTTACGGTTAGTGAAAAGTGTTTTTACAGCTGAAAATTCTAAATTCCGCAATTATGGGCACCAATTTCAATAAGTAGTTGTAAATTCTGACGATTTAGCTTCTAATTGCGAAAATAACTTGTAATTCACGTTTTTCTATAATGTTGCAATGTTGCCTATATGAACACCATAATTACGTCATGAAAAAATCATTAATTCAGACTGCGCAATAACCCAGATAAAAATCACCAAGACCACAACATATAGTATGCAGAAATAAACATACACTGTTTGCAGTGTTTGTCAAAGTCTTTTTTAACGTTTTTGCGCAGTCTGAATTAGGCACATCTTGTGATTAAAGTCTATTTTGTGGAGTTAAAAAAATTACTGACGCCTCGGTGTCTAAGGATGCGGAATTTAGGAAATCTATCTCAAACAACCAAAAATCATCCTTAGGATCAGTTCAAAAATAACTTGATCGCATTAGTGGTGAACTATCTGTATATTCTTGGGAAATACTGAGTTTTATTGGAATGATATTTTCAAGTTATTTGTTAACTGATTCTCAAGCACCCGAACTATCTATAATTTCAAGGAGCGGTCTATTGTTGTTGGCAATTGTTTGAGGCTAAAATGGGTTTGATAAAACTCGTGGTGTCAAAAAATAAGTAAAAAGGTTGGAAAAAGTTTTTCTGTATGCTTAGATTGGTTAAGGTTTTGTTTTGTCTATTTTTATGTCATTTTCTGCTTTTAATTGTTGAAGTTCTGCTGTAAGCTTTTGATTCGCTTCAAGTAGCATATTAACAGTTTTATTGAGTTGATTCATCATGTCATTAATACGTACATTCAATAAACCAATTTCATTCATCATTAATTGCTGTTGATCATTGTTCTCTGTTGTCACTTTTGTTCACCTCTGTTTTAAGCAGTATTTTCTTTTTTGTAGGACGCTATCTCTGCTTTCAACTCGTTCACTTCCGCTCTAAGTTTTTTCAGTTCAGCGAGCATTGGTACTGCTAACTTTTCGTAATGTATTCCTTCAGGGTTTCCTTGCTCGTCAACCCATGCAAGACTTGGACACAGAGCATGTACGTTTTCAGCTATAAGTCCAATTTGTAATCCATCGGTTTGTTTACGTTCTTTGTCTTTCCATTCAAATGAAACTGGTTTTAAATCATATACCCAAGAACTATTTTCAATGTCTTGAATGTTTTCTTTGTAGCGTTCTGATGATGAGTTTGGTGTAAATACCCCGTTGGACATGGCATAGACTGCTCTTGTTCCTCCTGATGATGCAACAAGACTTAGGACTGAAACCCAGTTTGAGTACCCTACGGATAATATGGGTGAGCCGTCAACTCCTGTTAGTACACTCCAATAGTTGCTTGAGTTGCCGCCAATGAAGCATGCGTTACCATATTTGTCAAGGCATACACCGCCATTATTTCCGCCGCCACCCCCACCGTAGTATGAGCGGTAGCCAACACCGTTTACATTGGATTTTAGAGTGCCACTTACGTTGATGTGGTCTCCATTGCCGTATGGTGCTGATATGGGTGATAAAGCGTTAAGATAGGCTGTTTTAACAACTATGCCTTCCCATATGTTTAACGGATTTCCTAGAGCTAAATTGGCGGTTGCAGGGTGTAAACTAGTAGTTACAGTATTACCTACACCAAGATGCCCATGAATACTAACATTACCTACATCCAAATTGCCAGGCGTTTCATCACTTAAAACGTTGTTAATAACTAGTGATTGTCGTATGTAGAGGGTGTCAAAGTTACCTGCATATTTAGAAGTTGGACCCAAAGGAATCCAAGCACCTGCACCGTTATATGAAAATAAGGTGTTAGCTGGATTACCGCTCACGCTATCAGTGCGAATGTACAGTTGACCCTTTTCTGCGTTTGAGGGAAATATCGTGCCTGAAGGAACTCCTGGTACGTTAAGCTTGCCACCACCACCTAGTCGAGACATGTCTGCATTGTTCAAAATTATTTTTGGTATATCGACTTGGTTATGAAGGCCACTGCCTAGATATAATGCTCCTTGATTAGCAGAAACAAAGCCTCCTGCACCAATATCTTTCTGTACTACAAGGCCATTATCAATTGCAAAGAGTGTCTCACCAGTTGGATTTGACCTGATCATAAACAAGTTTAAGTTAGCATCATCTGGGGGAGTTTTTGTGTTGTCAGTTATTGTTATCCAACTCTCACCGTGATTCGAAAATTTTTGTGGCTTCCACATGCCATTTTGGAACCACCACATACTTTTCACAATATCTGAAGGCGTCATATAAGGTGCTGGATTAGCCCTCAAAATTACCCGACCATTAAAATACTGCGGAGTTGTACTCATATTTTCACCTCCGAATTGAGTTTATTAGATATAATTGCAATATTGCTCAGCAGAGTAACTATCATCCATTTTGACAATTTGCCTGACTCAAGACTGTATTCAAAAATTGTAATCATTTTGAATCAACCGTTACTATACTATGTTATATTGTTATAATAATCTTGTGTTAACTGTCTAAAGGCTGATTATAAAAAATTGGGTCATGACTTAAACTAGTTTATTTCCAAATTCCAACACGTTTATGAGTAAACCAAAAACAATTGTGTGCATGCTCCACGATTTGGAGTAACAAATAGTCCTGCGAGCCAACCTCTTAAGCCTAGTACGAAACGTTAGATGCTTCCGCTCAATTCTCTAAGTATTGCTCTTACCTGTGTGCAAAATACCCTCAGGTATAGCGTCATGATAGGCAAAATTATCATCACAAAACACTGCCACGATTTCAACATTTAACTTTGACAATAGGGCTAAAAGTTTTTGCAACACTTCATGCTCTCTTGTGCCAAAAACATACGCAATAATTTCGCCCGTATCATGATTATTTATAGCGTGCCACAACCAGCAAGGAGTCTTTTTATACATGACTCTGCCCCACATTTCATCCATTTCTAAGCGTATTTTCAAGGGTTGACTTAGGTTTTTGTATTTGGGGTTTAGGTTGGTTTGGAGTTTTTCTGTTTTTTTAAAACCGACATGACAGTGTTTTGACTAATGCATGGTACGCGTGAGATGTCTCGTATGCTGTTGCCGTTTAGGGACATTTTTATTATCATTTGTTTGGTTTGGGGTGTGGCTCCAGTGTTTTTGTAGGGTGGTTTGGAAGGTTTTTCCACAAGTGTTACATTTGCATCTTGGGGTTTCATTTGTTGGTTGTTTGCCCATTTTTACTACGTTTTCACTTCTACAATGTATGCATTTTATAGATACTTTTACCACACTAATCCTCATGATAATATCCACTATTCCACTTATAAACTAGTTTGAGGCATGACCAAAAGCAGAGTTACGGTTACAGATGCTTTTACCACAACTGATCCTCGTCAAAATAACAAGGTTCCATTCACTTATAAACTATTTTGAGGCATAACCCAGATTTTGTGTAGGCCACGTTTATGAGACAAGTATAGTTTGGCTTTTTGTTTTGTTTCTTTTATATACAAATGCAATAGTTAGTGTTACTATTATAGTGCCTAAAGTAGCAGTTAAGACTAGTTCGGATAAGTTACGCTCTGATAGGTTTGTACCCTTTTGAGATTCTGTTTGGTCTAAAGATGAGGTTTGACTTGGACTGGGGGTTGGTTGATTTGTGTTTCCATTGTCTGAATATTGTCCGAAGGTGACTGTTTTTGTATTACTCCAATCGCTCTCTGCACGTAAAGTTTCTACGTGGCTGCTTTCAAATGGGGGACCTAGTTCGGTTGGGACTTGTCTCCATTCTTGTGCTTGTACTTGAAAATCTGCTTTTCCTTCCAAAGGATAATAGTAATAGTTCTGGCCTGGGTTGCTTGTGAGTATTGTTTCGGGACTTGGTAGGGCAAGTACTACTGTTGTTAGTGGAGAGGTGTGATCAAGTGTAATTTTGCTTGTGATGGTGTTCCATTCGTTTGAGAAGGCTCCTTTCATTCGAATTAGGTAATAAAAGTAACCGCCATGGTCAGTTGAGATGTTTTTTTTGTTAATGGTAAAGGTTAGTGTTCTGTTGTCTATGTGGTATGCGGGGTGTTCTATTGTTTTGCCTGTGAATGGATCTTTGGATGTACTTGCCGGTACGTCGTAGGAGTAATCATTGTAAGTGACCGAAACCAATTCAGGGGCAGGAAGTTGGGCTACTGAAGAGTTGGCATGTACCGTATTAAAATCTGTGACAAACCCAAAAAACAATGCATTAACCAAAACACACGATAAAAATACCCTACCTATCGTCTTCATCACAATCACTAAATTATAATAAAGACTCAAACATATTTAAAAATTGTTATAACTGATATGCCACAATCGTCGTGTTTACTCGTGTTTGGTAGATAATAGGTTCAACCTGTATTGATGTGTGTGGTGTGTGTTTTTTGAAATAAGTATGTTTTTTTTGCTTTAATTTTAACTTGTGGTGATGTTCTTTTTGTGGTCTTGTTTTTGATAAGGCTTAATAGTTGTTTCGGTGTGAACGTATGGTGTATTGTGATTGTTATGGTGGATGTTTGGCTTCCTTACGGTAAAACTGATGTTTGTATTCGAGTGCCTGCCCGTAATCTACTTGGTTCAATTGTTCCTGTGCAAAAATCAAGTGTCTCTGATTCTAAAGCAGAAATTGAGCGTGCCCTTAAAGAACCTATAGGCGCTAGTCGATTAAGTGAAATAGTTGCTGCTGCTAAGCCTGAAAGTAAGGTTGCCCTACTTGTTGATGATGTTGCATGTAAAAGTCCTGATGAGTTTACGGTGTTGTCTGTGCTTTCTGAATTAAATTTGGCGGGTGTAAAAGATGAGAATGTAACAATTATTCTTGGTTGTAACGTTAATAGTAGCTATACTAGTGGTGTTGTGGTTAAGCCTGAGGATTATGTTACTTTTTTAGGTGCTGAGGTTTTAAGTCGTGTTAAAGTAGTTACTCATGATGCTGCGGCAAAAGATCTTGTTTATGTTGGTACCACTAAATCACATGGGAACAAGGTTTTTCTTAACAGTCTCTTTGCAGAGGCAGATATTAAAATTTTGTTAAGTGATGTAAATGTGCATTATTATGCAGGTTATAGTGGAGGTGGGAAGAGTGTTGTGTCAGGAGTGAGTGGTGTGGAAACTATTCGGCATAACAGTGTTTTGATGCTTAACAGTGCTGCTAGGGCAGGTGTTTTAGATGGTAATCCTGTTTCTGAGGATCTGCTTGAAGTTGCGCGTATGGCAAAGGTAGATTTTGTTGTTAATCTTGTTAGGAACAGTAAGGGTGAAATTGTTAAAGTTTTTGCAGGCGATTTGGAGGCTGCTTTTTTGGAGGCGGTTAAACTTGTGGATGAAATATACAAAGTTAGTGTTGATCGTCGTGCCGATATTGTGGTTGTTAGTGCAGGGGGGTATCCTGTAGATGTGACTTTGTATCAAGCTTATAAGGCTGTAGATAATGTTTTAGATGTTGTTAAACGTGGGGGTGTGATTGTTCTTGTTGCAGAATGTTCTAAAGGGCATGGTAATCAAGTGTTTTATGATTGGATGGCTCGGTTAACTGACTTTAAGAGTACTGAAAAAGAAATAAAACGCAATTTTGCAATGGGTGGACATAAAGCTTACTGTTTGCTTAAGGTTCTTCAGAATCACCCTATCATTTTAGTCTCTTCTCTGCCTGATTATTATGCAACTAATGTGTTTAAACTAAAAACTGCCCGAGCAGTAAATGACGCGTTAACTGAAGCATTCAAGCTTGCAGGCTCAGCCTCAAGAGTATGGGTTGTACCTGCCGGAAGCCATACTTTGCCCGAATACAAATCCCCTGAAGAAACAAAAACTTAAAAGACCCAAAGCTTGACTTAAACAAGAAAAGAAGTAAAGCAAAGAGCGCAAACTTTAAGTTCACTTAGCTTACTCGTATTGAAGGCGACAAAATGGAAACATCCTATAATCTGCGAAAATTCGTTCCAAATGACTTGCAAGCAGTAATGCAAGCAAACCGTGTATGCCTCCCAGAAAATTATACAGACTTTTTCTTTATTGACCTACACCAACGCTTCCCCGAAACATTTATTGTAGCAGAGGAAAACGGCAAATTACTTGGATACATTATGTGTAGAATTGAAGTAGGCCTATCTAGTATAGGTCTTGGCGGTTTAGTACGCAAAGGACACGTGGTTTCTATAGCTGTTATGCCTCAAACAAGACGCAGAGGCGTAGCCCAAGCAGTTATTAATAAATCGCTTGAAGGCATGCAATACTATAAAGCTAAACAAGCCTTCCTAGAAGTTAGAGTAACCAATGAACCCGCTATTGCCCTTTACAAAAAATTAGGCTTTGAAATCAGCAAAACAATCAACGGATACTATTCCGACGGCGAAGACGCCTACGTAATGACAAAAAAACTAGCATAAACAACCCTAACAATCTCCAACACACCCTAACTACCCTTTCTATTACTGCTATTATTATAGGAGCACGTAAACTGTTTTGGGTTGATTATTTTTTGGTTCTTTCATAGTGATAGAGGTATTCTTGTGCGTATCCGGCATAAGCGCCAAAATAGTTTCTAGCAAAGGTTCCAAGTTTTTCGTACTCTGCATTACTTAACGAGTCATGTCTCAAAAGCTGCTCAACTAAACCCGCAGGTAACTGATCCGCATACTGCTTAAGCAATATACGCTTAACCCAAACATCCACTGGAAAAGCTTCCATCTTTTCCAACGAAAATAAAAGCACACAATCAGCAACTTTTAAACCTACACCTGAAAACTCAAAAAGACGCCTCTTCGCCTCAACATACGACAACCGCCTAAAACTCTCCAAATCAATCCGCTCCTCCCAAACCCGTTTTGCCGTTACCTGCACATATTTTGCCCTATAACCCAACCCGCACGCCTCTAACCCCTCTACACTTGCCCCAGCCAACTTTTCCACTGACGGAAACAACCAAAAAGTTTGACCATCAAAACAACATTTTTCTCCATACTTTTGAGACATTTTAAAAAGCGTCTGTTCTATAGCCGCTATATTCTTGTAAGTGGCACAGATAAAACTGATTAAACATTCCCACGGATCTTGACGAATAAGCCGTAAACCTTCAAACTGTTTAATAGCCGCTGATATGTACGGGTCTTTGTTGATACACTGGGTTATTTTTGTTAAATCATCCCCTAAACCAAAAAAACCCCTAACAAAAGATGTATCTACACCTTCAAACTCTAAACAATTACCGACTTGACGAATTTTAAAAATTTTATCCCCTAAAAGACCATACCACCAATCCTTTTGCTTTCTAAATCGAAACACTTGACCGCAACAAAGCGAAACATCCAAATCAAACACTACATCACCCAATTCAAACTTCATTTTAACTCCCCTTCATAAATTTGTCTGGTTTAGGCACATCCTCAACTAAACCTTTACGTTTACGCAATTCCCTTACGGTTTGCTCCGATAACCTCTCCAAAAGTTTCTCCCAATGATCAAATATAAATTGCCAAACCGCCCGCCCTGATGTTGCAGAACGAAGTTCTTTAGAAAAATCAAAAGTTTCAGCAACCGGTATGTAACCCTCAAGAGTTGTAAGCAAACCATTTTGTTTAAAACTTTTAACTCTACCCCGCCGAGTAGTTAAAATCCTTAAACATTCACCTGCAAATTCAGAAGAAACTGAAACAGTCACAGCATAAATGGGTTCAAACAAGACAGGCTTAGCAGTTAAACAGGACGCAAAAACGGCCTTACCCACTTTATGCATAACATCCTGTGAACTCTCTTGATTTAAATTGTGTTGCAAATCCACTAGCTTTACTTTCACACACCGCATAGGTTCACCACAAAGAGGCCCCGTACTACAGGCGTACCTAAACCCACTAATTAACAATTTTAAAAACTCTTCAGGCACCTCTTTATTTTTGGGGGTTCTAAAATCCACAAGAACATTATTGCCCTTCACATCAAAACACAAAAAACTCCCCTCTTTAAAAGTCCCCATTGAATTTTCCTCCACAGACTCAACTTGAACACTAAAACTAGTCTGCCCCTCTGAATCTTTCACACAGACCACAACACCTTGCTGAGTGATGCCCTCCATGTAAACAACCCTTGGCAAAGAAACCATAACATCTAAACCAAAATCACGACCCAACTGATTAGCCGCAAGCTCAAGATGCAATTCACCCATACCACTTAACAAATACTCCCCCGTCTCTTTATGAATTATAACATGCAAATTCGGATCTTCAGACGACATTTTCTCCAACGCCCCAAGCAACTCTGATAATTGCTGAGGCTTCTTAGGTTCAACAGCAACAGTTACCACAGGCTCCGAAACATAACTCATACACTCAAAAGGCGAACCCTCTTCCTTATGAACCAAATCAACTATGGTCTCTCCAATATTAACCAACAAAGGCAAAAAAACCTTAACTAAATTACCTGCAGACACCTCAAAAACTTCCTCTTGAAAAAAACCCATATCAAGATAAACATTACCCACCTCCACCTCCTTTGAAATGCCAACTATATACACTTTACAACCTTTACCAATTTTTCCTGAAAAAACTCTGCCTGTTACAACACAACCACCATCTTGAGCAGCAGTCACATTAGTTACATACATAACAATGGGACCATCATCTTGACATTTAGCTAAAGCACAACCCATAATTGAATCCACAAGTGTACCTTGAAAAGCTTTAACACGATAAGCTTGCGCCTCACACGGATTAGGCAGAGTATTTATCATCATTTCAAGAATTGCTTTATGAACAGGAATTGTTTTCCCCAATTTTTCCATATCATGTTGCTGATAAGCAGTTATTATATCTGAAAACTTTACTGCTTTCTGTTTAGCAATATCCAAAGTAAAACCCCACCCATGTAGAGCTGCCCCAAAAACCACATTACCTTTCTGGGGACTAATTTTCCATTGCGTCTTATAGGGGGTTTCACCGTAAACTTCTATGAGATCATTAAAACTATCAATGATGTGGCTAAGTTTTTTTTGAATTTGCTCCGCGTTAAGCTGTAGCTCAGTGATTAGCCGATCTACTTTATTGATAAATAACACTGGGCAAACGCGTTCTTTGAGGGCTTGACGTGTGACAATTTCTGTTTGAGCCATAATCCCTTCTACGGCGTCTATAACAACTATGGCTCCATCAATTGTGCGAAGTGCTCGAGTGACCTTGCCTGTGAAATCTACATGTCCTGGTGTGTCAACTAAATTAACAATATAGTTGCCTTTGAGGGTTTTATAGAAGAGGCTAATGTTAGCGGTTTTTATGGTAATTTTACGTTTCTGCTCATCTGCTAAATAATCCAGCACCCGTGCGGTTCCAGCCATTGACGATGCAAGCAAGCCCGCACCCGATAGAAGCGAATCAGCTAAGGTAGTTTTGCCGTGATCAATATGGGCAATTATCCCAACGTTACGAATCGATTCTTTGTTGCCCATTAACTCTTGAATTTGTGTTACTTGTCTAAACCGCGGCATAACCATAACCTGCTTAAAACCTAGATAGTACAACTATTAAAATTTAATAGTTTAGAGTCTTTTTACTGTGTTGACAATGAGGAAAAAATGTGAGACCACTTGTTAAATTACCTATCGAAAAACTAGTTGAGGAGCCGTATGCCTCAATTCTTTGCTATCCACATGCTAAGCCGTTGGAAGTGGAAAGTAGGCTTTTGGAGTTAAAAGATTTGGGAGTTGTGGCTGTCGAGTTTACAGGTGATGGTTCTGCTGCAAGTATACCTGTGCTGGGTAAAGGTTATGTGGGTATTGTTGTTGTTGCATACCTCAAAGGGGGTGAACGGTTGGCGTTAAAGATGCGTCGTCTTGATGGTGGTAGGGATGATTTTTTCCATGAAGCTGATATGTTGCAGAGAGCTAACAAGATTGAAGTGGGTCCAAAGTTTGTGGCGGTTACTAAGAACTTTTTGCTTTCTCAACTTGTTGATGGTGATTTATTGGTTGATTGGCTGTTTAATCATAAGGAGAAGGTTACTGTTCGCTGTGTTTTGGAGGATGTTTTAGAGCAGTGTTGGCGTCTTGATGAGGTGGGTTTGGATCATGGTGAATTAAGTAAAGCTCCTCGTCATTTACTTATGGACAAGGTGGGTAAACCGTTTATTGTGGATTTTGAAACCGCCAGTATCAAACGTAGAGTTGCAAACGTTACCTCTGTTTGTCAATATCTTTTTGTTGGAAACAGTTATGTGCCCCGACTGGTATGGGAAGTTTTGGGAGAAAAAAATAGAGACAAAATTGTTGAGGTACTGCGAAATTATAAGAAAGAGCGCAGTAGGGTCTGTTTTGACACTTTACTACAAGTATGTCTTTAACAGGTTGTTGTAGTTAGATATTGGAAGTTGACAGACGTTTTTGGTGTTTATAACGGTAAGTTGGGGGATGTTGGTGTTTTGATAGTTTTTTGTGTTTAACTGTTGTGTTGGTTTTGTGACGAAAGTTTTTTTGAGGTTTGTATGTTGTTATGTGTGTGTTTTGTTTTTCTATGCGTCCATAATTAGCATACACGTTTTGTAGGTGCGCTTAATTCGTTAGTTTTTTATTTTTTGGAAGCAATGGTTGTGTTTGGAAGTGTTTTTGGGGTTGTTTTGGTTTTAGTTTAAGCGACTATGGTTTGTAGTTGTTTTTGTTTTGTTGCGTTTTTGAGTTCTAGTGCTATGCGTTTGCCCATGTACATGTTTTCGCCGTAGCGTAAGTAGGCGTAGGGTGATGTGCCTATGCCAACGTTTGTGCCTGCTACGATGCGTGCTGAAATTTCAAAGGTATAGATTTTAAGATCTTCTGTGATTACGGTTTCAAGGCAGAAGGGTCCAATGATGCCTGGAGGTGCAAGTTGGACAGCTTTTTTGTGTACTGCTTCTCCCATGCGCATGATGTCTGGCAGGAGAGATTCTCGCAGAACTATTGGAAAGTTTCCAACAACAGTATATGTTGGGGCTATGTCAATTTCTATTTGTTCTGTGGCAGGAATTTTTCCAATGGCGTCCACTGCGGTTTCGTAACGACGATCCATGGCGAGTAGTTCAACATCGCTGTTTAAAATGCTGCTAAAATAGCTTGGATACACGTTTACCCCAAGAACATACTCTTGCAGGTGCACTGTTTCTATGTCTTGTTTGGTAACTAGACCTTTCTCTATCATTTTATCTGCCCTTTGATAGAAACCTTTAGCTGAATTAGCTAGAAAATAGCCTCTGCCACCTTTAGCACCTTGCATTTTTGCAATAACCAACCGGTCAATGTCATCTGGGGACTCAAACGTTGACGGTAACCTTAAACCCGCCTGACGTAGCCATTCTTCTTGACTTTTACGATTAGCTTCCCACTGCAACAGTTTACGATTTCCCATCATAGGCACTTTAAGGCTGCTTACAAGTTGCTCAGTGCTCAAGTATGCTGTAAAAGAACCATGTGGAATTAAAATTACGTTAAGACTGCGGAGACGCTCTTGAAGAGTCTCGCTTAAAAGTTCAGTAAAATCTTTAACAATTATAAGCTCATCCACAACAGGATATTTCTGATACATGATAACATCTTTTTCTTTACAAATACAAACAGTTCGTAAACCTTCTTCTTTTGCACCTTTAAAAATATTAAGAGACGAATGAGAACCTAAAGTGCCAACTGCAAGTTTTGTCTTATCATATTTATCAAGTATTTTTTGAATATCTTGCGATTCTATCATTATGTAACCACTTCAGATAATCGATCTTTACGCAGAGCCCGTTTAACTTCCATAGCAACACGTTTGCCCGGACCTACTTCAACACCGTATTTATACTTCATATAAGGTGAAGTAGGTTCAACACAAGGACATCCCGGAACACGAGGACTTACATCAAACACACGAAACTCTAAATCTTTAGTAACCGCACCCTGCAATGCAAACAACCCAATCATCCCAGGCGGATACTCTTTAAAACAAATAGAAACAAACTTTTCTGCCGCCTCAAAAATCTTTTCCAGTTGACTCTCACGCATAGTTACCCCCTGATGCCCTATCTCGATGTTTTGCGTAGGAATTTTTAACTCAAGCTGCTCTTGAGCAGGCATATCCAAAACACCATCCAAATCTGTTTGAATACGCCTATCAAACCCTAAAAGATCAATTTCATCATTTAACGGAGAGTAGAAATAGTTTGCATTAAATTTTGCACCAATCACATACTCCTCTATAACTGCTTGCTCAAGGGCTTCTTTAGTTATTATGCCTGCGTTTAACCGTTTTTCTGCCTCCCTTTGATACTCTGCATAACTTGAAGCATAAAAGAACGCACGCTCAATCGAACGACTTTTTTCTGGAACTTTAATTATTGCAGGACAATCTATGTCTTGCGGCGACTTTATACTACGCGGCAACTCTATCCCTGCTTCTTTTAACAACCACAACTGATTCCTAGATAAAGTACGCTCTTCAGTTTTTAACAAATACCTATTACCCATCAAAGGAACAACAAATTTTTGTTCAATTTCCTCATAACCAGCATAGACACTAAAGGAACGATTAGGTACAAAAACCGTGTTAAGCTCACATAACTCTTTAACAGTTTCAGGTTTAGTGATGTCTTGAAACTGATCAAGAAATATGATTTTATCAAAAATGTTGCGATAATAACGGGCATATGTTTTTTCACGTCCATTTTGACATACAACAACCGTTTTGAAACCTTCCTGCTTGGCACCTGCAGCTATTTCAAGTGCCGAATGGCTACCTAAAACACCTATGTGAACATTCTCAGGATTATAGTTCGCAATGATCTGATTAACTCGCTTTTGCATACTACTACTGTTGCTACTACTGCTGCTGCTCATACTTCTTCACTCATATACTCTACGTACTCACTAATAACATCACCGTGTTGATACCGCCTAAAAATCTGTCCTTAAGGACAATACCAAACAATACTCAACCAATAGTATCCCTTTACACAATTATTTTTCGATACAATAAACATCCTTCGTGGTACATAGTATTGTTTCACGTGCCAACTCAGTCTGTTTTATTACCTATTATTGTGTGCTTTTCGTGCATGCATCTGTAAGTACAGTTCGGTCCACGCTTTGTTTTGCCACATCGAAACCGTGAGTGAGACACACAGCACCAGTGAAATGTACATTACCATTTTGACCACATTTTACTGCCGAGCAATCCAATAGTGCCTAATAAGTATACCTTTGTTCTCGTCAACAAATTCTGGTTTATAGCGCATATTCTTCTCACGTGGCATCAAGAGAGTTTTTGTTTGTCTAAAATGTTTGAAATATCTTGCCCTTGAGGGGGTTGAATTTGATGTTTTCTTTTTGTGAATATAAAAGTGGGGTTGGTAGTTAAAGTGGGGTTTTTTGTTTTAGCCTAGGCAGTGTCTGATTTTTGCTGCTTCTATTAATGAGTTGCGTGCTTCTGTTTCTTCGCCTTCTAGGTAGTTGATTAAAAAGTTGTTTGTAAAGTTTTCGTGTTTTCGGTGTTCTAACGTTCTAGGGCCTAGTTTTATGTCGATTTTTTCTTCTACTGTTTTGAGGTCTGCTAGAACGCGGGTTAGGGCGAGTCGTAGGGTGTCAACGTTCATGCCTGCGCGTTTGGCGACGCGTGGATGCATTTCCATTAGCATGTTTACGTTCTCCCAGCTGACATAGCCTCCAACGCTGTTGAAGTCGTGTTTTAGGTTAACGTATGTTTTGTTTAGTGTGTTGTATTCTGTTTCTGTTATGTCTTCGAGGGCTTTTGCGCCGATGAATTCGGGGGGAACACCTATGCTGTAGAGTGCGGCTGCAAATGGGATGGCTCTTGGTAGGCTTACTCCGGCAACACTTCGGCTGTATCCAAATAGGCCTATGTGTAGTTTTCTGGCTCGGCGTTGTGGTACATATGGTGAGAGGCAGTTTACAAGTGGGGCAAGTACTTCGGCGACGCATTCGTATTGTTTTTTGCATTTGTCAAGTATATTGTCTAATAGTTTTTCTTCTTCAGGTGTGATAGGGTCTGGTTCTTCGTTTGGTAGGCGGGTGTTTAAAGTTTTTATGCATTCTTGTACTTGTTCTAGGGGGTAATCGTATCGTGCTGCGGATTGGACGGTAACTGTTGAGAGGCCTTTGTATTCTTGTAGAAAGTGTTCTACGTTGATGGGTGAGAGGTGTCCTCGGAAGGGTTTGGAGCCAACACCTAAGATTGGGTGTATGGCGACGTTTTCTTGTTTTTCAAGTTTTTTAAGTTTGTAGAGTCCAATTTTTGAGAGTAAAACCGCGCAGATTAGTCCATAGTTTAATGCTGGGTCTGAGCGGGCTATGAAAACTCGCATGTGTTTGGGTTTGACTGTTTTAATGTAGGGTTTTATAATGTTGTCAACGTTGTATATGCTTTTATAGTCTTCAACTAGGGGGATGATGTTGATGCTTTTGGGGTTTGTTGAACCTATCCAGTCTTTGGCTTGGGTGTTTTCGTCTAGTTGGGTTTCTTCGCCGTGTACTATGGCGTTTTTATAGTAATTATATAGCCATACAGGTTCTTTTCCGTCTGTTGTGAAAGGTAGAATTACTTCAAAAATTGGTGTGACGTCTTTTTTGTAGAAGCTTGTTGCGGCGTCATATGCCATGGGAATGTTTTGAAGGGTTTCTGTTACAACTTTTTTTTCTATGGCTTCAATTTTAGGGTTAGGAATACGGTAAGTTAGAAACTCGTCTTTTCCTACGAGACGATTTTCAAAGAACTTCCAGTGTTTATCCATTAATTTGCGAAGAACTCGGGTGTCAACATCTTTGCCTTCGCTGTCCCACATGACTTCTTGGCAACCCAAAGTGTCGTAAGCGTAATATGCCTCAAATACTTCGGCGTTGCCGTCAATTACTGGGCCTTTGCACCATTCAGGCACATTTACGTTATCAGGATGCTGGGTTGACATAGTCTTGGGTATTTTTTCCTCGTTTTTCATAGTCTCATCTCTTCAAATATTCAAACACTGAAATAACCAAGGAAGCTACACATCAACTATTTCAATTTTACAATAAAAATACCCGCTTTTTATCTTCTTTTTGGTTAGTTGGTTTTTCTGGTGAACCTTGAGTTGGATGGATTTAACATAACAGTTTTAAGTCTTTACCCCTTTAAATTCTACATGAACACGGCACATAAAAAAGAAGAAGCCATAACAGTAGTGGTACGTATGTTGTGGGAAGCTAATGATCAGGCTTCTGAGGCTTTTCGGCAGGGTGATTATCAAGGTGCGATTGAATGCTACAATGAGGCGTTGCATCTTTGTAGTTTGCTTTCGGTAGAGGTAGTGTTTGATAGGGCTAGGTTTGAGGCTATTGTTCATGCGGGGTTGTCTGCAGCTTTTGGTCGTCAGGGTAAGCATATGGAGAGTTTTGCTGCCTCTAATAAGGCTCTTGTTTTTTTTGATCAGGTTAGTGAGTTGGATGCTGTGGAAACAAGTAAATTTTTGATGGCACAGGTAAATCAGGGTACTGCTTTGGCTGCTTTAGGTTGTTTGCCGGCTGCTTTAGAGGCCTTGCATAAGGCAAAACAAGTTTTCCTCAACAAAAGTTTAGATCCGGCTAAAAATAAACAATGGCTAGAGATAGTGGAAGGTAACATTGTAGCCATTAATGGTCAAATAGAAAAGTGTCAGCCGTCTCTGTAGTAGGTTATGTTTTTAATGTTGAACTTTAATATGCTGTTTGAAGTGATACTGTAATATGAATACTTGGCGTATTTTGCCTTTTGAAGTTCGTAGTGCTGCTTGGAACATGGCAATTGATGAGGCAATCCTGCAGGCTTGTATTGCCGGAAAAGTGCCTAACACGTTGCGGCTCTACCGTTGGAGTCCCTCTGCGGTAAGCATTGGAAGAAATCAAGTTGTTGACGATACAGTTTATCTTCAAACCGCTAAACAGTTTGGGGTAGATGTGGTGCGACGTTGTAGCGGTGGAGGAACCGTTTACCATGATTGCAATGGTGAGGTTACTTATAGTGTGGTTGCTAAAACTTTTGATATAGGCAACCTTAACGATATAGCTAGTGTTTACTTTAAAATTTATGAAGCCCTAACCGATGCCCTGCGACTCTTAGGTATTTCAGCAGATTTTAACCCCGGAGATGCAAAATTTTGTCCCAACCTAACCGTGGAAAATAAAAAAATTTCCGGCAGCAGCCAAACCCTCTCCCAAGGATACGTTTTACAACATGGCACACTTTTACAAAGTGTTGATTTAGACAAAATGTTTCAATTACTTAAACTAAAAAACCTCTCCTGCACCCAAGCAACTGAACTTGGACGACAAAAAATAACCAGCATAAACACAACCTTAGGACACCCAATCAGCCCTGACACAGTTGCCAACGCATTAAAACAGGGCTTTAAAGCAATCCTAAAAATTCAACTAAACGAAAATCCTCTAACAACATTTGAGGAAGAACTAGCCACCCAATTGTATAAAGAAAAATATTCAACTAAAAAATGGACCTTAAACCCCAAACTCCCTTAAACTCTCTCTCTTTCTTTATTTTTTCTTTTATCATTTTTTTTTATTCTTTGTGCCATCTTACCCCTTGCGTTGTGTCCTCAACTACAATACCTAACGCTCTAAGTTGATCCCGAATAAAATCAGCTTCTTTCCAGTCTTTAGCTTTACGCGCCGCTTCCCGTTTCTGCACAAGAACCTCAATATCCCCCGATAAAGGCTCTTCATTTTCCACTTTATCAATAACACCCAACACCGAATTAAACTGCATCAAACATTTACTAACCTGCTCAGCCTCCTCCATGTTTACTAACCCCTCATCAAGCAGATTATTAATCTCTCGCACAAACTCAAAAAGAACTGCTAAAGCTATACTAATGTTTAAATCATCATTCATAGCCTCAGCAAAACATTGCCTCACACGCTGAACCTGCATAACAACCCTACCCTCACTACTACCTCTGCTGCTGTTGTTTTCTATATTTTGAAGTCTGCGTACAAGATTTTTAAGACGATCAATTGCACTTTTAGCTGCATTTAAACCCTCAAATGTAAAATTAAACTGTTGACGATAATGCGTAGACAACAACAAGTAACGAATAGCCAAAGGATCATAACCCTTCGCAAACAAATCCCGCAAAGTGTAAAAATTACCAAACCGTTTACTCATCTTTCTACCTTCAACCTGCAAATGCTCATTGTGCATCCAATAACGCACAAAAACCTTACCCGTTGCCGCCTCACTCTGCGCAATCTCATTTTCATGATGAGGAAACATGTTATCAACCCCTCCACAATGAATATCAAAAGTTTCCCCCAAATACTTCATACTCATAGCACTACACTCAATATGCCAACCCGGACGACCCTTACCTAACTCTGTTTCCCAAAAAGCATCCCCATCCTCAGAGGTGTAAACCTTCCAAAGCGCAAAATCTTGAACATCCTCTTTAGCATACTCATCCTGACTAACCCGCGCACCCGCTTTAAGCTCCCCCACCTTTAAATGAGAAAGCTTACCATACCCTGAAAACTTGGAAACCGCATAATAAATCGAACCATCCTCCCCACGATAAGCAAAACCTTTAGCCTGCAAAATCTTGATAATATCAACCATCTCAGCCACATGATCCGTCGCACACGGATAAACATCAGCAGACTCAATGTTAAGCATAGCAATATCTTCAAAAAAAGCCTTAACATAAAAATCCGTAAACTGCCTAAGCCCCACCCCTCGCACTTGACTACCCCTAATAGTTTTATCATCCACATCGGTAAGATTCATAACATGAATAACCTTAAACCCACAATACCGCAACCAACGCTTCAATAAATCTTCAAACAAAAACGCCCGAAAATTACCAATATGCGCATAATCATAAACCGTTGGACCACAAGTATACATTTTCACCTCACCCTGCTTAATTGAAGTAAAAACCTCTTTCTGCCGTGTTAAAGTATTAAAGACATAGAATGGAAATTGATTGGAGACCACTTTCTCAGCTCAGAGAAGGTTAACAAAATTATTATTTAAGCCTAACTCTAACAACTCTACTAACCCTTCATAGATACTTTTGTTAGCAATCAAAACTAACGTCACATTTCAGTTGTTGGTTCTTCTTGGGTTGTTGGTTCTTCTTGGGTTGTTGGTTCTTCTTGGGTTGTTGGTTCTTCTTGGGTTGTTGGTTCTTCTTGGGTGATAGTTTTTTGTGTTGTGTTTGTTTTTTTCTTTATTAGAGGTAGTATGAATTCAAATGTTACAAGTAATATGATGAGTATTACTAGAATAACGGGTATGATGCTGTATTGTTGGGAGAGTAGTGCCAGTGAACCTATCCAAGGTATGCGCATTACAACTTTGCCGTAAACGTACTCTTCTGATATTGCCCCTCTATACGTACTGTTTGGCGCATCAGCAGGAGACTGCCAAGGGTCAATGCTTTGTGTTGGTGTCTGAGGCCAAACATTAGGATACCCATTCCCATCCCCTTTAGTGTAGAAATAAAGTCTTCCATCAACTTCCACTACCTCCACAATACGATGCACAATATTAGCTTGAGGATCATTTGCAGGTTTAATGGGATTGCGGAAAACTATTATATCACTATTTGGATAACCCGTTTTCAAATCTTTTGCATCTACCCCTTGAATAACAATCAAATCCCCCACATGCAAAGACCTCTCAAAAGCATGCGAAAAAACATCACACTGACCCGCAGGAATACACATACTCCCACTTGTCACAGTAAATACCGGAAACATTTCCGTATTTAACGCCACAGGAAGCCCAAACCAAAAACTAGCAACAAGAATAGGAATTAACCCTACCACAACAACAGTTTTAAAAACCTCATTATTCCAAAGCCTCTTCAATGCAACAACCAATTTACATCCCGTTTATACGTTAAATGTTGATGTAACTATAAAATCCTTCGATAAAATAAGTCAAAAAAAGAACTTGGAAAAATAACAAAATTTTGCTTGCTCTGTATTTGTTTTGTGTTTGTCTCTTCTTTGATTGAGTGTGAGTAGGGTGTCTTGGTGTAGCTGGTTATTTTTGGGATGTTTGGAGTGGTTGTTGAACATTTTGGGTTTGTGTATTTTGGTATGATGTGGTATGTTGAGTCATGTGTGGTTTGAGGTGTTTTTGTTTTTTGTTGGTGTGGGTCGAAAAGTTTTTACACACCACACATATGTGTTAAGACTTAACATTTAATAACTATTTGAAAATTTAACGGCAAATAAAACCTGCCCTCCCGAAAAATTATATCTATAAAACAGAGATAATCAGCGGAAATTAAAAAACACGACTTTTCCAACACTTTCCAACAACAGCAAAACATATAACATAGATATAAATTATATCTA
>Ga0123356_10001843_pt1 | contig 22970 bp, 20 predicted proteins | sample TergutEmb28metaG_2_FD_92546 | JGI IMG/M metagenome (GOLD analysis project Ga0123356, IMG submission 92546) | Embiratermes neotenicus P3 segment gut microbial communities from Petit-Saut dam, French Guiana - Emb289 P3 | ecosystem: Host-associated > Arthropoda: Insects > Digestive system > Gut ...
AACAATTGAAGGTTCTAACTGAAGTAGATAACAAATTGCTATTGCCAAAAGATAAGCCAACAAGCACGGGTTGATTAAGGCGCAAACCGCAACTAAGTGAAACTTAAAACATTAAGGATAAAACAATAAAAGGAACAAACACTCATGAGTAATATAATTAAGATTAAAGAATTAAACAAGCGCGGATTTTTGCGTGAGGGCGCAGTGGTAACCTTAGGGGGCTTTGAGGGCAAACCTATAGAATGGGTTGTGTTTGAGGTTGGTGGTGATAGTTGCACGCTTTTCTCATTAAAAGAACTTTGCCAAATGGCATACCACAAAAAGAGAAAAGAAATCACTTGGGAAGATTGCACTTTGCGCAAATGGCTTAACGGTAAGTTTTTCAAAAAGGCTATTACCGCCGAGGAAAAAGCAGGCATTTTGCTTGCAAAAGTTTCGGGTAACGGGGTACACAGCGCAAACAATTTGCCTGAAACAAGCGATTTTGTTTTCCTGCTTAACACAGCGGAAGCCGAACGCCTAACAACGGATTTTCTTAAAACGGGCAATTGGTGGTGGCTTAGGAATCGCGGTTCCCTTTCCTCTTCCCCTTTCCTCTGTGTCCCGCCTCGGCGGGGTGTTTTCTCACGGGTACGCTGTGGTCAACGGCAACAGCGGGGTGCGTCCGGCTTTAAAACTTAATCTAAAAAATCTTTAATCAAAAGAAATTAAAGAGGCACGAGGCAAAATTCGCGAAATAACGCAAAACTTCGCAAATATCAAGCAAACTTCGCAAATTAAGTGGCAATCTTCGCAAATTTGCTTGCAAATTTGCGAAAAACATTTGCGAAAAATAAAAACCTGTTAAGCAAAATGGAAGAACCAAAACCAAAAAAACCTTACGAAATTCCTGAAAAGAAAGTTAGCGAACTAACGGTGTTCACGAAAGCCAAAGATTTAAGCAAATATGTGTTTACCGTTACGCTTAAATCCCCAAAGCATTTCAGGTTCAGCATAGTGGGAAGATTGCATAATTTGTGCCTTGATTTAATTGAAAATCTTTACCGTGCTAACGGCACAATGGTAATTTGCGATAAAAGGGCGGAAGCACTTCAAAAGCGGTTAACGCACCAATCCGAAGCAATGGTTGCGCTTGACTTGCTTGATTATATGGCACAGCTTGCCTGCGAACAGCAATGTTTACTGCTTAAGCAGTGGGAACAAATAGGCAAGCAAGTGCTTGATTGCAAAAGGCTTTTGGGCGCATGGATTAATAGTGATAATAAACGGTTTGCTTAAATCTTTAAAAAGTTTTAAGCGAATGTTTATATATATGGGTAACGGTTGAAAAGCACTCTGCGGTTCCAATTCCTCTTCCAACGCTTCCAATGTGTACAACAACGGCGAGGTGAATTCTAACGGGAACAATGTGGACAACGGCAACAACAGGGTGCGTCCGGATTAACTTAACAACGCCCGAAGCCTTATCTAAGCAGATAAGCCAGTGCAACAAGTAAAGCGAACCGCTTACCTTGCCAAGGCAAAGAATTGCCAAGGCTAAATAAGCCGACTTTAAGGTGAACGCGCAAAAAAATTGCTTTCACCTTTGCAAAGAGTCGGTTTTTTTGTACCTAAATAATCAATCCTCAATTCTGCATTCTGAATTCTTAATTCTGAATTATAAAAGCTATGACTGACTATGAAAAAATCTGTTCTTACAAAGCACTTTACGAAGCCCACAAAAGGGCAAGGCTTTTAAAAAGAAATAAGGGCGAAGTTATAAAGTTTGAATTACAGCTTTCTCAAAATCTTCTTAAGCTAAGCAATGAATTAAAATCCAAAACCTATAAGGTGGGCGAATACCGCAAATTTATGGTGTACGATCCTAAGGAACGCGAAATTCAAGCACTTAGCTATAGAGATAGGGTGGTGCAACACAGCATTTGCGATAATGTGCTTGCACCTTACTTTGCAAGGCGGTTTATTTATGATAATTCCGCCTGCCAAGTTGGCAAAGGTACGCACTTTGCAATGAACAGGTTTGCGCACTTTTTAAGAGAACACTATAAAACCCACGGGCAAAACGGCTACATTTTGAAATGCGACATTCATAAATTTTTTGATAATATTGATCACAATGTGCTTAAAAATATGCTTTCAAAATGCGCCTTTGATAACGATTTCAAAAGCCTTATCTTTGGCATAATTGATAGCTATCAAAAACAGCAGGATAACCAAAGCACACATAAAGGTTTGCCGATTGGAAATCAAACAAGCCAATTTTTTGCATTGTTTTATCTAAATCCTCTTGATAGGCTTATTAAAGAAAAACTTAAAGTAAAGCATTACACGCGGTATATGGACGATTTTGTGCTAATCCACCCAAGTAAGGAATTTTTGATTAACGCTTTGGCGCAAATTAAACTTCTCACGGAAAATGTGCTATTGCTAAAGCTAAACGCCAAAACAAAAATCACACCGCTTAAAAACGGCGTAATTTATTTGGCATTTAAGTTCTTGCTTACGGATAGCGGTAAAGTTTTGCGTCTGCTTGAACACAGCAAGAAAATTAAAGCGATAAGAACCCTTAAAAAACTTTCTGCGCTAAGCACTGATTCAACCATGGCAAAACAGCAAAAGCAAATCCGCATTAACTCAATCCTCGCACACATAAGCTATGGGAATACTTTTCGCGTTCAACGGTTCGCAATAAATCATTAGCGGAAAACAAGCTAACTATGGATATATCCGTAACTGCCCCGAAGCGGGCAGGATATGCATAACCGTGGGTAAAACCCACGGCACACCATAGCGGAAAACAAGCTAATATATGGATAAATCCGTAACTGCCCCGAAGCGGGCAGGATATGCATAACCGTGGGTAAAACCCACGGCACAAACGGCAAAGCTAAACACACACACCCTATACCCCCACCCTTCCGCCTTAGGCGGAAGGGTGGGGGTATATCTATATATGCGCACTTCATGTACCCCGCGCTACGCTACCGCTTGCACGGGGTTATGCACATTTCACCCCTACGGGGTTCTACAAGGAATCAATCCACAATTCGTACTTCGTACCTAAATAAATAATTCCTTCATTGTGCATTGTGCGCTGTGCGCTGTGCGTTGTTAAAAGAACGCCCCATATATCGCCCTAATAGACGCCTCATATTCTTTTTCTTCCACACCGATTATGATGTTCATTTCCGAAGAACCTTGATCTATCATTCGTATGTTTACATTGGCATTGTACAATGCGGTAAAGATTTTGGCGGCAACGCCTTTAGATTTTGCCATACCATGCCCAACCACGGCGATAAGCGCGAGGTTATGGATTACTTCAATAGAATCGGGGTTTACTTTGCCTTTAATTTCGTCTATCAGCTTTTCTTCTGTTCCTTTCAAAAAGCTATCGGATAAAACTATGCACATAGTGTCTATCCCTGTGGGCAGGTGTTCAAACGAAACGCCGTTTCTTTCAAGCACGGAAAGCACGCGCCTGCCGAATCCAAGTTCGTTATTCATCATGGATTTGTAAAGGGTGATTGTGGCAACGCCTTTTCTGCCTGCAATTCCCGTAACAATAGGGGTATCACCGCTAACGGATTTCACAATCATTGTGCCTTCGTTCTGAGGTTCAAAAGAATTTTTTACATTGATTGGAATGCCTGCGTACATTACTGGGAAAATGCTTTCGGGGTGCAGAACGCTTGCGCCCATGTAAGAAAGTTCCCTAAGTTCCGCATATGAAAGAGTGTTGATTTTCACAGGGTTTTCTACCACATTGGGATCAGACGCCATAAAGCCGTTCACATCAGTCCAATTTTCGTACACAGTGGCATCAACACCGCGTGCAATTATCGCGCCTGTTACATCTGAACCGCCTCTTGAAAATGTGCGGATTTCCTTATTCGGCATTCTGCCGTAAAACCCCGGAATAACCACACCGCCTTTTTCATTTTTAAGTTCGGCTACTAAATCATTTGTGCTGTCGGGATCAAAACTGCCGTCTACCCTAAATTTAATTATATCGCCTGCGTCCACAAACTTGAAGCCCAAAAACTCAGCCATAACTTTTCCTGCCAAATATTCGCCACGGCTTGCAGAATAGTCAGGCGAAGTGGATTGGTTGATTTTCTTTTCAATTTCCCTAACTTCCTTTTCAATATCGGTGGTTAGCTTTAGTTCGGTGCAGATTTCCTTAAACCTATTGATAATCTCGCCGATTGAATCGCCTGCCCGTCCGAATTTAACCTTTTCGTCATACGCGCTATACAAAAGATCAGTAACCTTTGCATCGCCCTTAAAGCGTTTTCCGGGGGCAGATACCACAATAAACTTGCGTTCCTTATCGCTTAAGATAATCTTCTTAAGCCCTTTAAATGTTTCCGCGGAAGCCATTGATGTTCCGCCAAATTTACATACTTTCATGATTTATCCTCTTGGTGATTGGTGATTTGTAATTCTTTTTCAGCGCACAGCGCACAACGCACAGCGCACAATGGTGGAATTATATTAATGAGATTTAGATTCCGCCATGTTTCTCGTTTCATGTTTCTCGTTTCACTTTCATAATGAGATTTAGAATCAATCATTGTGCGCTGTGCGTTGTGCGCTGTGCGCTGACAGAAACTAATTGTCAAGCAATATATCATTTAACGCCCGATACACTTCAGGCGCGCGATCTTTCCATGAAGCGCAGATTGCGTTTGCGCGGTTTCGCGTGGGGGCGGATATTTTTAAATCAATAAGGGGCTTTGAAACTTCAAGGATTTTTAGGCTTAAAGTGAAAGAACCGTCTTGATTTCTTTCGTGAGTTGCAAGGAACTCTTGCTTTTTTCTTAAGGTTAAGCGGTGTTCTTTTATGAATTCGGTGGCGTCCTCACGCAGGGAAAGCGGAATATCGTTAAAGAAATGCGCAAGGCAGGTGCGCCCGTCCACGGTTATGGTTAAAAGCCTTGTGGAATCGGATTGAACGGTGGTAACAAAGCCACTGCGGATTAACTCAAAAAGCACCTGCTTCATATAAAGCCCCGGAATCCAATTATTGTGCATAGAACAAATGTCCGTAAGGTTATCTTCCGTTACGGGCATTTCCAGCTTTTCAAGCACAAATAAAACCAGAAGTTTATTTTTAGTGTTTTCGTCCCTCACAGCAGTGTGTTTTTATATAGAGTCATAAAGAATTCCGCGCCCATGGCGAGGGCGTTTATATCCATTCTTTCGTTTGCGGAATGTATGCGTGAACCGTCCTCAGCGTTTAAATCAAACGGGGTGAAACGGTACACATTTTTAGTAAGCCCGTAATACCTGCCCGAATCCGTGGCGGCGGTGAACATATATGGCGCAACGGTTGCCCCGAAAACCGTGCAAATAGTGTCGCGCAGGTTTTTGTACGCATTGGAAGTGGTGCTTGAAACTTGCGAAGCAGGCGAATCGCCTTCGTCCACACTCACGCTTATTTTTCTGCCAACCACGGCTTTAATGTGCTTAACCACATCTTCCACGGTTTGCCCTGTGTTAATCCTCACATTGATGTTAGCAGTTGCCACCGAAGGCAGGGTGTTAGGCACATTCGCGCCTTTCATTTGCGTGGGCGCAAAGGTGGTTCTTATTAAAGAATTTGCCACAGGGTGAAGCTTTGCAAGAACGAAGCGAAGTATCGGGGATAAAATGTCGCGGTTCACAAGCGCAAGTTTCATGGGAAAGGGCATTGCGGGCGCAAGTTCTTTGAACATTTCTTTAACAGGTGAGGCGAAATATGATTTCATGGGTGAGAGTTCCACATCCATAACCGCTTCCGAAAGCGTGCCGAGTGCGGTTCTCTTTTTGGGCATAGAGGCGTGTCCCCCGCGTGATTCCGCCGTTAGAATAATATCCGCATAGCCTTTTTCGCAAGTGCCGATTAGCGCAAGTTTGCCTTTGCAACCAAGCATTTTGCCGTCTACAATCGCACCGCCCTCATCTAAAACATATTCAAGTTTAACATTGTTTTGTTCAAGATATTCCGCAATTTTCGCCGCGCCTTGATCGCCACGCAATTCCTCGTCATGCCCGAAGCAGAAATACGCACCGCGCTTTAGCACCGCGCCACTTTTCAAAAGCTGTTCCATAGCGTGCAAAGAAGCAATCATTTGGGCTTTCATATCCTGCGCGCCTCTGCCGTACACATATCCGTTATGGATTTCGCCTGAATAGGGCGGAAATTCCCAATTATCTTCCAAAGCAGGCACAACATCTTGGTGCGCAAGGAAGGCTGAGGGCAAAAGCGTTTTATCGCTTCCGTCTATCATATAAATCACGGCGTAGCCGTTAATTTGAACTTTTTTCGCCTTACTCATTAAAAGCGGATAAGTTTTTTCAAGATACTTTTGAAATTCAAGAAACACAGCACCGCCTTTAGCGTTGCCGTCCTGAAGCGTAACTGTGGGGAATTTAACAGCCCCCGAAAGTTCCTCAGCAATCTTATCTTTATCCGCGCCGAACGGCACAAAGCCACCCATTACGGCGGTTTGTGTATTTTTTGTTAAAAGCGTCCTGATTATCATAAACGCTATCAGCGCGCCCAAAAGCCCCAGTAAACAATATATTGCGATTATCAAACGGTTTTCCCCCTTGGTTAGTCCAGCGCACAGCGCACAATGCACAGCGCACAATGGTGGATTTAGTTATTTAGGTACAAAGTACGAAGTGTGGTTTAATTCAGAATTCAGAATCAAGAATGCAGAATTATGGATTAGTTAACTAATAATGAGATTTAGAATCAATCATTGTGCGCTGTGCGCTGTGCGTTGTGCGCTGTTTTATGTACAAAGATTATATAATATATAGTCCCTTTAAAGCAAGCCTTTAATAATCAAAATCGCCACAAAATCATGATACTTTAGGTATTTTTTAATAAAGCCTTTGCGCGTTTCGTGAATTAGTCCGCCTAAAATAATCCACTAAAAATCACCGCAAATCGGTTACCTCTTTAAGCGTTTTCGGCATTCCGTTACAGCTTAATTTCTTTCGGTATACCAAAATGCGCCCTTTTTCGCCAAAATATTTGTGGATAACTATACTAAATTGTGGATAACTTGGGTAATAATTGTGGATAACTTGCAATATATTAGTAAGTTTTAGGATTTCACGCGCTTTTGGGAACCCAAATGGTGGTGAGGGCATAGGGCATAGGTTATAGGGCATAGGGGTGGATTCTAAATCTAATTTTTAGTTAATCAATCCACAATTCTGCATTCTGAATTAAAATAATTCCGTCCCTATACCCTATGGCCTATGGCCTATGGCCTCAATTCGCTTCAAAAAGCGAATTGCTTCCAATGCCTTGACAATTTTTCACAAAAAGCAGTATAATGTAACAAGAACATTTTTTGAGGACTAAAGTATGAGTATTTCTAAGGTTATATTTGCAATAAGTGATTACACGAACCACCCGCGCAGGAACTATAAGCGTTATCCGCAGGTTGTGCGCGAAAAAGATATTGTTTTCGGCGCGTACGGTAACGATACCGCGCTTGATATTTACTATCCTAAGGATTATGAGGGAAAACTTCCTGTTCTCGTGAATGTTCACGGCGGTGGCTATGTTAGGGGCGATAAAAGGTTTAGAAGCGGAATTGCAAATTTCTTTGCCTCTCACGGTTGGTTTGTTGTTAACACGAACTATAGGCTTGCGCCAAAGGCAACCTTTCCCGCAGCAACGGAAGATACGCTTAACGCATTAAATTACATAAATAACGAAGATTTTGTAAATAAATATCCTATTGATTTATCAAGGCTTGTGGTAAGCGGTGATTCGGCAGGTGGCTATTATGCGGCGCATTCCGTTGCCTCGGCTACAAATAGTGAACTTCAAGAGAAGTTGAACCTTCCAAAATACGAGGGAGCAAAGGTAACCGCGTTGTTAACATTCTGCGCGCCTTATGATTTAATGAAATGCTTTACTAAAAAAACACCGCTTAATGTTACGGTGGATATAACTAACAGCGTTTTCGGTACTTCGTACAAAACTAATGAGATAGACGATACATTTATGTACACAGACGAAGTTAATGTGCTTGCTTACCTAACAAAGGATTTCCCAAAAACGCTTTCAATTGCCGCGGTTAATGACGGAATTTGTGGCGGACAACTTGACGGCGCAATCAGCGCATTTGAAAAAGCAGGCATAAGCCATGACTTTTATTTAATGGAAGAAAAGGGGGACGGGCATTGCACGCACCTCTTGCCGTTCAAAAAAGGCACAAAACCCGTAATGGAAAAGGTTATTGAGTTCCTTGAAAGCGTTAAAAACGGGTGATATCCTTGATATAAGGATTGAAGATTTGGGCGCAGGCGGTGAGGGCATTGCGCACATTGGGCAGGGCGAAGCACGAACCACGATTTTTGTGCCGTTTGCCCTTAAAGGCGAATTTGTTAAAATTAAAATTGATTATGTAAAGCGGTGCGGAATTTCTTACGCATCGCTTTTAAAAATTTATGAACCCTCGCCCGATAGAATTAAGCCCCAGTGTGAAAATTTTACAAAATGTGGCGGTTGCGATTTTTTGCATTTAAATTACGGTAAACAGCTTTATTATAAACGCAAAAACCTTTTGGCTGTGCTTAAGAAAAATGCGGGCTTTCTTGGCAATGCGGGCGAAGTGGTTAAATCAAAAAATGAGTTTTATTACCGCAATAAAATCAGCGTACCTTTCGGCGAAATCGGCGGTAAAGCGGTAGTAGGCTTTTATAAGGAAAAATCTCACGAAATTATTCCTTTAAAAACCTGCCCCCTGCACGCCGAGTGGGCGGATAAACTTATTCTTGCCGTGCTAAATTATGCTAACGAACAAAAGCTAAGCGTATATAATCCGCAAACGAATAAAGGGTTACTCAGGCACATTACCGCAAGGTTCTTAGGCGGACACTTAAGCGTTTGCCTTGTGATTAACGGTAATAGCCTACATTTTCACGATAAACTTATAGCGTTGCTTTCAAATGAATTTACTAATTTTTCGCTTTACACCTCAACTAACACCAAGCAAAACAATGTGATTATGGGGGAAAGCGTGCAGGCACTATGCAAAGGAAAGGAAGAAATCACGGTTAGCGGAATAAGCGTTTCAATTAACCCTCTTTCATTTTTTCAGGTAAACGATTATATAAGAGAAAGGATTTATGAAAGGATAGTGAGTTCCGTAAGGAATGAAGGTTCGTTTATAGACGCTTATTCAGGGGTGGGCTTGCTTGGCGCGATCATTGCAAAAGAAAAGGCGGAAATTAGCATAATAAATGTGGAAATTGTAGCCAAGGCTACAGAAGATGCCAATTTTTTATGTGAACGCAACAATCTTAAAGAACGGATTCAAAATATAAACCAAGACGCTTCAGCGTTTTTTGAAAACCTTTCTTATGAAAAAGTTACAAAACCTATAACGATATTTTTAGATCCCCCAAGGAAAGGCGCAGACATAGCGGTAATAAACGCTATAAAAGCGTTTAAAAACAAGGCAAACGCTTTAAATAAAGGGGGCGGAAAGCTAAATTTGATATATTTATCCTGCAATCCTGCCACACTTTCAAGAGATTTAAACCTCTTAAAGCCTGAATTTGAAATTGAGGCTATAATCCCTTACGATATGTTCCCCCAAACTTCTCACCTTGAAACTTTGGCTTTTTTGAAATAGTTTGGTTTTATCATAGTAACTGTGTTAAAATTTATTTAGTAGAGGTAAATTATGCTAAGAAAAACTAAAATTGTATGCACTCTTGGGCCTGCCTGCGATAATATCCAAGTTTTGAGAAAAATGGCGAAAGCAGGCATGAATGTGGCAAGGCTTAATATGAGCCACGGCACGCATAGTGAACAGTCCGCAAGGATTAAAGCGGTTAGGGAAATTTCTAAGGAAATTGCCTCACCTATAGCGGTTCTTTTGGATACAAAAGGCCCTGAAGTAAGGGTTAGAACTTTTGCAGGCGGTAAGGCGGTGCTAAAAGAGGGTGATAAATTTGTTTTATGCGCGTACGAAACTGAGGGCGATAGCACGCGCGTGGCAATCAGCTTTCCTTTCCTTTATAAATACCTCAAAAAAGGTTCTGAAATTTTGGCAGATGACGGCAATATAGAACTTCGCGTGGAAAAATGCAGTGAATCTGAAATTGTTACCACCGTAATTGTGGGCGGAATTTTATCTAACAGAAAATCCTTAAATTTCCCCGGCACGGAAATTGATATGGATTACCTTTCGGATATTGATAAGGAAGATATTGCTTTCGGGGTAAAAGAGGGTGTGGATTTTATTGCATTGAGTTTTGTGCGCACCGCAAGCGATGTGCAAATTATCCGCGACTATTTAAAGACTTTGAACTCAAAAGATATTTTACTAATAAGCAAAATTGAAAACCGCCAAGGCGTAGACAACATGGAAGAAATTATAGCAATAAGTGACGGCGTTATGGTTGCGCGCGGTGATATGGGGGTTGAAATTCCGTTTGAAGAAATTCCGCCCATTCAAAAGCGAATGATAAAAAGCTGTTACACAGCGGGCAAAATGGTTATTACCGCCACGCAAATGCTTGAATCCATGATAACAAACGCGCGCCCCACACGCGCAGAAATCAGCGATGTGGCTAACGCGGTGTATGACGGAACTTCCTGCACCATGCTTTCAGGCGAAACTGCCGCAGGCAAGTATCCTGTGGAAACGGTTAAAGCAATGGTTAAGATAATTAAGCACGCGGAAAAGAATATAAATTATAAAAACAGGTTTTACAATTTGCCCACCGCCGTGGGTTGCATAAGAGATGCCGTTTCACATTCCGCCACAACCGCCGCGCACGATCTTAATGCTAAAGCAATTATCGCCGTAACATATTCAGGAAACACCGCAAGAAACATAAGCAGATTCCGCCCCCAAGTGCCTATTATTGCCCCAACCACTTGTGAAAAAGTTTGCTCTCAGCTTGCGCTTAGCTGGGGCATTACGCCCGTTACTGCTTGCGAAAAAGCAGGGACGGACGAACTTATAGATCACGCAATAGAACGCGCCAAAACCACGGGCTTAATCAAAGAGGGCGATATTGTGGTTATGGTTGCAGGTGTGCCTGTGGGGATAGGTGGCAACACAAATCTTATGAAAATCCAAATTGTTTAGAAAAAGTTTTTAGCTTTTTCCTTAGAACAATTTATCCTTTTTTCGTTTACACAATTTCGCCTGAATTAAGGTGCATAATCTGCCCGCTCATGTTGCTTGAGTCCTCTGAGGCAAGATAAACATATGCGGGTGCCATTTCATAAGGTTGCGCAACGCGCTTCATGGGTGTGTTTTGCCCGAACTGCGATATATGATTTTCGTTAAAAGAAGAAACTATTAACGGCGTCCACACAGGCCCCGGGGCAACTGCGTTCACGCGGATATTTTGCCCCATAAGCGAAGTGGCAAGCGAATAGGTGAATGCGTTTATCGCGCCTTTGGTTGCGCTGTAATCAATCAAATTTTCATTGCCTTTAAAGCCCGCAACTGACGCCGTGTTAATAATTGCGCTACCGCTTTTCAGGTGCGGAAGAACCTCTTTTGTGAGATAAAACATTCCGAAGATATTTGTTTCAAAAGTGTTCTTAAGCTGATCTCTACTTATGTTTTCAATGCCTGATTGAGGAAATTGCACGGCAGAATTGTTTACCAAAATATCAATTCTTCCGAACTCTTTAAGCACCTTTGCCACCGCGGATTTAACTCTACTTTCCGAACGGATATCCGTGGCAAGGGTTAAGCAATTTGCGCCGATTGCGGTAATTGCTTCTTTCGTTACCTCTGCGTCACTGTTTTCATTCAAATACAAAATTGCCACACTTGCCCCTTCCTTTGCATATGCAAGGGCAACCGCTCTGCCTATTCCGCTATCGCCACCGCTTATTAGTGCCACCTTGCCAAGAAGTTTACCGCTTGCCTTATAATCGGGATTATCGTACTGAGGCTGAGGGTGCATTGCGCTTTCCTTTCCGGGGTGAACTCTTTGCCTTTGACGGGGGAATGTATTCATTGTTTCCATATGTTTTTCTCCTTTTGAAAGAGTATTTACATATGAAAAAAGTTTATACAATGCATAACGCGTTATGCCCTATGCCCTTAGAAATATATATTTTATATTTCTTAACACAATGGGACTTTCTGTGTTATAATTAAATATATGCCAAATTCAATCTTTATTATAAGGAAAGATTATTATGAAAAAACGCTTATTGCTTATGCTTGTTATCATGCTTGCCTGCCTTTCTGCTATCCTGTTTACCGCTTGCGGAATGGGCGGAACGCTTGGGAATGAATCGGGCTGTGTTCACGATTGGGACGGGGATTGGGAAAATATCTTAGAACCCACCTGCGGTGCTTCGGGCTTAAGGCAACTTATTTGCGGAAAGGCTTCTTGTGAACAATTTAAACTTAACACCATTGATGCCACACAGCATTTATTCGGCGCGTGGGCGGTGGTTCAAGAGGCAACCTGCCTTGTTGCAGGTGCGGAAATCCGCGTTTGTTCTAAAGACGCAACGCACACAGAAATTAAAGTGATTGCTTCCGCAGGGCATATTTGGGGTGATTGGTTGGACGAAGGCGATGTTACCTGTGACGAAGGCGGTAAGCAAATACGAACCTGCGAAACCTGCAATCAAACCGCCGAACAAACCATAGAGGGCGGTTGCAATTTCGGCGAACCTGTTGAAACAGTTGCGCCCACCTGTGACGAGGACGGCGAAGCAGAAGCCACCTGCCAAAGAACGGGTTGCACTGAATTTGAAAATTCGGCTATCCCCGCACTTGGTTGCGATTGGGAAGAACCTGTGGTTATTGAACCCTCGTGTGAGGAAAGCGGATCAAGCACCAAAACCTGCGAAAGGTGCGGTGATAGCGATATAGAAGTTTTAGATAAATTAGCGTGCGATTTTGAGTGGACTGTTGTTAATGAACCCACCTGCACGGACGAAGGCTTAAAGCGCGAGGAATGCAAGAACTGTGGCGCATTCGGCGAGAACGAAGTTATTCCTATTGACACCGAAACCGACAGCGGACATAACTATATTGAAGAAGGCGATGATTTGGTTTGCGAATTCTGTGGCGATATTTTTGATAACGGCGAGGACGATACCGAACCAGACGAACCCATAGAACCTTAAATTAAATAGCCACGAAAGCAGAGTGATAAGAAATCCTTAATGGTTTGTTATCACTCTATCGTATCCGTAATATATTATGTATTATGGATATAGGGGCTACGAATCCGCTTCTTGGGTTAAGTGCGGACGAGGTTATTAAATCGCGCGCGGAAAATGGCGCAAACGCACTTTCGCGCAGGAAAAGAAAAAGTTTTTTAAGAAATCTTTTGGGGAACTTTGCCGATCCCATGATAAAGGTGCTACTTGTGGCACTTGGCATAAATGTTATTTTACTTTTCAATCAAGGTGAGTGGCTTGAAACGGCAGGAATCGCGGTGGCGGTTTTCGTTGCCGTGCTTGTGGCAACCTTATCCGAACGCGGAAGCGAATCCGCATTTGAAAGGCTTAGAGAAAGCGCGCTAAATATTGATTGCAGGGTTCGGCGGGGCGGGCAGACGCAGGTTTTGCGCGTAAATAAACTTGTGGTTGGCGATATTGTGCTTTTGGGCGCAGGGGATAAAATCCCTGCGGACGGCGAAATGGTGCAAGGTAGCCTTGAAGTGGATCAATCCGCACTTAACGGCGAAAGCAAGGAAGCAAGGAAATTTGCGCACCAGCCAAAAAGCGGTGAGGGATTTTTAAATTCAACCCTGCTTTTTTCAGGCACAGTGGTAACGGCGGGTGAGGGGGTTATGCGCGTGCTGGCGGTTGGGGATAAAACTTTTTACGGCAAAATTGCAGACGAACTGCAAGAAGATACCCCCGAATCACCTCTAAAAATCAAGCTAAAAGAACTTGCGAAAAAAATCAGCGTGTACGGTTACTTGGGTGCGGTCTTGGTTTCCGTTGCGTATCTTTTTAATGTGTTTGTTATCAGCAATAATTTTGTGTGGGCGGATATAATTAAATCTCTTTCCAACCCTCAAACCGCGCTTTCGCACTTAATTCATGCAGGCGCACTTGCGGTTACGGTGATTGTAATGGCTGTGCCAGAGGGTTTACCTATGATGATAACCGTGGTTCTTTCGCAAAATATGCGCCGAATGCTTAAAGATAGCGTACTTATCCGAAAGTTGAACGGAATTGAAACCGCAGGAAGCATGAACATTTTGTTTACAGATAAGACGGGAACGCTTACTAACGGCAAACTTACCGTGGTTAATGTGATAAACGGCAATGCGGAAGTTTTTAGCGCGCAGAAATTTTTAAATAAATCAGCGTATGCGGATTTGATTTCTTTAAGTTTAAAACTTAACACAGGCGCGGAACTTTTGAACTTGAGGGCAATAGGGGGCAATGCCACAGATAGGGTTTTGCTTGAATTTGCAGACAAAATTCCCTTTTCGCGCCACAATCTTAAAAAAGAGAAAACAATTCCCTTTTCAAGCCAAAACAAGTTTATGGCAACCACCGTTCAAGGAAGTGAAAGATTTACGCTAATTAAGGGCGCGCCTGAGAAAATTTTGCCTTACTGCACAGAAAGCTATAATGAAAACGGCGAAAGCGTAAAAGTATTTAAAAAAGACGCAGTTCAAGATAGGATAAACGAACTTCAAGCAAAAGCAATGCGGATTATTGCAGTGGCAATTTCTGAAACGGACGCAAACGAAAACGGCATTTTTAAAAATTTAAAACTTGTGGCACTTATAGGAATCCGTGATCAAATTAGGGAAGAGGCGCAAAAAAGCGTGGCAGAAGTTAAGGGCGCAGGCATTCAAGTGGTAATGATAACTGGCGATTCTAAGGCTACAGCGGTAGCCATAGCAACCGAAACCGGCATACTTTCCGAAAAATCCGATATTGTGCTGACTTCGGGGGAATTGGCAAATTTATCAGACGGCGCACTAAAAGAAATTTTACCAAACTTAAAGGTGGTGGCGCGCGCGCTTCCAAGCGATAAATCGCGCCTTGTACGCATTGCCCAATCTTTAAACCTTGTGGCAGGAATGACGGGGGACGGGGTAAACGATGCGCCTGCTTTAAAAAAGGCGGATATCGGCTTTGCAATGGGTAGCGGAACGGAAGTTGCCAAAGAAGCGGGCGATGTGGTTATCCTTGACGATAATTTTAATTCAATTTGCCGTGCCGTTTCTTACGGCAGAACGGTTTTTAAAAGCATACGGAAATTTATAATTTTTCAGCTTACAATTAACTTTTGCGCAGTGGCGATTTCAATCCTTGCGCCTCTCATAAATATTAAAATGCCTATAACAATTATCCAAATGCTGTGGATCAATTTGGTTATTGATACCCTTGCAGGGCTTGCGTTCGGCGGTGAACCCCCCAAACCGCAGTACATGAAAGAACCGCCCAAAAAGCGGAATGAACCGATAATTAACCGCTATATGTGGGGGCAAATTATTACCGCAAGCGCGTATACGGCGGTGCTTTCCGTGTGGTTTTTAACCAGCCCCGCGATTAACCGCCTAATGGGAAGCCACGGCGAAGGGTATTTAATGACTGCGTTTTTCGCGCTGTTCATGTTCGTGGCAATCTTTAACAGCCTTAATGCAAGAACCCACGGAATTAACCTTTTTAGCAAAATCCGCCAAAATAAGCAGTTCATTCTCGTAATGGTAACCATATTTATAACGCAACTGTTTATCCTTTACTTCGGCGGAAAAATCTTCCGCACTGTAAAGCTGGATCTTAAGCACCTTGCAGTAATCATAGCTATAGCTTTCAGCGTTATCCCCGTGGATATGATAAGAAAAGCAGTGTTAAGGAAATTTAATTTAGTGCGCGGAACTTAAAATTATTCCTTAACTTCTTCCTCTGATTCCTTTGGTATAAATTCCACAATATGATCGGGGCTACCCGACACTTCACTGTTAAAATCCACAAGCAAACCGCTGTTTTCAATCATATCACGCGCAGGTTTATTTATAAGTACAAGCGCACCCACAGCACCTGCAATCGCAAGATCCACAACCACTATCAGGTTGTAAACGATAGAATAGGGGACAGGCGTCATGCCTTCCCACTGCATGGGGAAAATTACCGTGAACACAAAAATGCCCGAAAGCACATGGCAAAGGTATCTTAACGCAATCGCGACAGCACTGCCAAGAACAAAGTTTAAAATTGATCTTGTTTTACCGCTGAATCTTTTAAATGTGTTTAACTCTCTAAAAATTCCGCTTAGCCCCATAAGCGCGTAAGCCAAGGGGTAATCAAGAAGAAATTGCATTGCGTGAACCACAAAAGGATCTTGAACCGCACGCAGTACGCCTGCCACAAAGCCTGCAATAACACCCTTTCTGATTCCGAACATATAGGAATAAATTAGTATCGGCAGGGCAGAAACAAGGGTGATTGAACCGCCGTATAAAAACCTAACGAACCTTATATATGAAAGCGAAAAGGTTAGGGCAACGGCAATTGAGGCGTAAACTATTGAACGCGTTCTATCGCTATCCTTAATATCATGCTTTTTGCCAAGAAATAGGGGAACGAGGATTGCCACCAAAGCCATTACGATAAACGATATTATCATTCCTGCACGGTTGCCTGAGGTAAATTTGCTTAGCTTTACACCGTTAGAAAATTCAGGATCAATGATTAAAATGGTTAAAACGAACGCAAGCACCAAAGCAAAAGAGGTAATTCCGTAAGGCTTAAGCCATTCTTTTTTAACCTTGTTAACTATTACCGCGCCTGCCGAAAGCAGGAACATTAGCAATAAAAAGCCAAACAAAATGTAGAACTGTAGTGTTTCTTCTCTAATTTGCATAAAATTATCCTTTTTGCGGGGGAATGATAAACAAGAACGCCTTTAAATGAAAAGCCCCAAGATAAATCTTGGGGCGCTTTGAAACTATAAGAAAATTGCTTTCCTTTCGCGGGTATAAACCCAATCAAGTTCAAAGGGTTTAATCTCAGACGGTTTTGCCGTCACCCCCAGCCAGTATTTAGTTTAGATTAGTTTAGCTTAGTAAAGTGTTCTTGTCAAGCACTTTTTATAAATTTTCTTACGAATAGCAAGTTCTATTTACAATTATGCGCTTCAACTCGTCTGAAAGTTCTTGGAAGTAAGCGCAATATCCTGCCACGCGAACCATTAAATAGCGGTGTTTATCAGGATTGTGGTAGGCTTCAAGAAGTAATTCCTTAGAGATTACATTGGGCTGAAGTTGCATTCCGCCAGTTGTGAGATAGGTTTTAAATATTGAAGCAAGGTTTTTAACACCTTCTTCCCCCGGGAAGAGGGCGGCGTCTATATGCAGTGTGCCTGTTGAACCGTTTACGGCGAAGTCTGCGTAATTCACTTTTGCCATTGAGTTAAGAGTGGAAAGTAAATCCGATTCTTCCATGCCGTAATGAGGCATAACGCTGTTCGCAAGCGGAACGCCTTTAAGCCTGCCCGAGGGGATTGCGCCTGTGCGCTTTCCGTACCTATCATTCACATTCAAGGCGTAATAGCCTGCTGTGTAATTGCCGTTTCTTGTGGCATAGGGGCAGGAATCAAGGGCTTTATTATAAATGTCCAAAACCTTATCAATCCAATACACGGTTTCGTTTTCGCCGTCCTCACCGAACTTAGGAATTAAAAGAATATCCTTTAAAATGGCTTGATTCTTTTCGCCCACGAAATTTTTGTCTATCGCCTCAATCATTTCAAGCAAGGTATATTTTCCCGATTTAAAGCAAAGTTCGTTAAGCGCGTAAAGTGAATCGGCAACATCGGTAACACCTATTGCTTGAATGCCCGCAGTGTTATATTCGCAACCGCCTTCGTACGCGTCCTTCCCGCTTTCCACGCAACCGCGGTATAAAGAGGACGCAAGGGGGGTAACAAAATATTTCTGCAATGCGCGTTCAACCCTTTGCTGATCGCCAAGAATTCCGCCTGCAAGTTCGTTAAGCCTTAGCTGAAAATCTGCCAAAAGCTGTTCCATAGTGCTTGGCGGATTGTAGATATACCGCCCGCGTTTTATATCGCGTTTTCTTAATTTTTCCTCTCGTTTTGCAATTATTTTATTAAGATTCGGTTTTTTCCTGTTAGCGTACTTAATCATGTGGGTGTAGAGTTTTTCCGCTTGTTCTTTAAATCCGTAATTCCAAAGTTCATATTTTTGCCCCTTTAAAGCCTGCAAAAAGGGCAGAACGAGGTTCATATTTGCGCAATCCGTATTGCCGAAATGATCGTCATTACAGCAGGGTTCAACGCAACCCACTATTGAATAATTCCTAATATTTTCAATGCCTGCCTTGGGGTAGTGGCGCGAAAGAGATTCAATATATTCCTTATCGCTAAATAATTCGGGCATAGGGCAACCGTTAATATAAATTTGGGCAAGCCTTTCAATATATTCGTCTGGGCTGTTATCGTGAATGCGCGCAGTCATATTGATTGCGAGGGGCTGAAGTTCGCACGCGCTTATAAGCATATAAGTTATGTCGTTCGTGGCATCGTTGCCGTCTTTATCCACACCGCCGAATGTAATTGATTGATCGGTGGAAAGAGTTTCAAAATTTTGGCTAATACTCAAAAAACCTTCGCCGTCATTCACCAAAACGCATTCGTCAAGTTTTAACACAAAGAGGTGCAAAAGTTCTTCCGCTTCTTCTTTTGTAATTAAACCCGCCTCAATATCCTTTTTATAATAAGGATATAAAATTTGATCAACTCTGCCCAAAGAAACGGCATTTTCGTAAGCCTCAAGACACAGCGAAATCATTAAAAGAAGCATACTTTGCAACGCTTCACGGTAATTGGTGGCAGGGAACTTCGGCACGCGTTCGCAAGTGGTGGCAATGGTTTTTAGTTCTTTTTTGCGGATAGGATCTTGTTCTTTTTCCGCCTCTTCATTTAAAAGTTTTGCGTATCTTTCGCCAAAAATCTCAAGCCCCTTTAGGCTTTCAATCATGCCTTTGTAGTTTGTGTTTTCAGGATTTGCTTTTAGCTTTTCTTCAATTTCAGCAATAAGTCCGCTTGTTCCTCTTTCAAGAAATCTTTCAAAATTCACAATATAGTGGGCTATTGCGGCGAAGTTATTATTAAAGCCTGCAATCCTGTCTGCCGTTCTTGCAATGGTTTGGAAAAGTGATTTAATTGAGGGGTGCGAACGCCAAATTATCCCTTTCTTTAGCCAAAAGGGGAAAAGTTTTCTGTAAAAAAGACTCTTTTCTTTTGCCGTGCATTGGAAAGACACAGGTTTTTGGCGGTTAATTTGGTGAATGAATGTTACATAAAGCGCGCCGTACTGTTCTGCCCAAACTTGCCCCGCAACGCGCTTTGTGGTAAAGTTGCCCACAAGCAGTTCTTCGGGGTAAACCTTGATAGTTTTGTTTTGAAGGACATATTTCAGCCTTTCGCCCCTGTGGATTGCCACGGGTTTTTTAAAGCCTTTAAACTTTTTATAGTATTTGGTTTTAAGCAAATCAACTTCCATGCAAACAGCCCTTGGCGCACTTCTGATTGCTTTGCGAACGCTTATAACTCTATCCGAAAATTTGGCTTCATTCCTTGCCCCTGCCTCTCTTGCAAAGGCTTTAATGCCAAGCGCGTTAAATTTTTGGGTGGCATTATCTAAAGCCGTAATCGCAGTTTCGGGGGAAATATCAAGTTTTGCAACTTCCAAGCCAAGTTTATATGCTTTGGAAAGGTACATATCGTGGTATCTTAAAAGTTCCACACTGCTTATGCCTTTTTCTTTAAAAAATTCACTTGCGTTCTCAATATCTTTATCGCTGTCGTTAAAGTTTGGCACAACCACCATTCTCACTGCGATATTTGCTTTAAGTTGGGTTAGCTTATCAAAATTTTCACTTATCAGCTTATTGCTTGCGCCTGTTAGTTCTTTGTGCTTTTCGTCATTTCCGATAACCTTAAAATCAACTAAAAATAAATCAATATATTTACTCAATGCCTCAATGGTTGCAAAGGGCGCATTTAGTGAGGTTTCCGCGCTAATGTGGTAACCTTGCTTTTTTAAAGCCTTCACAAATTCAAGCAAACTTTCCTTATCTTGAAGAAACGGTTCACCGCCCGATAGGGTAACACCGCCCGTGGTGGCTATGTAATATTTGCTATCTCTTGATATTATTTCAAGCGCGCTTTCAAGCGTGTACGGCGAAGGGGTTTCGCTTGCCGTCTTAAGAGATTCAGGGTTTTGGCACCACTTGCACCTTAAAGAACACCCCTGAAAAAATACGGTGGTTCTTAAGCCAGGGCCGTCATGCACGCAGGTTCTTTGAATTTTATAAATGTTTAACATTCGCTTTCCCCCAAAATTTTGATAGGTTGAATTACTATATATTACTATATTAGCATATAATGGCGCGCAATGTCTACATAGTTTTTGTTTTTTAGGCAATATGTATAGTTTTATATTTATATAGAACATGTTTGTTGACATGTGCCAAAAAGTCCGATGTGCTTACCGTTTTTCAATTTCTTAAGTTGTTGTAGTGTATGATTTGAGTTTTTTGGTGGCACATTGGAGCTTTCTGCAAAGGATTGCCATGACTGCAAAACAAATTAGAGAAACTGAAACATTTCAAAAGTGCATTATCCCATTGGTAGACGAACTGTACCAACTTGACAAGGCTTTCTTTGCAACGCCTTCTGCCAAACGCCGTCCTCTACTTGCCTCAGTGAATAAGTGCCTTAATGCTTTAAACTCTTATCTTTGCGCAATTAACGAATTCGGCAATACGAAAGTTGTCCTTGCAGGGACAGGCTCAACGGGGGACGGGGGCTTTAGTATTTATAAAGCCAACCAACGCACCAATAACACCATTTATCAAATTAAAGTATAAAAAAGGAATTGCAGACATGAAGAAAAAAGAATTTACATACACCCGTGAAGAAATAACCGCAGGAAAAACGCGTTACGGTACACCTGTGTATGACGGCATTTTTGGCTGTGTAGACACAAATAAATGGGTGCGGATTAGAGAACAATGTGTCGGTACAAACTTAATACGCAAAAACGGTAAAACATTTAAAGTCAAAGGTAAAGACGATATAAGCACAAGTATTCATAGGTGGTAATCGGAAAGTATGATTTTTTCCAAAAGGCGCAAGGACGCCGAAAGCGCGAGAGAAAATGGCTTTAATTTAACCGCACATCAGAAAGCGGTGCTTTACTTGCATTTTGAAGAAATTTACTCTTACAGTAAGGAATTTCTTGATATGCCACTTTGCGTTTACGATAGACAGCGCGAGATTAAGAACAACTTTAACTGCGCCGTTGGCAGGGTTAATAAGCTACTAAGCTTTGTGAGTTGCCGTTACGATCAGGTAGAAAACGCCTTTAGCGTTTACTCGCTTCGCTCTGATGAGTTGCTTGCAACATTCAAAATCAGAGCTAAGAAGTTAGAGGCAGAATAATAACTGACACGCATGGACGGCGCGCCAAGCCACAAGAGAGGAGCTTTTAAATGAGGAAGAAAGACAAGAAGGAAAAATTAGTGCCAGTAACGATTAAAAATCACCGCGACAAAAAGGGTGGGCATCCCCATGTGGTTTTGGGCGACATTGACAACAGGCATATATCGGCAGGACTTACAACAAAACCAAAGAAAGGTAAGAACACGCCCAATTATGCATTAGAGAACGACCCCATAGGGAATTTGAAAGAGAGTGAAAGAGCATATATGCGCCGACAGGCAACAGTTGCGCCGAAAGTGGAATATGATTCACCGCGGAAAGGTGCGATGACCTCCAAAGACCACGCGCAAGCAAAGGTGTACGGCGAACGGGCTAAGCAGAAGTATCTTAATGAAAAGGAAAAGAAATAAAAACAGCGGCGTGCCAAACACCTTTCGGCATTAGCCTAGTTCCTTTCGGAACAGCCACTGTAAAAACAGTATACCCCACCCAAAAACCACTTGTCAATAGGAAAAACAAGAAATGTCAAAAAAATCCAAGGAAAAGCCAACAATAGAACAGCGCGCGGCGAAAGCTCAGATGCGCAGTTACAAAGCCAAGACAGTTGCCACGATAATCAGCATTGTGGGAGCGGTGGGAAGCGTTGGCGTTTTCATATTCTTTTTCTTGGTAATGACGGCCGCCATGAAATCATGCAGTGGCATATAACCCCATGAACCATTCGGCTAACGCCGTTGGAAATACAAAAAACAAAAAAAGGAGTAACACAAATGTCAAACAACACAAAAAAGAACAATGTAGTAGCGAACGAAACAGAAATTGAAAATGTGAACGCGAATGTAACCGTAGATAAGTATGGTGAGGTGATTGAGGAATCAAACGCAACTGTAACGGAAACGGTGGAGGAAACGGAAACACAAGAGCAAGGTTTGTTTGTTGAGCGCATACAACGCGAAGACCCAAGCAATCCCCGAAGAATATGGAACGATTACCGCGTTACATATCCGATGAAGAACGGGAGCATGATTGTGGCGAAGCTTAGACCGCTTGATAAAGAAGGTGGCGCAGGTTATGCGATACTTAATGAAATGTTTAGTAACGGTAGCGTAAAGCTTAGCGTAATCACCACGAAAACAACAGATATGGCGACAGGCAAGCGAGTGGTTAGAACTCACTACGAGGCGGTGGGCGTGGATTCAGACGGCGACACAATAGCTTACAGAGTTACCTGCATTCAGCCAAGCGATACCTCAAACCTCAACAGGATTCTTGAGAAGCTCAAGAAGAAAGCACAGAACAACACATAACAGTAGGAATGTTGGGGGATAGCGGAATTTGCTATCCCCCATATTTTGAACCCACACACTGTAGCCTTGGCTACAAATATTACAAAACTAAGGAGTTATCCATGAAATTGAAGAAAATTTTAATTATTATCCTTGCCGTCATACTTTTAGGCGGTATAGTAGGCGGTTCTTTAGCCCTTGCAGGCGTTTTTAAGAAGAACACCGAAAC
>Ga0123356_10001844_pt1 | contig 22962 bp, 18 predicted proteins | sample TergutEmb28metaG_2_FD_92546 | JGI IMG/M metagenome (GOLD analysis project Ga0123356, IMG submission 92546) | Embiratermes neotenicus P3 segment gut microbial communities from Petit-Saut dam, French Guiana - Emb289 P3 | ecosystem: Host-associated > Arthropoda: Insects > Digestive system > Gut ...
AATTGGCCAGCGGCGCCGCCATGATCCGGTATGGCGAAACGGTTGTATTGGTCACTGCCACTGCTTCTGAAAAACCCAGGGCTGGCATCGATTTCTTCCCCCTCAGCACAGATTACGAGGAACGGCTGTATTCCGTGGGGAAAATCCCCGGCGGCAGAAGCGGTTTCATCCGGAGAGAAGGCCGCCCCACGGAGAAAGCGGTCCTCACCTCCCGCCTCATCGACCGGCCCATCCGGCCCCTGTTCCCCGAAGATTACCGGAACGACGTGGCTGTGGTGGCCACGGTGCTGGTCGTGCTCACGCGCGGCGTGGTGCGGCTGATCGGTGAGCACGGGGTGACGATCCAGGCGGTCGCGGGCGCGCTGACGAGCTACCTGCTGATCGGCCTGCTCTTTGCGCTGATCGTGCGCTTTGTCGTGGCCGCCGGGTCGGGTCACTACTTCGCGCAGAGCTCCGGCTCGCACGTCACGCTGAGCGAGGAGATCTATTTCAGCTTCACCACGCTCACGACCACCGGCTACGGCGATCTCACGCCCACCACCAACGTCGGGCGCATGCTCTCCGTGCTGGAGATGCTCATCGGGCAGATCTACCTGGTGACTGTGATCGGCCTGCTGATCGGCAACCTGCGGCGCGCGCGTATGCGACGGCCGCAGGAGTGAGCGCCCGCGGCGCTCAGCGCGATGCGATCCGCATCGGCACGCCGCCCACGGGTCGCAGCGTGGCGGACCACTTCATGCGCGCTCGGCCGCCCTGCTCGACGTCGAGTGTCAGGGCGAAGCGCTGCAGCACACGGCTGACCACCACCTTCGCCTCGAGGTGGCCGAACCGCTTGCCGAGGCATATGCGCCGGCCGCCGCCGAACGGCACGTAAGCGCCCTTGGGGAGCGTCGCCTTCGCCTCCGGCGCCATCCGCTCGGGACGGAAGCTGTGAGGATCGCAAAATACATCCCCCAGTCGATGGCTGGCCCACGGGAAATACTGGAGGTGCATGCCGGCCGGCACGTGGTGGCCGGCGAGCTCGAACGCGGCGATCGAGCGCCGCTGGCCGGCGGGCACCGGCGGGTACAGGCGGAGCGTCTCATCGAGCGCCTGCTCGAGGAGCGGCAGTCGCCCGAAGAGCTCGTCCCGCCCGGTGGGCTGCTCGCCGAGTTGCCGGTCGAGCTCCTCGGTGACACGCGCGCGCCAGTGGGGATGCTGCGCGAGCTCGTACAGCAGCAACGCGACGGTCGTGCTGGTCGTGTCGTGTCCGGCAAACAGGAGTGTCAGTGAATGGTCCAGCAGCTGGCGATCCGAGAGGCGCCATTCGTCGGCGTCCTCGGCGCGCATCAGCAGCGAGAGGACGTCCTCGCCGTCCAGCGTGCCTCCTCGGCGGCGGTCGATCTCCGCCAGCACGAGCTCGGCGAGCCGCTTGCGCGCGGATCGCAGCCTGGCGTGAGGGGTACCGGGTCCACGCAACAGCCACAGCGCGAGATCGTTGCCGTAGAAGGAGATCGCGCGTTCGAATTCGCGCGCCACTTCGGTCGCGCCCAACGCGTCGGGGTCGAAGCCGAACAGCGCTCGCATGGCCACACGCATGCCCAGTGTCCTCGCCCACTCGTAGATATCGATCCGCTCGCCGGGGCGCCAGCGCTCGAGCGCGCGGTCGACCTCCTCGACCATCACGCGCGTGGCCGCCGCCAGACGCTCGGTGTGAAACACCGGCCGCATCAGCGCTCGCGAGCGCTCGTGGTACTCGTCGTCGGTCGTGATCAGCCCGTCGCCCAGCAGCGGGATCAACTCGCGGTACATCCCCTCGCGCCAATGAACCTTCTCGGCGCCGGCCACCAGCAGGAAGTGCTGCGCCTCCGGCCCCAGCATGACAACCGAAAGGCCGTGAAAGAAGCGGATCGTGAAGATCGGCCCGTACCGCTCATAGCTCTCGAGGAGCATCGCGACGGGGTCGCGCACGAAGCGCAGGTCGCGCACGGGGCTGATGTTGGTGGGCCCCGGCGGAAGCGGCGCGCGGCGCGCGGCGCGGCGCTGCTGGCGAAGGTCGCTCACGACCTTGACCACGGGATTGTCGAGCGTGTATCGCGGGGGTGCGATGGTGGGCATCGGACCTCGAATCAGGGAAGCGTCACCGTGACTTCGTGGGCCGCTACGCTACCACCGTGACGCCGGAGGAGCTCGCCAACCTCGCGCATCTGCGCCGCGCCCGCGATCTGATGGATCGCGAGTATGCGCGCCCGCTGGACGTCGCCGCGCTGGCGCGCGTGGCGTTGATGTCGAGTGGGCACTTTTCGCGACAGTTCCGCGCGACATACGGGGAGACGCCGTACGCCTACCTGATGACCCGGCGAATCGAGCGCGCCAAGGCGCTGCTGCGCCGCGGCGAGCTGTCGGTCACCGAGGTGTGCGTCGCGGTGGGGTGCGCATCGCTGGGCTCGTTCAGCGCGCGCTTCACCCAGCTCGTGGGGGAGACGCCCACGGCCTACCGCGCCCGCGACCACGGTGCGCTGGCGCGCGTGCCGGGTTGCATCGCCAGGGACCTCACCCGCCCGAGCCGCAGGCCCACCGGGATCGAGGCATCGCGCGGGGCAGCGGCTCTGTAGCGTGGGGGCATGAACCTCACCCTCTCCCAATGCTTCGTGCTGGTGCACGATCCCGACCGCGCGCTGGCCTTCTACCGCGACGCCCTCGGGCTGGAGCTGCGCAACGACGTGGCCCGCGAGCACTTCCGCTGGATCACCGTGGGCGCCGCCTCCCAGCCGGGCGTGGCGATCGTGCTGACCAACTACCTGAACGGCAGCCCGGCCGACGGCGACGCGCTGGCCGCGCTGCTCGCCAAGGGCGCGCTGAACGGCGTGCACTTCCACAGCGACGACCTCGACGCGACCTTCCAGAGGCTGCGCGCCGCGGGCGCGGAGATAGTGGAAGAGCCGACCGAGCAGCCGTGGGGCACGCGGGACTTCGCCGTGCGCGACCCGTCCGGCAATCTCGTGCGCATCGACCAGCCGCGCGCCGCGGCCGAGTGAAGCCCCGCGCGCCGCGTAGCCGGCCCGCTCCAGCCGGCCCGTTCCCCGTGCGGGCGGACGTGCGGGTGGGCCGCGCGGCTCAGTGCAGCAGTTTCAGCGTGTTTTCACCGTCGTCCACGAAGTAGATTCCCTTCCCGTCGGGTGCGACTGCGAGCCCGAACAGGGTGCCGGCGCCGGTCTTGCTGTCGGCGGTCTGCACGGCGACCTGCTGGCCGGAGGGGGTGGTTTCGACCATGTTGCCGTCGCCCGCGTTGGTGGTGATGATGTTGCCGTTGGGCGCCAGCGCGAGCCCGAGCGGTTCCTTCAGGTGACCGCCTTCGGAGACCGTGCTGCCGCCGGCCGGGGCCGGGGTGGTGCGCGTGGTCGCCTGTGGGATCGCGGTGATGCGGTTCTCCAGCGTGCTGGCCAGGTACAGCGTGCCGTTCGATCCCAGCGCCAGCCCGGTTGGGCCGATCACGAGCGCCGTGGGTGAGTCCTGCCAGGCAATCCCGTTGGCGATCACCTTGTCGCTCACCACCTTCGGCGGCTGCGCTTCGCCGGATTCGAGCACGATCCGCACCACGGTGGAGTTGTCGATCTTGTGCGCGCCCCGCGCGGCACCGCCGTTGAGCGCCATGCTGACGAAAAGCGTGGTCTTTGACCCTTCGCTCACCGCGGTGGAGTACCACGGTCCCTGGATGTTGGCGCCGGCGATCGTTTTGAGCACCTTGCCGCTGCTGTCGAGCACGATCAGACATCCGGCCTTGGCCGTGGCGGACTTGCCGTCGGCGGTGGGCAGGCTTCCGACCACCACATATCCGCCCGGCAGGACGTTCAGCGCGGTGGTCAGCCCCACGCCGCCGGGGCAGCTGCCGGGCAGTGCCTTCGCGTCGATCGTGGCAAACGGTGAGAGCTTGCCGGTTGGCGTCATCTGCACGATCGTCGTGCCGGTGCCCTGGTTGTTGGCCTTGTCGTTGAAGTTGCTCACCAGCAGGTTTCCCGCCACGAGCTTGCCAACGCTGCTCGGAAGCACCACGATTCCATACGGGTTCACATCGCCGTTCGCCGGCACAGTGGAGCCGAGCGTGCTGACCGTTTTCAAGCCCGCCAACAGTGGCGCCGAGCTCGAGGACGACGACCCATTGGTCGTGCTCGTGTTGCCCGCCGCGGAGGCGTTGGTGAAGTGTTTGCTGCTGCCCCCACAGCCGGCGAGCAGCAGGAGCGATACACCGGCGAGCGCGGCAATCGACGTTCTGGGCACGATCGGTGGCCTCCTGTTGGGAATTCGGGATATCGGCGAGCAGCCGCCATTGCCACTCACGGGACCTGGCACTGCGCCGGATGACTCCAGCTGTTGCGACTAATGACGCCACTGCGCGCGGAACCTTTCCCGGGGGCTCTCGATGACGGCAGCCGCCCAAGGGATCGCGCCGACCGCGCGGAAGTAGCCGGAGTAGATGCCCCAGGGCCGATCGTGCGGTCGGTCGGTGAGCGTCGCGCCGGCGGCCTCGGCGCGGGTGAGCACCGCATCGACCTCCGCCCTGTTGGCGACGATGTGGCCGATACTGAACTCGCCGCTCTGCGCGGGGCCGGGCGCAATCGCGGCGTCCTTGGCGAGCTCGCTGCGCGGATACAGCGAAAGGAGCAGCCCGCCGCGCAGCTCGAACAGCGCGATCGCTCCCGCCGGCGCGACGTCGTCGCCGGCGTACTCGGTGCCGATCACGCCGGCCGCTTGCAGACCGAGGCCATCTCGGTAGAACGCGAGCGAGCGCTCCAGATCGCTGACGGCCAGCGTGATCACATCGATGTGCGGCTCCATCCCCCGCCCTTTCGGCCGTCATGTGTCGCCACTCTCGCCCGTGCGTGCCGGGCGAGACCGTGATCATGGCAGCTGACCACCCCGACGCAATGAATCTCCAGACCGGCGCCCGCTCCCCTCGGCGCCGGTCGAGCGCCAGCCGGCCGTTGCGTGTTTTGTTTTTTGGATTGGTTCCGCGCGGAACGAATCCTCAAAACAAATCCCCCAACGGCGCCTCAGACAGGTGTGTTCGACGAGAGCGCGTGCCGGGACCGGGCCGGACGATCCGACCGCTGCGTTGCCTTCAAGCGGGGATCGTGAGGCCCGGGACCTGGGCCGGGGCGAGCGCGACCGCCAGGCCGAGCACCGCGATGAACGCCGCGACGGTCCCGATGGCCACTCGATTCCACGGCAGCAGCTTCTCGACCGCCACCAGCACCGCCATGACGATCATCCAGGCCACGTTCATCACGCCGAGCGCGAACAGCGCGGCCATCAGGGCCCAGCTCGAGCCCACGCAGAAGCCGCCGTGCTCGGCGCCCATCCGCAGTGCGCCGGACACCCCGGGCCGCCGGCGCCGGCCCAGCACGAGCAGCTCGGGATTCCGGCAGCGGCGCAGGCAGGCGGCCTTGAGCGGCGTCAGCTCGTACACCGCCGCGCCCACGATCACCCCGCCGGCGAGGTACTGGCCGGCCCGATGCCATGCCAGCCAGGCGAGGTCGAGCGCGCGAACGCCCTCAAACAGCGTGTACGCGAGCATGCCCGCGCCCACCCAGGTGATCAGGTAGCCCACGGCGAACGCGCCGGCCCGCGCGGTGCGGCCGCCCGCCGCGGGGGCGCCCGCGCTCCGGCCGGCGCCCGCGCTCCGGCCGGCGGCCGCGCCCGCGAGCGCCATCGGCAGCAGCGAGGGCAGCATCATCGCGGCCATCATCGTGGCCCACACGCCCGCGAACCAGCCCGCGCCACCCAGGTCGGTGCCGGGGCCCATGTCCATGCCCTGCATGCGCCGCGCGGTGAGCGCCCAGCACGCGGCGGCGACCGCGATCAGGAGGATCGCCGGCGTGGTGCGCGCCAGCCGGTCGCCGGGGGCGGCGCTCACGCTCATGTGGCGCAGCAGAGGGGAGGACGATGACGCGGACGCATTGGGCCCCATTTTGCTAAACCCACAGCTTGCCGGGGATTCCGACCTCAGGAGGCGCTTCGATGACGACGACCGAGCACAGGATCGGCACGCAGGAGGAGTGGCAGGCCGCGCGCGACCAGCTGATGGAGGAGGAGAAGGAGCTCACCCGCCGGGGCGATGAGCTGACGCGCAAGCGGCGCGCGCTGCCGTGGGTCGCGGTGGAGAAGGAGTACCGGTTTGACACCGAGCACGGCACCAAGGGCCTCGGCGATCTCTTCGACGGCGCCTCCCAGCTGGTCGTGTACCACTTCATGTTCGGGCCCTCCTATGAGGCCGGCTGCCCGGTGTGCTCCTCGATCGCCGACACGCTCGATCCCCAGGCGGCCCACCTGCGCGCCAGGGACACCACGCTGCTGCTCGCCTCACGCGCGCCGCTCGAGCGCCTGCTCGCCTTCAGGGAGCGCATGGGCTGGAGTCTGCCCTGGGTCTCCAGCGGCGGCTCCGACTTCAACCGCGATCTCGGCTTCCAGCACACCGCGGAGGAGCTCGCGCCGTTCCTGAAGGGCGAGATCCCGGCCACCGTGGTGCAGAACGCGCCCATGTGCGGGACCACCGTGGCGGGATACGTCGGCGAGGGTCCCGGCCTGAGCGTGTATGCGCGCTCCAACGGGGCCGTGTACCGCACATATGTGTCCACCGCCCGCGGGCTCGAGCCCGCGATGGCCTACTACGCCCTGCTGGACCGCACGCCGAAGGGCCGCGACGAGGGCGCCGCGGAGCCGTGTTGGATCCGCCGCCACGACGAGTACGAGGGGAGGAGTGGCAATGCCTGACAGGAACGGATACATCGCCGGAGTGCCCTGCTGGGTGGACACCAGCCAGCCCGACCCGGAGGCCGCGGCGGCCTTCTACAGCGACCTGTTCGGGTGGGACACGCAGGATGTGATGGAGGAGGAGGAGCCCGCCCGGTACTTCATCGCCCGCCTGCGCGGTGGGGATGTGGCGGCGATCGCCTCCCCGCCGGAGGCCGCCCCGCTGAACGCGTCGTGGAACACCTACATCTGGGTGGACCGCGCCGATGAGACCGCCGCGAAGGTGCGCGACGCCGGTGGGCACGTCGTGGCGGAGCCGTTCGATGTGATGGACGCCGGCCGCACCGCGCTGCTGGCCGACCCCGAGGGCGCCGCGTTCCGTGTGTGGGAGGCCCGCGAGCACATGGGCGCGCGGGTCGTCAACGAACCCGGCTCGTTGAACTTCAACGGTCTCAACACGCGCGACCCCGCCGCGGCGGGCGCCTTCTATGGCGCGGTGTTCGGTTGGGAGACGCTCGAGGTCGGCCACGCCATGCACGGGTGGCGGCTGCCGGGCTACGGCGATTTCCTGGAACGCAGCGACCCCGGGCTGCGCGAGCGGATGGCGCAGAGCGGCGCGCCCCACGGCTTCGAGGATATCGTCGCCACGCTCAACCCGATCGCGGAGGACCAGCCCGCCGTGCCCGCGCACTGGAGCGTCACATTCGCGGTCGACGACGCCGACGCCACCGCCGCGCGGGCGGTGGAGCTCGGCGGCGAGGTGACCGTCGCCCCGTTCGACGCGCCGTGGGTGAGGATGGCGGTGATCCGCGATCCCCAGGGCGCCACCTTCGTGGCGAGCAGGTTCGCCCCCGAGAACCGGGATCTTTGACGGGGGCCGCTCGGAGGATCAGGCGAACCGGATGATGCTGGCGCCGCCGAAGATCAGGCAGTAGATCGCGAACGGCGTGAGCGTGCGGTAGCGGAACCAGCGCACGAGGAACCTCACCGATATGTAGGCCGCGATGCCGGTGACCACCATGCCCACCGCCGCCTGCCCGCGCACGTGCGCGCCGCCCGAGCCGAAGAGGTCCGGCAGCTTCAGCACACCCGCCGCGAGGATCACCGGCGTGGCCAGCAGGAACGCGAAGCGCGCCGCGTCCTCGTGGTCGAGGCCCCGCCACAGACCGCCCACCATCGTGACCCCCGCGCGGCTGATCCCCGCCAGCAGCGCGCCTATCTGGAAGAGGCCCACGTACACCGCGTCGCGGTAGGGCATCTGGGAGATGCGCGCGTCTGAGGCGTACGCCTCGGCGAGCTCATCGAGCGAGCGCGAGCCGCGCTGCGAGGCCAGCGGGGCTGCGCGGCGGCCCGCGCGGGCCGCGTCGCCGCGCGAGCGCGAGCGCGAGCGCGAGGCGGGGGTGGGTCCGCCGGACGGGTCGTCGTCGTCGTCGGCCTCGGGTGATCCCCCCGCAATCGGCGCGGCCGCCCTTCGCTCGCGGCCGCCGACCGGGGTGCGGCCGATCGTGGTGCCGCGCTCCACCGCGCGCCTGCGCGCGCGCTCTCCCGCCAAGAGTATGAGCCCGTTTATGCACAGGAAGATTCCTGCGGCCAGCGGCTTGGCGAGCAGCGTGCGGAAGGCGTGCTCGAGCGTCACACCGGTCAGCCCCACGGGGATGGTGGCGAACACGATCATCCACGCCAGCTTCTCATCGGAGTCGCGCACGGTGAATGCGCGCTCGCGCACGCTGCGCCGCGCGCTGCGCACGAACCCGACGACGATCCGGATCCAGTCGGCGCGGAAGAACCACAACAGCGCCAGCGCGGTGCCCACGTGCAGCGCCACGATGAACGACAGGTAGAACGAGGTGGCGCTGTTTTCCTGCGCCGACTGTGTCACGAGCGTCTGCCAGCTGCCGCCGATCCAGGCCGGCACGAGCACCGAGTGGCCGAGGCTCGACACCGGGAACAGCTCGGTGAAGCCCTGCACGAGCGCCAGCACGATCGCCTGGAAGTACGACACCGCTCAGTGCTCCACGCGCGGGTGCGCCGCTCGGGTGTGTGGGGGCGCCTTCGCCGCCGCGCGCCGCCACTCCTCGCGCCACTGCGCGCGCCGGCGGGCGGCCTCGCCTCGCTCGGCGCCGGCCAGCTCCCGCGCGGCCCTGGCGGTGGCCGCCGCGCGTGCGCTCGCGGCGTGCCGCTCCAGCCACCGCTCGGCCACGACCGCGTCGTGCAGCTCGCCCAGCACCTCCTGGATTCTGCGGGTCGAGCGCGCCAGCCGCCGGGCGGGCTTGCCCAGCCAAGGCTCGCACGCTTCGGCGGCGTACCGGCAGCGCTTGGCCGCCAGCCGCACCGCGTGCAGCTCCTCGTCGGAGGGGCTGTGGGGCAGCGCGCGCACCCGGCGCTCCAGCGCGCGCCACCGGCGCGCGGTCAGCCGCGGCAGCGCCTCGCCCGCCGGGCGCGTGTGCTCCGGCGAGCGCCACACCGGCGTGCGCGCCGCCGCCGCCAGCCGCTCCACCAGCGCCTGGTGGCGGTCGCTGTGCAACGCCTGCTCGAGCGCCGCGTGCGCCGCGCCGCGCTCGCGCGCCATCGCCGCCACCAGCCGCGACGCGCCCTGCGCGGCCTGGGGGTCGAGCTCGCCGAGCCGCTCCGCCAGGCGCTGCCACAGCACGTCCGCGTCGCGCGCCGCGCCCAGCAGCGCCGCCAGCCACCGCAGCTCCTCGCGCAGCGCGCCCGCCCACTCGCGGTCGAGTGCGCCCCCGAACGTGCGCAGATCCGAGCGCAGCCGCCGCGTCGCCACCCGCGCCTGGTGCACGGTCTCGATGTCCGCATCCGCCGACAGCGGGTCGGCGCGCATGAACCGCCCCACCCCGTCGGCGATCGCCTCGCCGGCCGCCTGGCCCAGCGACGCCCCGCTCACCCGGGCCACACCCCCGCTCATCGCTCTGCCCCTGCGCGCACGCCCGGCAGGGTATCGCCGCCGCCGCCGCCGCCGCGGGCGCGAGCGAGGTGGGGCGCCAGCTCGCGCCGCGCGATCGTCATCTTGTGCACCTCGTCGGGCCCGTCCGCCAACCGCAGCGTGCGCAGGTGCGCGTACATCCAGGCCAGCGGGAAGTCGTCGCTCACGCCGCCGCCGCCGTGCACCTGGATCGCGCGGTCCACCACCCGCAGCGCCACGTTGGGCGCGGCCACCTTGATCGCCGCGATCTCGGTGCGCGCCCGGCGGTTGCCCACCGTGTCCATCAGCCACGCCGCCTTCAACGTCAACAGGCGCGCCATCTCGATTTCCACGCGCGACTCCGCGATCCAGTCCTGGATGTTGGCGCGGCTCGCCAGCGGCTCGCCGAAGGTGACCCGCGTGGCCGCGCGCGCACACATCGCCTCCAGCGCGCGCTCCGCTGCGCCGAGCGAGCGCATGCAATGGTGGATGCGCCCCGGACCCAGGCGCGCCTGCGCGATCGCGAAGCCGTCGCCCTCGCGGCCCACGAGGTTGGACGCCGGCACGCGCACGTCCTCGAAGACGATCTCCGCGTGGCCCTCGTGGTCGTGGTAGCCGAACACTCCCAGGCCGCGCAGCACCCTCACGCCGGGTGTGTGCAGCGGCACGAGGATCATGCTCTGCTGGCGGTGGCGCTCGGCGCGCGCGTCGCTCTTGCCCATCACGATCATCACGCGGCAGTGGGGATGGAGCACGCCCGAGATCCACCACTTGCGCCCGTTCAGCACGTACTCCTCGCCCTCCCGCGCGATGCTCAGCGAGATGTTGGTCGCGTCGGAGCTGGCCGCCTGCGGCTCGGTCATCGCGAACGCCGAGCGGATCTCGCCGTCCAGCAGCGGCGCCAGCCAGCGCGCGCGCTGCTCCGCGCTGGCGAACTGGAACAGCAGCTCCATGTTGCCGGTGTCCGGCGCCGCGCAGTTGCACGCCTCCGAGGCGATGTGGCTGCGCCCCAGGATCTCCGCCAGCGGCGCGTACTCGCTGTTGGACAGCCCCGCGCCGAGCTCGGGGTCGGGCAGGAACATGTTCCACAGCCCCTGTTCTCGCGCGCGCTCCTTCATCTCCTCCATAACGGGCGGCTGGCGATGGTTCTCGCCCGAGCACTCGCGCCGCTGGCTCTCGTAGATCTCCTCCGCCGGGTACACGTGCTCCTCCATGAACGCCCACAGGCGCTCCCCCAACTCCTCGCTGCGCTCGCTCGCCCGGAAGTCCATCGCTCTGGTTCGTGAGGATAGGGTGCACGGGGGTGAGGGGCGATCGCGACACCGGCGCGCACGGCCGCCGCCGCGCAGGCGGCGCGCCCGGCCGGCCCGAGGCAAGCGGCGCGCCCGGCCGGCCCGAGCCCGCCGGCGGCGCGGAGGACCACCCCGACGCGGGCGGCGCGCCCGGCCGGCCCGAGCCCGCCGGCGGCGCGGAGGACCACCCCGACGCGGGCGGCGCGCACGGCTACCGCGAGGCGGGGGTCGACTACGACACGCTCGACGCGGCCAAGCGGCTGGCGATGGCGCAGGCGCTGTCCACCTCGCCGCTGATGGCCGCGCGCGGGGCGCGCGCGCTGGAGGAGTCGCGCGGCGAGCCGGCGTTTCTGTTCGAGCTGGGCGGACGCACGCTGGCGCTGGTGATCGAGGGCCTCGGCACCAAGTCGGTGATCGCGCGCCACGTGCAGGAGCAGCTTGGGCTCGATCGCTTCGGCGATGTCGCCTACGACACGGTGGCCGCGATCCTCAACGACCTCTGCTCGGTGGGCGCGCTGCCGCTCGTGGTGGGCGCCTACTTCGCCACCGGCGCGTCCTCGTGGTACGAGCACCCCTCGCGCGCGGCCTCGCTCGTGGAGGGCTGGCACCGCGCCTGCGTGGACGCCGGCTGCGCGTGGGGCGGGGGGGAGTCGCCCACGCTGCCCGGCATGCTCGCAGAGCGCGACATCGAGCTGGCCGGCTCCGCCGTCGGCGTGGTGCCGGAGGGGCTCGAGCCCATCCTGGGCCAGCGCCTCGCGCCGGGCGATGAGATCGTGCTGGTGGCCTCCAGCGGGCTGCACGCCAACGGCGCCTCGCTCGCGCGCCGGCTCGCCGGGCGCCTGGCGCGCGGCTACGCCACGCCACTGCCCTCCGGGCGCACGCTCGGCGAGGCGCTGTTGGAGCCCTCGCTCTCCTACGCGCCATTGATCGAGCGGCTGCTGCGCGAGGACGCCGCGCCCGCGCCCCACTACATCAGCCACATCACCGGCCACGGGCTGCTGAAGCTGATGCGACCCGCGCGCGAGCTCACCTACCGGCTGTGCGCGCTGCCCCCAGTGCCGGAGGTGCTCGCGTTCCTCGTCGCCGAGGCCGCTCTCGACCCGCGCGAGGCCCACCGCACCTTCAACATGGGCGCCGGCCTGGCGCTCTACTGCGCGCCCGGCTCCGGCGCGCGCGCGGTGGAGCTCGCCGCCGCGGTGGGGCTGCACGCGCTCGTGGCCGGGACTGTCGATCGGGGCCCCCGGCGCGTGATCGTCGATCCTCTTGGAATTTCCTACTCCAGCGCCGAGCTCGATCTCGCGCCGCCGACCGCGCGCGGGGCCGCCCGCGCCGGCGGCCGCCCCCCCGATCCTACCTGAGGTTGAGATCGAGGGTCAGATTCCCGCGTCCCGCCTGCGTATGCGCGTAGTTTGCGGGCCTTCCTCCACCCATGGTGGGTACTGGCGAGTGCCGCATCGCATACGATAGAGGGGGTTCTGCTGCGGCTCGGTCTGCCCGAGGGGCGAGCGAGCGGGATCGCAAAACGATGATCGAGGGAGCGATGGTGCGGGAGATCGCCGGCCACGGGCATGCGGCCGGCGCCGCCGGGAGCGCGAACGGAGGAACGGATCGGGTTGACTGAGCAGGGCGCAGTCTGGTGGAGAGGTCGCTCCGCGGGCATGCTCGCGGGTGTCCTGGTCGCCTGTGCGCTCCTGGCCGTGATCGTCGTGCTCAGCTCCTCCGGCGGCACCAACGGCGAATACAACGTGCGCGCGATCTTCGACGACGCCGGCAACGTGATCCCCGGTGAGGACGTCAAGATTCAGGGCGTGCGCGTGGGCGCGGTGGGCGAAGTGGTGCCCACGCCCGCCGGCAGGGCCGCGGTCGAGCTGAAGATCTCCAACTCCGGCTTTCAGGACTTCCGCGAAGACGCCAGCTGCACGATCCGCCCCCAGGCGCTGATCGGCGAGAAGTACGTCGACTGCACCCCCACCCAGCCGCGCATGGAAGGCGCCCCGCTGCCCCCGCCCCTGAGCAGGATCCCCTCCGGCCGGGAAGGCGCCGGGCAGTACATGCTGCCGGTCACCAACACCCACAGCATGGTCGACCCCGACCTGCTCAACGCCATCACCCGCCTGCCCCAGGCGCAGGGGCTGCGCATCATCCTCAACGAACTCGGCACCGGCCTGGCCGGTCGCGGGAGCGATCTGAAAGAAGTGATCCGCCGCGCCGATCCCACCCTGCAGGAATTCGACCGCGTGCTGAAAATCCTCGCCGGCGAGAACCACGTGCTGGTCAACCTCGCCGAAGAATCCGACCGCGCGCTCGCGCCGATCGCCGCCTCGCGCAACCGCCTCTCCGACTTCATCGCCCAGTCCAACACGGTGGCCCGCGCGAGCTCCAACACCACCGCGCTGCGTGAGAACCTCGCGCGCCTGCCGGTCTTCCTGGAAGTGCTCGGGCCTGCCATGAGGCGCCTTGGCAAGTTCGCCGAAGAAACCACGCCCACGTTCACCGACCTGGGCGCGGCCGCGCCCGGCATAAACCGGCTCACCACCAGCCTCGGCCCCTTCTCCGAAAGCTCGCGCGCCTTCTTCAACTCGCTGGGCCACAGCGCCAAGACCACCGGGCCCGCGCTGCTTGCCACGCAGCCGCTGCTCCGCCGCCTGGAGACGTTCGGCGGCGCCGCCAAGCCGTTTGCCACGCCCTTCGCCCAGTTGCTCACCAGCGTGCGCTCCACCGGCGGCCTCGAGCGCCTGCTCGACCTGATCTTCATGAGCGCCGGCGCCACCAACGGCTACGACCAGCTCGGCCACTTCCTGCGCGCCGAGGGCGTGCTCAACGCCTGCGTGACCTACTCGATCACGCCGTTGCACGGCTGCTCCGCCAAATTCTCGAACTCCACGGTCGCCAGCGCGCCCGCCAGCGCCACGGCCGCCGGCGTCGTGATGCAGCGCACGCTGGCCGTGCTCAAAGGCCTCACGCCCGCCCAGGCGATCGCCGCCTACCCCGGCTCGGTGCCTCCACAGGGCGCGGTCTCCGCCCAGGAAGCCGCCGCCTCCGAAGGGGCCGCCCCCGCGACCGGCGCCCCCGCGAGCGCCCCCAAGCCGGTGGGTGGCGCCGCGCGCGGCACCACCTACTACACGCCGATCGAAGAAGGCTCCGGCGGTGGGGGCTCGGGTGCGGGCTCGGGCTCGGGCTCGGGTTCCATGTTGCTCAACTACCTGCTGGGCGGCTAGCTGGTGGGCGCCTCGATGAACGCTTCGCCCGACACCCCACGCACCGGCGGGCTCGAACACGTCTGTCAGAGGCGCCGTTGGGGGATTTGTTTTGAGGATTCGTTTCGCGCGGAACGAATCCTCAAAACAAAAAACGGAACGGACGCTCCTCGACCGGCACCGCTGAGCCGCCGGGCGGTGACACTCCCGCGCGCGCTGCTCGCCGCCGCCGCGGTGTGCGCGCTCTCCTGCGCGCCCGCGCTGGGCGCCCCAGCGTCCGCGGTTCCGGCCGGGACCGCGCCCGGTGGCTCGACTGGCGTGAGCACCAGCACCACCACGTCGACCTCCACGAGCGCCACCGCCGGCGCTCCCGCTCCCGCGGGCTCGCCCACCGAATCGTCCAGCACGAGCACCACCACGAGCGCAACGGTCTCGCCGCAGAGCGAACCCACGCCGACCGTGCGGGGCCAGAGCGTGCAGGGCGCCAGCGAAGCGGCGCGCGGCACCAGCGAAGCGCCGCTCCCCGGTTCCAAGCCGTCGCACACCACCAGGACCGCGGCAAAGCCGCACCAGCACGGCTCGCACCACCACGGCTCGCGCGGGTCCCACCACCGCCGATCGCACGCCTCGCACGCCTCGCACACCTCACGCACCACGCACCATGCGGGCTCGCGCGGGCATCACGCCAACGTGCCCCCCCGCGCGCCCGCGCCGTCGGCGCTCACTCCTCCGCTGCCCTCCTCGCTCGCGCTCCCCGGCGCCGGCGGCGCGGTGCCCAACTTCTTCATCGCCACCTTCTCGATCCCGCCGTTTTTGTTGCCGATCTACCAGGCCGCCGGCAGCGCCTACGGCGTGCCGTGGCAGGTGCTGGCCGCGATCAACGAAGTCGAGACCGACTACGGGCGCGACCTCAACGTGTCCAGCGCCGGCGCGGAGGGGTGGATGCAGTTTTTGCCCTCCACCTGGATGCGGTACGGGGTGGACGCCAACGGCGCCGGCTTCGAGGATCCCTACAACCCCGCCGACGCGATCTTCGCCGCCGCCCGCTACCTCGCGGCGGCCGGCGCGCGCCACAACATGCGCGCCGCGATCTTCGCCTACAACCACTCCCGGGCGTACGTCGAATCGGTGATGCTCCGCGCGGAGCTGTTGGGCGGCACGCCGCCCGACCTGCTCGGCGCGCTCACGGGGCTCACCGAAGATCGCTTCCCGGTGCACGCCACCGCGCACTTCGCCGACGGCTTCATCGAAGTGCCCCCCGTCGCGGGCTCCGGCTCGCAGACACTGGTCGGCACCACGATCTACTCGCGCGAAGGCGCGCCGGTGATCGCGGTGCAGGACGGTGAGATCGTCGGGATGGGCCAATCGCCCACGCTGGGGCGCTACATCTCGCTGCGCGACGGCTACCACAACACCTACACCTACGCCGGGCTCGCCTCGCTCGCCTCGCTGTACCCCGTGCTCGCGCCCCGCCCCGCCGCCGACGCCGCCACGAGCGCGCCGCCGCCGATGGGCGCCGCCGTGCCCCAGGCGGCGAGCCCACGCGCCTTCGCGGCGGGCTCCGAGGAGGTGTACCTGCACACGTTGCGCCCCGGCGCGCGCGTGCTCGCCGGCACGATCCTCGGCCATCTCGGCGCCGGCTCCTCGATCCCCGGCTCGCGATCCGGCGAACCCCACATGCTCTTCCAGATCCGCCCCGCCGGCTCCGACGCGCCCCTGATCGACCCCAAGCCGATCCTCGACGGCTGGGTCGAGGGCGAAGACAGCTCGATCTACCACGCCCGGGGCGAGAACCCGTTCCTCTCGGTCTCACCCACGCCGGGGCAGGCGCTGCTCGAGTCCAAGGGCCAGCTCCAGCAGCAGGTGCTCCGCGATCACGGCATCTCGCTGCCCCGCTGCGAGCGCCTCGCGATCTCCGCGGGCCGGGTCGACCGGCGTGTGCTCGCCGCGCTGGAGTTCCTCTCCACCTCCCAGCTGCAGCCCGGCGTGTCCGCGCGCTCCTGCCCCCGCGCGCCGGCCACCAACGACAGCGCCGCGTCGGTGGAGCTCTCCTCGATCAACCGCGCGCCGGTGGTCGCCGGCCAGGCCGCCGCCGGCCAGGTCGTTGCCGGCCAGGTCGTTGCCGGCCACGCCGCCGCCGGCCACGCCGCCGCCGGCTCCTCCTCGCCGCTCGTCGCGCAGGCGATCGAACGGCTCCACGGGCTGCAGGGCGCGATGAAGCCGCTCCGGATCTCGACCAGCGCGCCCGCTGGAGAGATCCTGCTCTCCTACTCGGCCGCCGCGCCCGGCGCCACGGCCGCCGCGCACACCGCCGGCTCGCTCGATCTGCCGCTGAGCGCCGATCAATGGGTGAAGTTGATCGCCCGTCTCGGGCAGGTGCCCAACCCCGCCGTGCGCGTGGGGCGCTCCGCGGCGGCGATCCCGGACCCCGTGCCCTCCACACCAACGACCGCGCAGCCGGGTGGCGCGCTCCAAGTCAATGGCAATCACTAGTCCCCCACGCGCGCCCCTACCCGAGCCGCCGCAACCCCCGGAGCGCCCGGCACGCGCCGCGCGCCCCCGGCGCCCGCTGTTCACGCTGCCGCGCGTGCTCGCGATCGGCGGGCTGGGCCTGGTGATCGCGATCGTCGCGCTCCTGCTCCTCACTCGCAAGAGCGGGGCCGAATATCACCTGCTGTTCAGCGACTCCGGCTCGCTGGTGCGCGGCGACGAAGTGCAGGTCGGCGGCGTGCCGGTGGGCACGATCAAGAACATCACGCTCAACAGGGAATACAAGGCGCTCGTCACCATCCAGGTGGAAGGCGCGCTGGTGCCGTTGCACGAGGGCACCACCGCGCAGATCCGCGTGCCCTCGCTGGCGTCGATCGCGAACCGCTACATCGCGCTCTCGCCGGGTCCCAACAACCTGCCGGCGCTGAAGAACGGCGCCACCCTGCAGGGGGCGGCGCTGCAGAGCACGGTCGACCTCGACCAGCTGTTCAACATCTTCGACAAGCGCACCCGCGAATCGCTGCAGAAGTTCGTCATCGGCTCCTCCGAACAGTACGCCGGCGCCTCGCGCGCGCTGAGCGCCGCCACGCTGTACTTCCCGCCCTCGCTCGCCGCGGCCACCCACACCTTCAACGAGCTGGCCGGCGACCAGCGGCTCTTTGAGAGCTTCCTGGTCGAATCCGCCAAAGCGCTCACGATCCTCGGCGAACACCGCGAACACCTCTCGGGGATCGTCCAGAACGCCAGCGCCACCTTCCAGTCGGTCGCCAACGAGCAGTCCAACATCACCGCGGGACTGAAGCAGCTGCCGCGCGTGTTCGAAGAAGGCAACCGCACGCTCGCCGAACTGCCCTCCACTCTGCACGCGCTGCGCCAGCTGGTCGACGCCGCCAAGCCCAGCGCGCCGCGCCTCGCGCCGTTCTTCGCCCAGCTGCAATCGCTGCTCCACCCCGCCGAACCGGTGCTCGCCAACCTCACCACCGCCTTCTCCAAGCCCGGACCCGCCAACGACCTCACCGACGCGGCCTCCCAGCTGCCCGAAGTGGCGCACATCCTCTCCACCGCCAGCCCCGCGCTGGTGAAGTCGCTGCGCGAAGCGGTTCCGTTCACCACGCCCTTCGGGCCCTACGCGCCCGACTTCATGGGCCTGTTCCGCAACTTCGGGGTCGGCGCCGGCTACTACGACGCCAACGGCCACTACACGCGCGTGGCCCCCAACTTCGCCGTGTTCAAGCCCGGCGCCAACGGCAGCCTCCAACCGGTCACCCCGGCGCAGGGCCTGGAAGGGATCAAGCGCGGCCAGCTGCGCCGCTGCCCCGGCGGCGCCACCGCGCCGGCCGCCGACGGGTCCTCGCCGTTCACCGACAACGGCCAGCTGAGCTGCGACCCGAGCCAGGTGCCGTGAGCGCGCGCCTCACATCGATCGCGCTCGCCGCCCCGCGCCCCAGCTCTGAGCTCCCCGTGGGAGGTGTGAGGTGAACGCGCGCCGGCGCTCCTCGATCATGGCCAGCCCGCTGCTGATCGGCGCGGTCACCGCGGTGATCGTGGTGGTCGCGGTGTACCTCTCCTACAACGCCAACAACGGGCTGCCGTTCACGCCGACCTACGATGTCAAAGTCATGCTGCCGGAGGCCTCGGGGCTGCTGCGCGGCAACCAGGTGCGCATCGGGGGCAACCGCGTGGGCGTGGTCGCCTCGCTGTCGCCCGTCCAGAACCACGCCACCGGCCGCGTGACAGCGGAAGTGGAAGCGAAGCTCGAAAAGAGCGCCGGGCCGCTCCCCGTGGACAGCACCGCGATCGTGCTGTCGGCCTCCGCGGTGGGGCTGAAGTATCTCGAACTCGAACCCGGCAAATCGACGCGCACGATCCCCTCCGGCGGCACGATCCCGGTCACGCAGACGCGCGAACCGGTGACCATCGACAACCTGTTCGACATGTTCGACAAGCCCACGCGTCTGGCCAACCAGCGCAACCTGGTCGAATTCGGGCGCGGCTTCGTGGGGCGCGGGCTGGGGATCAACGAAGCGGTCCACGAACTGGTGCCGCTCACGATCCACGCGCGCCCGGTGCTGCACAACCTCGCCTCGCCCCAGACGGGGCTGCGGGAGTTCTTCATCGCGCTCGACCGCGCCGCCAAAGAAGTCGCGCCCGTCGCGACTCAGCAGGCCGTCTTCTACAGCGATCTCGACACCTTCTTCACCGCGTGGGCCGGGGCGGCCAACGGGCTGGAACGCACGATCCGGGGCGGGCCGGCGGCGCTGGCGCAGGCGATCCACTCACTTCCCTACGAGGAACCGTTCGTCGAAAAGGCCACCGAGTTCATGCGCCTGTTGCGCCCCGGCGCGCAGGCGCTGCAAACCGCCGCGCCGCCGCTTTCGCACGCGTTCACGGTGGGCGCCACCAACCTGCGCGCCGCCACCGCGCTGAACAGCTCGATCTCCACCGCCGCGCGCTCGCTCGCGCAGTTCTCGCGCAACCCCATCGTGAATGTGGCGCTCGAAGACTTCACCCACACGCTCCGGCTGGGCACGCCGCTCGTGGGGTCGCTTGCGCCGATGCAGAGCACCTGTAACTACATCACGCTCGCCTTCCGCAACATCGCCAGCCTCTTCTCGGAGAGCGTCGGCGTGGGCACGGTCGCGCGCGCCGCGGTCGTGCTCTCGCCGGCGGGCCCCAACAACGAGGGCTTCCCCTCCGCGGTGCCCGCCGACGGACCCTCGGTGGACCGCTCCGCCAGCGTGGTCGGCACCACCGGCGCGCTCGTCGACGACAACCACTTGCACTTCAACCCCTACCCCAACGTGTCCGCCCCCGGCCAGCCGCACGAGTGCGAAGCGGGCAACGAGAGCTACACCGCCGGCAGGGCCACGATCGGCAACGTGCCGGGCAACGTGGGCACCGCGCACGAAGCGACCAAGCGCTCGCAGAACCTCTTCGGGGTGACCTACCCCGCCGCCCAGCTGAGGGACTTCCCCAAGGAAGGAAAGAGCAAATGAGGCTCGGTTGGTGGCGCCGCCACGACGACATCCCCGTGGTGGAGCTGCACCGCTCCAAACCGGTGCGCTTCGGCGCGGTCGTGCTGGTGGTGCTGGCGGTGCTGCTGTACTTCGGCTTCACCAAGGCCATACCGTTCAAAAAATCGTACGTCCTCAAGGCCCAGTTCACCTCCGCGCTGAAGATCCACCCCTCCTCGCCGGTGCGCATCGCGGGGGTCGCCGTCGGCCAGGTCACCGGCCTGCGCCGCGAAGGGCGCACCGGCCTGGTCACGATGGAAATCCAAGGCAACGGGCTGCCGATCCACAGCGACGCCACGCTCAAGATCCGCCCGCGCATCTTCCTGGAAGGCAACTTCTTCGTCGAACTGCAGCCCGGCAGCCCCTCCGCGCCCGATCTGCCGTCGGGCTCGACCATCCCGGTCACCCACACCGCGGTGCCGGTGCAGCTGGACCAGCTGCTGGACGCGCTCAACACCGACACCCGCGCCAACCTCCAGGAATTCCTGCACGGCTACGGCGAATCGCTCACCCACAAGCCCAACGCCGCCGAAAATGCCGAACAGGAACCGGAAGTGAGGGGACTCAACGGCGCGCAGGCGCTCAACCTCGCCTACCAGCGCGGCCCCAAAGCGTTCAAGGGCTCCACGATCGTGGCCCAGGCGTTCAACGGGGTCGAACAGCACGACATCTCTCACCTGATCGCCAACACCCGGCGGTTGACCCGCGAGCTGAACGTACACGAAAGCGAGCTCGGCGAATGGGTCGACAACTTCGACACCTTCCTGCACAACTTCGCCGCCGAGGCCTCCAGCCTCCACGAAGCGGTGGCGCGTTTTCCAAAGACCCTCTCCACCACCAGCCGGGCGTTCGTGGCGATTCGCGCCGCGTTCCCCGAAGTGCGCACCTTCTCGCGCGCGTTCGCCCCCGGCGTGGCGGAGTTCAACGGCACGATCGACGCCGCGCTGCCGTGGATCGACCAGGTCAAGGCCTCGCTCGCGCCCAACGAGGTGGGCGGCCTGGCACAGGCCCTGCGCAGCGCCACGCCCGCGTTCGCGCAACTGGTGGCCGCGCAGCCCGCCTTCTACCGCACCCAGGAACAGTTCAGCAAGTGCCTGACCAACGTGTTCTTCCCCGCCGGCAACACCAAGCTCCAGGACGGCTCCAACACCGCCGGCGTGCCCGACTACCTGGAGTTCTGGTACGCGCTCACGGGCTTCGCCGGGCTCGGGCAGGGCTTCGACGGCAACGGGCCGCGCACCTCCTTCGTGGTCGGCGGCGGCGGCCAGCCGGTGCTCTCCGCGCCGGTCACCACGATCGGCGGCAAGAGCTCGGGCGAAAAACTGCACCTGATCGCGCGCGCGGCCTACCCGCCGCTGGGCACCAGGCCGCGCCTGCCCGCCAGCGAGCCCCCCTACAAGCCGCTGGTGCCCTGCTCCACGCAGCGCCTGCAGAGCTTCAACGGACCGCTGTCCACCGGCCCCGCGGATGGGAGCGGCTGATGGCCCCGGCGAGCACGCCCGACACCCACGAGGGCGGCCGCGGTATTCGCGACCAGATCCAGCGCTACCGCACCGCGTTCATCTCGCTGATCTCGATGGTGCTGATCGCCGCGGTCGTGGGCGGCTACATCCTGGCGCACGAGCGCCTCTCGCTCCCCGGCTGGGTGCCGGTGCTGGGGCACGAATACTTCACGCTGAAGGGCGAATTCAGGACCGGCCAGGCGCTCACTCCCGGCCAGGGCCAGACGGTCACGATCGCCGGCGCCAAGATCGGCGAAATCTCGAGTGTGGACCTCAACAACGGCGTGGCGCTGGTGAGCATGAACATCACGCCCAAGTACGCCCACTACATCCATCACAACGCCACCATGCTGATGCGGCCCAAAACCAACCTCAAGGACATGGTGATCGAGGTCGACCCCGGCACCCCCGACACGGGGCAACTGAAGAGCGGAGCCGTGATCCCGCTCTCGCAGACCGCGCCCGACGTGAACCTCGACGAATTCCTCGCCTCGCTCGACGGCGAAACGCGCGCGCTCCTCCAGGAGCTCCTGGCCGGCGCCGGCCAGGGGCTGGGGCACAGCGGACGCACGCTGGCGGCGGTGTACAAGCGCTTCGACCCCGCCGAGCGCGCGCTCGAAGAAATCGGGCACCAACTGCAGTTCCGCCACCAGAACATCTCCCACGCGATCCACAACTTCCAGCTGCTGCTCGGCGCGATCGGCAGCAAGGACCAGCAGCTCGCCGAAGTGGTCCACTCCTCAAACCAGGTCTTCCGCACCTTTGCCAGCGAGGAAAAAGCGTTCCAGCGCACGTTGCACCTGCTGCCGGGCGCGCTCACCTCCACCGAACAGGGGCTCGGCAAGCTCGCCGCCGCCTCGCGCGTGGTCGCCCCCACGCTCACCCGCCTGGAGCCGTTCGCGCACGCCCTGGCCCCCGCGCTGCGCCAGTTCGAGCCCTTCCTGCGCGAAACCACGCCGGTGTTCAAGAACGAGATCCGCCCCTTCGCGCGCCAGATCCTGCCGGTCGTGCGGCAGGTCTCGCCCTCGGTCCACCAGCTCTCGCAAGCGTTCCCCGATCTGAGGACCGGCTTCTCGGTCTTCTCCGAACTGCTCAACGAGTTCGCCTACAACCCCGGCCCCAACCAGGCCGGCTTCCTCTTCTTTTTGCTGTGGGCCAACCACAACTTCAACAGCGTCACCAGCCTCGCCGACGCGCACGGCACGCTGGGCCACACGCTGCTGTACTTCAACTGTGAAGTCACGCCGCTGCTGAGCGAGTCGGCCAAGGTCAACCCGGACGTCAACCTGCTGATCGGCCTGCTCAAACCGCCCACCCCCGCCGAATGCACCGCGCGCGGCCTGCCGGTGCCGAGGTTCGGCACCGCCCTGGCCGCCCGCGCCCACAGCGCCGCGCATGCCCACGCCGCTGCGCACGGCCTCGCCGCCGCGCGCGCCCACAGTGCCACGCAAGCCCACAGCGCCGCGGCGCCGAGCGGAGGGGGCCACTGAGATGCAGAAGCGCGCGCCCACGCTCGCCAACGTGCTCGTGATCGTGCTGTTTGCGCTGAGCTGCTTCGGCCTGCTGCTGTTCCTGTGGGAGGCGTTCGGCGGGCCGGTGCCGCTCAAGCCCAAGGGGTACCGCTTCGAGGTGTCGTTCCCGCGCGCGCTCGCGCTGGCCGAACAGTCGGATGTGCGCATCAGCGGGGTCAACGTGGGCAAAGTGATCTCGCTGAAAGCCGGCGGCGACGGGCGCACGCACGTGATCGTGGAAATGGAAAACAAATTCGCGCCCCTGAGCTCGGCCGATCACGTGATCCTGCGCCAGAAGACGCTGCTGGGG
>Ga0123356_10001845_pt1 | contig 22962 bp, 21 predicted proteins | sample TergutEmb28metaG_2_FD_92546 | JGI IMG/M metagenome (GOLD analysis project Ga0123356, IMG submission 92546) | Embiratermes neotenicus P3 segment gut microbial communities from Petit-Saut dam, French Guiana - Emb289 P3 | ecosystem: Host-associated > Arthropoda: Insects > Digestive system > Gut ...
GACTACAGCGGTGAAGATGTTTTCTTTACCTATCTTTTGGGATAAGAAGTCCACCGCTGTTTGAAAGAAGGATTGGATTTCTTCTTGGCTTTTACCATTGAAGAAGTCAGCACTGGCGGTAATCATGGTATCTACGAATCTGACGCTGTCTTTACGGGCTTTACAGTTTGATGCTTGGATTCTGGCGTTGGCTTCTTGTCTGTAGGAAGCAGTAGGTTGGACTATATGGAAGTTGTTATGGCTTTTTGATGTGTCTATATCGGGATTACTGGCGTATTTGGCTTTGGTTCTTTCATGGTGAGCTTCCAAAGCTCCGAAACTGCCTTTGTGTTTGGCGAATCTCATGATGGCGTATTGTGGAATAATTCATCACCTCCTCCTACCCATTAAGATATGTTTACGGAAAAAGTAAGGGGTTTAGATAGTAATTGAAATGATGTCTTACGCATGAGATAATGAAATGTATCATAACGTGTTATGAAGATACTGGCATTGACAGACATGATTATCAAGAGAACACAAGCTAAAGAGCCACTTTGGAGAGTTCTGGAGAGTTACCATCGCAAGCAAAATGACTTCAGCAACTTAAAGACAGTATGCGTCATCAGCGGCCCTGCCGGTTGCGGCAAGACAACATACCTGCTGAATTACTTCAAAGGCAAAGAGTATTTCTACTTCTCATTCGCCAGCCTTGGGGAAGAACTGGCCGAAAAACTATTCGCTGAGAGTGTCAGTTCCAAATGCGGCGTAGCTGTATCCGGTTGGGCTGAATCAATTAGGGCTCTTTCCAATAAGTACAAGTACATACTGTTGGATGATATTGGTGGGATTGCAGGTAGCAAGCGTTTTATAGAGGCCTTCTGTGACAACATGTTTCCGGATATTCACACAAGGCCATTCATAGTGCTTGTTACCCAACAGACAGAAGATGTAAACGGACTTGCCGATCACTATGTTAAAACAAGCCTTGATTATTTCTCCATACCCGAAGTAATGAAGCTATATCCCAAACTGTCAAAGGTAGATATCCTGGGGCTATGCGCTCTAAGCGGCGGTATACCGGCTATCCTAAACGAGTATTCTCCAGAGCTTGATTTTGGGAGCAACGTATGTAAGCTACTTAAGCCTTCATCTACCTTTGTTGCTCTCGCGCCGCATATGATGCAGAAGCATTTCCGCCGACCTGAGAATTACCATCATATTCTCTGTGCCATAGCCAACGGAAACTTCAGGGTAGGTCAAATAAGCAAGTTTACCGGTTTTACCAACAACAAGTGCGATAACTACCTGACAAGGCTAATAGACAATGGCTTTGTAACTGCTGAAAAAGTAATCACCAAGAGCGGAGTAGAAAAAACTGTCTACCGTGTTTCAAACAGCTACTATCGGTTATGGCATAAGTATATCTTCCCAAACAGAAGCGCTATTCAGCTTGGAGATGATGAACTGATAAGCCAAATCGTAGCGAGCATATCAGATACCGAAATCCACCGTTTCCATCTGCGAAAGGCCTTTTTGTGGATGAATGCGGTATTCAAGCAGAAATTGTGGATGAGTTTTCGCATTACAAAGGGAATAGCTTATGCACCGAAGACTATCAAAGAGGGCAGATTCCAGTATACCTTTGATGCCGTAGTCAAACACAAGCACAAGGCTATCTTTGTTAGGGTATTCAAAAACCCTCTTGAAAACTGTGCAAGGGCTGAACTAGACAGGTTACTTCGTGCCGTATCGCTGATAAACGAATACGAAGACAGCCATATCTACCTCTTTACAAAGCGGCGTTTTAGTGATTATGCCGTTTCCAAAGCTGCCAAAGACGATGTTCTTAATCTGGTTGAAGTAGACAGGCTGAAATATTAAACTCGTACTACAATGCCATTCGGGGAATAGACGTAGTTTGCCCTAGATTGTTGTTTTGGTTGGTGTGAATATGGCTCGTAGTGTTTCAGGGCGTTATATGTCGCGACCTTGGAACCAAACAGTAACGGCGAAACCGCCACGGAAATAGTAGGTGTTCGTCCAAGGTTCATGTGGTGGAGCCGGGGGGATTCGAACCCCCTACCTTTTGACTGCCAGTCAAACGTTCTCCCAAGTGAACTACGGCCCCAAAAACAGTTCCTAATTTAACACAAATCCGCTTACCTTGCAAGGCATAAGGCTGCGGTTGAAGACTACATCAGAATAGCTTATACTTCTAACCGCAATCCTGTGAAAGAGACTATCATATGACAAAAGCAATGAAAGAACTCTGTGTCGTTCTTTTGTTGAGTGCTGGAGTTCTGGTGCTCATGTGGGGATTGCTACACCAAATAAATACGGCGTATGTAGGTCGTCCGGTATATAAAAGTGATATCAAATGGAGTTCTGTGTGGACGGGGGCAGGCATAATCGTGGCAAGTGTGGCGATGGCGGTTTTCGTTAAACCGACCAAACAATAGCTACTTTGTTTTCCAAATTGTGCCATCCGGTGTATCTTCAATAGTTACACCAAGTGTTTCTAACTGTTTACGAACATCATCGGCTAGTTGATATTGTTTTGCCTGTCGTAGATTTTTGCGCGTATCCACAAGCAATTGGATGAATGGTTCTGCTCCGCCAAGAGATTTTTGTATTGGTTTCAAAGTCAATCCCAATACGCCTGAAAGTTCTTTTAGCAACTCCTGTCCGGCAGAGATATCATATCCTTCACTCCGTAGGCGATTGAGTTCGCGAGTTATATCAAACAGCGAAGCTAATGCCTGCGGCGTATTGAAATCATCGTCCATAGCCTCAATAAAACGCTGGCGATACATGCTGTTATCAAGTGCAGATACAGCGCCACCAATGGTAGTGCTTTCAATGGCTTGCCGCATCCGTTTTGCGCCGCTGGCCGCAGCCTCCAGTGCCTCTGACGTATATGTCAATGGGCTGCGATAATGTGAGCCCAATACAAAGATACGCAGAGCATCGCTGGGATACTTATCCAATATCTGTTTTATGCTGATAATATTGCCTATGCTTTTGCTCATTTTCTCTTCGCCCAAACGCAAAAGACCATTGTGCATCCAATATTTCACGAAAGGCTTTTTGCCGGTAAAGCTTTCGGATTGGGCAATTTCATTTTCGTGGTGGGGGAATATGAGATCCGCTCCCCCGCCATGTATATCCAGCGATTCTCCCAGATACTTGAGCGACATAGCACTGCATTCAATATGCCAGCCAGGTCGTCCTTCACCCCAGGGACTATCCCATGATGGTTCACCTGGTTTTGCAGCTTTCCAAACGACAAAATCCATGGGATTTTCTTTTTCGTCACCTATTTCAACACGTGCTCCTGCAAGCATTTGGTCTAGTGTACGATGTGCTAGCTTACCATAATCAGCAAGCTTGGTGACACGGAAATAGACGCTACTATTGGCAGGATAGGCATAGCCCTTATCAATCAACCCCTGCACTACCTCTATGATTTTTGGTATTTCCTGAGTAGCACGCGGGTATAAATCCATGCGAACTACATTTAAATCATCCATATCTCGCATAAAAGCAGCCATGTTATTCTCGGCCAACTCAGCGATACTTATTCCTAGCGCAGATGCCTTGACGATGATTTTGTCGTCGATATCAGTAAAGTTCTGTACGCATTTAACCTTATATCCACGGAACTTGAGATAGCGGCGGATAACATCAAAATTGATGTAGCTCATGGCATGCCCGATATGTGCCTCAGACTGCGGAGTAACGCCGCAGACGTACATCTTAACTTCATCGCCTTGCGGTATGAATTTCTCTTTTTGACCAGAAAGGGTATTTGTAATTTTCATTTTCATCAATCGACGATGCGCCATCTGCTTAGAAGCGCGCAAAAGTCCTCTTTCCTGAGAGTTTCCGTTCAATGCTTAAATAATATTATATAAGGCTGCAATTCCACAAGGCGATAAACAAGTTTCTACAGGTCATGCTCTGCCCTTGTTATATTTTTTCGATGGCTGCGATTGCCCATGCGGACATGCCTTCTTCGCGCCCTACAAACCCTAATTTCTCCGAGGTGGTGGCTTGTATGCCAATATCATCCGGCGTACATCCTAGCGCATCGGCTAAAGCAATACGCATAGTTTCAATGTATGGCGCGAGCTTAGGCTGTTCAGCCGCAATAGATATGTCGGCGTTGCCAATCTTATAACCATTTTTTTTCAGCAGTTGCCCGACTTCGCGCAAGAGCGACAAGCTTGATATACCCTTATACTTATGGTCTCCCGGCGGAAAATGAGTGCCTATATCACCCAGTGCTGCTGCGCCAAGCAAGGCATCCATCAATGCGTGCGTCAACACATCGGCATCGCTCCAACCTACCAGTCCTTGATGGTGCGGAATGCTGATGCCCCCTAATACCAGTGGTATGTTTGGGGCTAACCGATGTATGTCATATCCTTGACCAATACGCATTTCAGTTTCCTTTTTGTTGGTGCAGTGCTTGTGCCAATACCAAATCAGTTGGAGTAGTCAATTTAATATTATCGTATGAGCCATTAAAAAGTTTGACTCTGATGCCCAATGCCTCCACCAGTGCGACGTCATCAGTAACACTGCTGGTTGCGCGCCGAAATCCCTCTTCAATCAGATCAAAGCGGAATACCTGTGGCGTCTGAGCGGCCCACAGAGACTGCCGCTGCAGCGTCTCTTTGACATATCCGTCTTCATCGGTGCGCTTGATGGTATCTGTTACTGGCACTGCCGCCGCCGCCGCACCCGTCTCTTGTGCTGCCTCCAGCCCATCAAGGATTATGCTCTGATCAAGCAGAGGTCTTGCTCCGTCATGTACTAGTACCCACTGACATTGTGGCAATGCTTTCAGCCCTGCCAGGGTGGAGTCCTGACGGCGCATTCCTCCCTGACAAATTGAGGTGAGTTTGCTTATGTTTTTCGGGCGTAACAGGCTCATTCCATGGTCTAAGCTGTCTTTTCTCAGTACCACTGTTATAAAATCGATATATGGGGATTTTTCAAATACCATTACAGCGCACTCCAGTACTGTCGCCTTGCAAAGCGGAGCAAATATCTTATCGATACCGCCCATGCGCTCTCCGCAACCAGCAGCAACAATAATAGCCCCGACCTTTTGACCCTTGAACATGCGCTACTCCGTATCGTCCGTTTCTGTAGTTGCTGCTTTGCTAACAAGCCCCAGCAAAACCGCCTCACGCAGCGTACTCACGGGTATTGGCTCAATGTCAGATACGTGAATATTTTTCATGCTTGAGTGGGGTACCAGGCATTTTCTGAAGCCCAAACGGGCAGCTTCGCTTAAGCGCCGTTCCAGCTGCGGTACGGCACGTATTTCCCCTGATAACCCCACCTCACCCACAGCTGTCATTTCATGATTTATGGGCTTGTCTTTATAGCTTGAGACAATGGCAAGAGCTATTGCCATATCGGCGGCTGGTTCTTTAATTTGTATGCCTCCAGTGACATTGATTATGATATCCTGATTGCTTAGTTTCAGTCCAAGGCGACGGGTAAGCACAGCGGCAATAAGCAGCAATCTTCCGAAATCCACGCCGTTTGCAGTCCTTCTCGGCAGACCGAAGCTGGTAATGCTGGTAAGTGCCTGCACTTCAACCATCAACGGACGGCTTCCTTCCAGCGTGGCTGTGACTACCGAGCCGATGGAATCTTCCATGCGTTGTGCAAGGAATATTTGAGAAGGGTTGTCTACCTCAGCCAGTCCCTTATCTTTCATTTCAAATATGCCTACCTCATTGGTGGAACCAAAGCGGTTTTTCACTGAACGTAGCAGACGATACGAACTGAAAAATTCCCCCTCAAAATAGAGCACAGTGTCTACTATGTGCTCCAGTATGCGTGGTCCGGCAATAGCCCCATCCTTTGTGACATGCCCTGTGATTAAAACAGGCGTTTGCATCTGTTTAGCCCAGCGCATAAGGCGCATGGTACATTCGCGCACCTGAGTGATAGCGCCGGACGAAGATTCAATCTCAGGCAGGAATACCGACTGAATTGAATCCACTATGACAAGGCATGGTTTGAGACGCTCAAGATGCTCAATGATAGACTTCAGGTTTGTTTCGGCCAGCAGATACAGCCTTTCGCCGGATATTCCAAGTCGTTTGGCGCGTATGCGAATCTGGTGCAGCGTTTCTTCGCCGCTGGCATAGGCTACGACACCGCGATTTTGTGCAAGTTGTGAAGCTGCCTGTAAAAGCAGCGTGGATTTTCCAATGCCAGGCTCTCCCCCTATAAGCACCAGCGAGCCGGGAACCAGCCCGCCGCCAAGCACACGAGACAACTCCGCAATACCTACAGGCCAACATGTCTCCGCTACAGCTTCTACACAGGACAACTCCATAGGCACAGATAATGGTGCAATGGTTGATAATTGGTTGGCGGACATGGGTTTGATGGCCTGTTCAACCATGCTATTCCAAGCCTGGCATGCAGGACATTGGCCAATCCAACGCAGGCTATCTTTACCACATTCTTTACAGACGAAAATAATCTTCGACTTAGCCATGCTTTGACTTTATCCTAATTTTACGATGTAACGCAAGAGCTAATCGGGTTGTGGCGCAAAAAGAGGAGACCCCCGCTTCTCAGTTTGCATCTATTATACAGTGTGATTTATTCAGCCTCACTACCGGCTAAAACCAGATCAGCTTTTTTCTGAACTGATACCGACAACTTCTCGCCATTGTGGGACAGGTCCACCACCACTGTATCTCCGTCGTGGAAACTGGCGCGCAACAGGTCCTCCGACAAGCGGTCCTCAATAAGATCCTGAATGGTGCGGCGCAATGGACGCGCGCCAAAGACCGCATCATAGCCCTTAGAACCCAAAAGGTCCTTTGCGGTTTCCGTTACCTCCAGCGTGATGCCTTTATCCGCCATTTGCTTGGTGACCGACACCAGCATCAGATCAACAATTCTGCGAATCTGTTCCTTATCTAACGGGCGGAACACTACCACGTCATCAATACGATTGATGAACTCAGGGCGGAAAGTCCGTTTTAGCTCTCCCGTCAGGTTTTCTTTCATACGCTCGTATGACTGTTGCTGCAGCCTGTTTTCGTCAGTGCGCGACACAAAGCCTAATGTGTTGCCGCTACGGATAAGTTCTGCGCCTATATTCGAAGTCATAATGATGATGCTATTGCGAAAATCCACCTTACGTCCCTTGGCATCAGTCAAATGTCCGTCATCAAAAATTTGCAGCAGAATGTTAAACACGTCCGGATGGGCTTTTTCAATTTCATCCAGCAAAATCAAACAGTAACTCTTGCGCCTTACAGCTTCAGTGAGCTGCCCGCCTTCCTCAAAACCGACGTAGCCGGGAGGTGCGCCAACCAGTCGCGATACAGCGAATTTTTCCATAAACTCGGACATATCAATGCGTATGAGGGATTTGTCATTGCCAAACATGAACTCAGATAGCGCACGTGCCAGCTCAGTTTTTCCAACACCTGTTGGTCCAAGGAACATAAACGTGCCAATAGGGTGGCGAGGATCCTTTAGACCGGCCCGTGCGCGGCGGACAGCACGGGATGTGGTATCAATGGCTTCGTCCTGACCGATTATGCGCTTGTGTAAGGCTTCTTCCATATGCAGCAGGCGGCTGGTTTCTTCATCGGCAATCTGTACCAATGGTATGCCGGTCCACATAGCCACTACTTCAGCGATATCTTCCTTTGTAACTTCTGTTTTTTCCATGTCATGGCTTGCCTGCCAATCGTTTTCAAGGACTTTAACCTCTTCCTCAATCTGTAATTCTTGCTGGCGTTTTTCTGCAGCCAAATCATACTGCTGACTGGATAATGCAGCCTCTTTTTCCTTGCGTAATTTAATTTCTTCTTCCCTGCGTTCGCGCAGAAATGCCGGTTTGGAGCGTGCACGAATACGTACACGGGAAGATGCTTCGTCAATTATGTCTATGGCCTTATCCGGTAAGTAGCGGTCAGGCACGTAGCGGGCAGCAAAATCAACAGCCGCTTTTAGGGCATCGTCGTTAATCATCAGCTTGTGATGCTCCTCATAACGCACCTTTATTCCATGTAAAATCCGCAGCGCCTCCTCCAAGGAAGGCTCTTCGACCAACACCGGTTGGAATCGGCGCTCCAGGGCCGAATCGCGTTCGATGTACTTGCGGTAGTCATCCAGCGTGGTAGCACCGATGCACTGCAACTCCCCGCGTGCCAGTGCTGGCTTAAGAATATTTGCCGCATCCACGGCCCCCTCGGCAGCACCTGCACCTACAAGAGTATGGAACTCATCGATAAAAAGAACGCAATTGCCGGCAGTGAGCAGCTCTTCCAGTAATCTCTTTAGCCGTTCCTCAAATTCGCCGCGGTATTTGGTGCCGGCAACAACAGAGGCCATATCAAGCGATAGTAAGCGCTTGTTTTCAAGCGTTTCAAACACGTCGCCTGAAACTATACGGTGCGCTAATCCTTCCGCTATCGCAGTTTTTCCCACGCCAGGTTCGCCGATGAGTGCCGGATTATTCTTGGTACGGCGTGACAAAATCTGAATGACACGTTCAATTTCTTTATTGCGACCAATGACTGGGTCCAGCTTTCCTGAACGGGCTTCAGCTGTAAGATCACGCGTTACCTGGTCAAGAACAGGGGTTTTGCTTGGAGTTTTGAAGGTACGCGCCTTGTTGGTATTCTGACTCAAAAAACGTATGATTTCAGCACGGGTCTTTTCCAGCGTGACGTTAAAAGAATCCAATACACCGGCTGCAACCCCGTCGGCTTCACTCAACAGTCCTAACAGCAGATGCTCTGTGCCAATGTAGTTGTGTCCCATTTGGCGGGCTTCATCAATAGACAGTTCAATCACGCGCTTGGCACGGGTGGTAAGACCTGTACCAACAGAGGTAATTTTCTCGCCTGGACCGATTACATGTTCAATGGCTGAGCGCATTTTAGGTGGGCTAGCGCCCATGTTTGCCAATATACGAGCAGCAACTCCATCCTCTTCCTTTACCAATCCCAACAGGATGTGCTCTGTACCTATATAGTTATGATTAAGGCGCTGGGCTTCTTCCTGCGCCAAACTTAGAACGCGTCGTGCTTTTTCTGAAAACTTATCAAATCGGCTGGCCATATATACCTCACAAGGGGATGCTATGCTGAATCGTAACCACGTTGTATTATACTTTAAGTTAAAATAGGCGTCAAAATGGGAGAGACAGTCGATAACCGCATAAAACTATTCCTAACCACTCGTATTTCGAAAAATGTACGAGTGGTTAGGAATGACAAAATCTTTCGGTTTGACCTCTCTTAATTAAAATAGCCTAATGACATTTGCATGAATTTACTCAGTGTAGATACTATCTAAGGAGTTGAAGATAATCCAAGTTCTGCATCATTTTGTTGCGGTTCATTTGAATCAGATGTTTGAATTTCTGACTGTGGCTCAGTTGATGCTGAAACCTGCTCGGTTTCCTGTAATTCTTTTGAAGCTTCTTCCTGCGCTGCGGCTTGCTCCATAAACTCTACCCATTTACCGAGAGCTTGTGTAATAGGCTCAAGTGCGTTAGCGTCATAGCCCGCACTTAGGACATGAATATCATCAGGTAAATCGGACAAACGTAGGCATGGGTGCTTGGGTTTTGCGGAAGAAGTGGTAGCTTTTTCTGCTAATGCTGATGATGTGGTGTTTTTATCCCCCTCAGTCTCATCCATCGCCGATTCACTACCTGTTTGTGTTGATGATGTGGTGGTAATATCTGTTTTGTTCTCATCTATTGCCATGCTACAATCTTGTAATGGCAACTCTTCAATTGTTTGCGCAACGATTGGTTGGGGCTCTTCTACAGGCTCCGGCTCCAAAGGTACAAACTCTTCAGGTGGCACAATAACACGCGAAACGATAAAAGTTCCCAAACGTGGCTTCAGCGTATTGCTATAGCGCAAGATGTTTTCAATATACTGACTACTATACCAATCATCGTTTTCTACAAAATCAATTACTATGTCCGGACGGGCAATATTTTTATAGTCTGCCAAAAGCTTTAATTCGTCAGGATTTTCTTTTGCCAAGTGAATCATCATATCGGGCGTATTAGTGCCAAAAGAATCCTCAACTTGGCGCATATCCATCCACTCTAAATTTTCGTTCATTGACCTTGCTGTCCAACGTGTTATATATCGTCTAGGTGTAAAGCTGGCAAAGAGATTTATGCGATTAGAATGAACAATTAACCATGGCAATAAAAAGGTCGCTTTTTTAATGTAATTAAACTCCAAATGGTTCTCTTGCTGCAATTCAGGCACGTCGCCAATAACATTACCAGGATAGAAATCAGAAGGATTATCATTGTCAACTTCAAGATCCCGAGGTTGCCCGACTAGAAAATTCTGGGGCTCAAGCAGTTGTAACAGCGCCAAAGTACCCCAGCGTTCATAGCCTTCACAAAAGAGTGAGCCAAAAAACATTTCGACAGTCTTCTGTGCCTCTAAAATAAAACCATTTTCATCAATTCTTCCGTCAAGAAGATGGAACAATGGACTGTACAACACGCTCATAAAGCTCATCAGCGGTTGCTCCATGAATCCCTCAAGATCAGCACAAACACCTATTGTGTCCAAATGCAGAACTTGGCAGACGCTTTTTCTTATTTCAGAAAATGCGCCTGCCAATTCATGTGCGACATCTAATTCTGCGGCATAATACTCTTCAATAAAACTTGAGCGAACTCTGTCAAAGTATTGATAAAACTCAGGGCGGATGTCGTCTTTAATAATAACCATTGATCTACGGATTACTATTTCTGGATGCTCCGCGATATATTCCTTTAAATCAGTGTATGCCTCAGACCACTTTTCTGCCATTTTTAATCTCCTTTTCTTATGGAATTAGTAGAAAATTGTTTGGTTAGGTTGCATAATATTTCACCTAGGAATTAAAGTATTGCGACTCATTAAGCTGTTAGTTCTCTCGGTATTGGACCTGATAAAATACTGTGAGATTTAATTCCATCGTTACATAATCATTCTTTATTATAGCCGTATGAGCTAGCACTTGCCAATAGTGCGGGTGTAGTACAACCTCTTGTTTTATGCTTAATTCTCCTACATTAACTTTATACTAAGGTGTTGAGTTAGGCCTGAATGCCATCACAGCAAGCTGTAGGGTTATGTATTTCGGCACCGCGCTTTACGCCAATCATCTCCGCGAGAATTGATACGGCAATTTCCTCTGGAGTTTGTGCTTTGATACGCAATCCAATAGGCGAATAAACTCGCGACAAGTCCTCCATTGTGAAATTCTTTTCCAACAAATGCTCGTATACCGCTTTGTTTTTACTTTGGCTACCAATCATGCCGATGTATTTTGCCGGTGTCTTGAGCGCACCCTCCAATGCTACTTCGTCGCCTTTGTGCCCGTGTGTGACGATGACTATATAGTCGCCTTGCCCAACACGTATTTGGCTGTAGGCCTCAGGTATTTCCAGCGGCATGACATTTGCATCAGGGAAGCGCTCGGAGCTGGCAAACTCAGCCCGTTCATCAATGACTGTTACTTTAAAGCCGACCATAGTCGCCATATGTGACAAAGGCAGGGCGATATGACCGGCCCCGAAAAGATACAGTTGAGGCGCTGCAAATATCGGCTCAATAAAAACCTCGGTATCTCCACCGCAAATCATGCCCAAATCACCTGATGTGTTCAATTTATACTCCATTTTTTTGGCACGCCCACGCCGTAATACTTCCAATGCTTCCTGAATGGCGGCATTTTCCACCGCCCCTCCACCAATGGTTCCTATGATGGCGCCATTTGCTCTCACTAACATTTTGGAGCCTTCCTCCCGTGGAGTAGAACCGACAGCTGCAATTACTGTACATAGCGCTACGTCTTCTCCTGTGGCACTCAAACGCGCCAGTTCGGCATAGATATCATTCTGCATAATTACCTCCATCTGCAAAAATTGAAGAATTAAAAATTCGGTATAAAGAAAGTTGCGCCGAGAGAGAACCTGCGACAACTTGATTTATTTGCATGTGGCGACGCGCCAAAATAGCTGAAGCCAGTAATTCTACGGCTTCTGTAGACACCACTTCGGACTTATTTAGAAATGGCACAATGCGCGCATTTGGCGGGGTATTCTGTATGATGCCGTTTGGCTCAGTCAACAATGTAGCAATCACCTCATCTGTAATAATACCATAAGGCGACAATCCTGTAAGGCGCTCAATGAACTCAATCCGAGAAGCTTTTTCGGTGGATAACGGAGCGCCCAAAGCATCCAACCCAACCAATGCCAAGACCAACGTTGTGCTGGTTGGTATATCTGGTTCGCCATAGCGCGGAGCCTTGATAGGCTTACCTGCCGCACCATCGGCCTCATTAACTATGTAATCAGCCAGATTCAAGGCTTGGATTTTATCCATGGTTTCCGGTGACAGACCTCTGAGTTTGCCGTTATTTTCAAATCCTTGTGCCAGTGTTACACGCCCGTGAATCGGCAGTTCCTGTGTTAATCTTTTTATCAAAACATCCTCTTCTGGCTCGACAATTAGACAAGGAGTTTCATGACACGAAGGGGGGAAAATGTGTGTAGTTGTTGTGCTAATAACTTTCTTTCCATTCCCGGTCAGTTCTTGTGCCAGGCTAAACATTAGACTGGTTTTGCCGCCGCCACCAACCAAAGCGATATTCTCGGAGAAGCCTAACCCAAGTGCCTCTGATAAAGAGGCGGACTGTTTTTCAACTAGAGGTTGGCGTTTGTGTATAGTGAGCCATATCCCGCCTTCCTCAGCAATACGGGTTACATGTTCCATATTTTGCGAACGTAGCAGAGCGCGTAACTGTTCTGGCGTAATGCGTTGTCGCCCAAGTTTATCATTTAAAATACGCGACTCCTCAGCAATAGTATCAATCACATCCTGTGGGGTATTTCGGCCGTATCCCCCTCCCACAAATGCTACTCCGCCCAATGCCAGCACACGATAGATTTCTTGTAGAATATGCGGGCACTCCATGATGAAAAAATATGCTCCGCGAAACATGACCAAATCAAAGCTTCCATCAGCAAAAGGCAACCTGTCCAAAGCTGTTTCTACAATACGTATACGACCACCTAGGTTGTGCGATAAGACATGACGTTTAATGTGCGATATATAATCATTATGACTGTCGGCTATAGTAAAATGCATTTGTGGGTGGGACACGGAAAGGGCATAACTCATTCCGCCTGCAAAAGACCCAAGCTCCAGCGCGCGCCCATTTGCCCTGCCATAAAACTCGGATGCATGCGCAGCAAGGTATGAATACACTTCGTGCCAGAGATCATTAACTGCAATCAGGTCATGAGTATCTATAGCAAAGCTCCATCAGTTGTTGAAATGCGACAGGATTGCTTCTAATACGCCGCCTGAAATAGTGCGCCCTTTATCCGAAATGGTGTGGCAGTACGTTTCATCCCCACGGGGATCAACGTCACCAGCTTTGAGACCTTTTGTTACCGGCGTGCCATCGCGTAACAAGCCACGAATAATACCGGGAATGGAAACCTGTACCGGTTGTCCTTCCACATAAGCTACCACTTCTCCGGCATGCACGATGTCGCCTATTTGCTTAGTAGTTCTAATAATTCCGTCGCATGGGGCACGCATGACACGCTCAGTGGTATAGCCGCCGATATTACCCGGATTGCCGGTATCAGGCTCAGCGATGCCTTGGCGGATGATGCGGCCCAGATTATGACCACGGTTGGTTTCAATGACCACATGCGTATCCTTGCCGGCTGCAAACCCTATGCCCAAGCCTATAACCATCTCGGCGTCAGTAATATGTGTGCCAAGGTTCTTTTTGGCGATGATTGCATCAATTACGACATGGGGCTTTAGTGTGGTGCTGATGCTAGCTTCCGGATCTACAACTAGTGCCATTTCTCCAGCATCCCATGCGCTGTATACTTGTTGAGCGGAGCTCACCAGCCGCGCAGTGTGTCCTTCCACACTTTGAACTCCATCATAAACCGCCTCGCAAAAGGAAACTTTGCGCCGTACGGCTTGTGGCTGAGGTGCCTCGGTCATGACAACACTAAAATGGCATTCGGCAAGACGACAAGCCACGGCGCTGGCCAACTCACCACCACCCCTGATAAGCACTTTCAAATTTCTAACATCCATAATGTTTTCCCATTCATCTCAAAAAGATATTTTATTAAGACATGACTGCCAATGTCGCCACGCGGCGACATGTGCGACCATCACGGGGGATAATCAAGGCACCCCGTAAGCGGATACGTAAGCAAAACAAATTTTCTTCCAACACATGCAGTATATCTTCAGTTATATAGCTCGTCAATAGCCCCAGCATTTGCTGTGGCAATATTCCCATGTACTTTGCAGTTTAGGATATAATGTAGCAATATGAGTATGCGAGTTATATCCGGCAGTGTAAAGGGTTTCCCAATAAAAATGCCCAAAGGTACTCCTACGCGTCCGGCAACTGAACTGGTGCGAGGGGCTATTTTTTCCATTTTGACATCGTCAGTTGATGATTGGACACAAGTTCTGGACCTTTTCTCCGGATCAGGATCGTTGGGCATTGAAGCACTCAGCCGCGGAGCCGGCAGCGTGGAGTTCGTTGACCAAGAGCCGCGTTGCTGTGCTATAATCAGGGAAAATCTTGAGAAAACCGGTTTGAGTTGCCAATCCAAAGTGCATTGCATTTCCGTCAGCCGCGCCATTGCTGCATTGAAAGGGCCGTACAATATAATACTGATGGACCCGCCATATAAAGATACCACTATCGGAGTAACAATTGAACAGCTGGCGGCATCGCCGCTGGTGTGCATGGATACCACAGTAGTGATTACCCATTCCACAAGATTTAAGCTGGAGCAATATTATGGAGTGCTTCGCATGAAGCGAGAGTATCGCCATGGCGACAGCACTATTGCCATCTATAAAAAGGAGCAAATATCTTGACCATTGCCATTTATCCCGGTAGTTTTGATCCAATTACCAATGGACATTTGGACGTGGTGCTACGTGCATCTCGCATTTTTGAAAGTGTAATAGTCGGGGTGTACGATACTCCGGAAAAGAAACTGGTGTTCAGCCCTCAGGAGCGCGTGGAGCTAGCAAAAGCAGCTGTCAAAGATATTACAAATGTTGAGGTGCAGCTTTATTGCGGTCTCACAGTCGATTTTGCCCAAAAAGTTGGGGCACAGGTGATGGTACGCGGACTGCGCGCAAGCGCCGATTTTGAGTTTGAGTTTGATATGGCAATGATGACTAATAAGCTCTCGCCTGAACTGGAGATGGTATGTTTTATGGCCAGCCCGCAGTACCAATTTTTATCATCAAGTTTGCTCAAGGAAGTGGCGCGTTTAGGCGGTAAAATAGATGACTGGGTTGCAGGTAGCGTGGCCTTTGCCGTAAGAGAAAAAGTCAAAATTCTGAAACAGAATTAGCCCATTATTAAAACAAAACAAGGAGCATGGTATGTCTTATAAAATCAGCGAGGATTGTATTAGTTGCGGGGCATGTGAGTCTGAGTGCCCAAACAAAGCCATAAAAGAAGGGCGTGACACATACGAAATTGACCCTGTCCGCTGTAGCGAATGCATGGGCAGTTTCGCCAAGCAACAGTGCTCCGAAATATGTCCGGTGGGAGCCCCAATCCCGGACTCGTCCAATCAGGAAAGCCGCGAACAACTTTTAGCTAAATGGGGGCAATTGCACCCCGGAGAAACTCCCAAATCAGTATAGACTTAAAGCTACAACCATTATGCATGTCGAAAGTCGCGCCACCGCTTGGTTCGGGCTGGTATGCTAATTATTGAAGAAGCTCTTGATGCCATCGAAACTTGATGGCAAAAGTGTCATGACCAGGGGGAATTTGTCCAGCAGAAACTCAGCTACCAGTGAGCCGCTAACTGCGTCGTTATTGAAGTATTCCACCCATAGCACCAACAGCGCACCCCACGACATAGCGCCAATAAACATCCCTACTATTCCGCCAAGCAAGCGGTCAAGACATCCAAGAAAAACCGTGGACATCCACTTGCGCAACAATGCGCAAATAATACCGGCAATAATCATGACTACCAAAACGATTAGCACAAATCCGACAGTGTTAGCCACAGATGTGTCGTCTATGAATACCAGCCAACGCCCAACTGTTTCATAGCAACGACCTGCAAGAAAGATACCAAATAGCAGTCCTACCAGATTCACAAGGCTGCGCACAATACCGACAGCCAGCCCGCCAATAACGCCGGCTGCTAAAGAGACCAGTATAAGAGTATCTAACCAATTCATAAGGCACCCCTTTATTCAAAATTGCGCACGCTAACATTTTGGCAAGGCATTTCTACGTATTGCCCAGTTCTTTGGCGCGCTGGTAGGCGGTCTCTACAGCTTTCTGTATCAAACCGCCGAAATTATTTTCTTCAAACACATTGACTGCTGCTGCGGTCGTACCCCCTGGGGACGTGACGTCGCTCCTTAACGTCGACAAGTTTTTGCATGCCACCTGGGCATATTCTGCAGAGCCTAGCACCGTTTGTGTTACCAATATTTTTGCCAGCTCTTCTGGCATGCCAATAGATACCGCTGCTTTAACCATTTCCTCCATGAAAAGAAAGGTATACGCCGGACCGGAGCCACTGATAGCTGTTGCCATGTCCAAATATGTCTCACAGCCGGTGTAAATGCCGCGTCCCATCACTTGCACAACGGCCTCGGCATTTAGGCGTTGTTCAGACATGACATCCTGAGTGGCTGTCCATACTGTTATGCCCTTACCGATTTGCGCGGGAGTGTTTGGCATGGCACGCACTACTTCTTGATGACAAAATCCATCTACTAGAGTCTCTATTTTCCACCCAGCCACTATAGAGAACAACAGTGCAGATGGGGGCAACTTTCCTGACATCTCAGCCATAACCACATCCAAAGTTTGCGGTTTTACAGCCAGTACGACCACATCCGTGCCGTCTACTGCTTCAATATTGTTTGTTGAAATACGCACGCCCAACTCATTTTGAAGTGGTTCAAGCTTCTGTCGGCAAACGTCGCTGATACATACGTCTTGCGCCGCAGCCAAATTATTTTTGATGACGGCGGTAGCAACAGCTTGACCCATGTTGCCACCACCTATGAAAGCAATTTTAAATAATCCCATTTTAATGTCCAGCTATACTCTGTTTTTCATTAATGCCAGCTTTGAAAATCTGTGAAAATAGATATTTAGCACTCAGATTGAAAAATTTCATTTCACAACAATGCTTACCAGTTTTCCGGGAACGTAAATCGCCTGCGCCAATACCTTGCCATCAGTGAAAATTTGTACTTTGGGACTGTTTAGGGCAAGGTTCTTAGCCTCTGCCTCAGTCACGTTTGACGGAACCATTAGCTTATCGCGTACCTTACCATTAACCTGTACAACCAATGGTATTTCATCGTCTTGTGCCAAAGCGGGATCCCACTCGGGCCAGCTTTGGTTATGGATACTATATGAATAACCAAGCCGCGACCATACCTCTTCGGCAAAGTGCGGAGCTGTAGGTGCCAGTAAGCGCAACAGAATGCACACTGCCTTATTATAATCTGACTTCTGCACGCTTCCGCCGTCGTGTATTTTACCCAAATAGTTGGAAAACTCCATGAGAGAGGATATCATAGTATTGAAGCGAAGACGTTCAATGTCTTCGGTAGCACGGCGAATAGTTTGATGCATCAGGCGCAACAGATTTTTGAGGTTTGCAACGTCAGCAGTTTCGCAGTTTTTCTCCTCATAATCATCCAGCGCCAAATTCCATATGCGTCCCAACCAGCGCGACAGACCATAAATGCCTGAGTCGTCCCAGTCTCCCCCCTGCTCCCATGGTCCGATAAACATCAAATAGGCACGTACCGTATCGGCACCCAACTCGGAAACATATTTGTCCGGGTTAACCACGTTGCCCTTGGATTTGCTCATTTTTTGATGCTCGTGCGTCACGGTGCCTTGATTGAACAACCTTTTGAAAGGCTCGTCAAAAGGCACCAGCTCCATATCCCGCAGGGCTTTGACAAAGAAACGCGAGTAGAACAAATGCATAACGGCGTGTTCTGCACCACCGGTATAGATATCCGTCGGCATCCATTTTTTGACCGACTCGACGTCAAAGGCACCTTGCGTAAAATGCGGGCTGGTATAGCGCAAGAAGTACCATGACGAACACATGAAAGTATCCATGGTATCCGTTTCGCGCTTTGCCGGACCGTTGCAACACGGACATGTCGCGCCAACAAAACCAGGATTGCTCTTTAGCGGCGACTCGCCGGTGGGCTTGAACTCGGCATCATCCGGCAACAAAACCGGCAGGTCTTTTTCAGGCACCGGTACGATGCCGCACTTATCGCAGTAGATGGCCGGAATAGGCGCTCCCCAATAGCGCTGGCGCGAAACGAGCCAGTCACGCAGTTTATAACTTACCACGCGCTTACCACAGCATTGCTGTTCAATATACTCAGAAATGGCAGTTTTGGCGCTTGTGCTTTCTGTTCCGTCAAATTGCCCTGAGTTTACCATAAGCCCCGGCTCGGTATATGCCGCATCAGGCATATTGCCATCCCACTGCGGTGGTGCAACAACTACCTTAAAAGGCAGTTGATACTTCTTGGCAAAGGCAAAGTCGCGTTCGTCATGTGCCGGAACTGCCATAACTGCACCTGTGCCATATGACAGCAGCACATAATCAGCAATCCATATAGGTACCTTTTCGTTGTTGAGTTGGTTGATAGCATAAGCTCCGGTAAAAACGCCATCTTTTTTGCGCTCAGTTGATAAGCGCTCAATTTCACTGCAGTGGCGTGCCTTATCAATGTATGCCTCTACCTCAGCTTTATGCTCGGAGGTGGTAAGTTTTTGTACCAACGGATGCTCAGGGGCCAGCACCATAAATGTGACACCAAAGATGGTATCAGGACGAGTAGTAAAGATGCGGATTTCTTTTTCCTCTATGCCAGCATGCTCAAGCGCAAATGATATTTCTGTGCCTTCGCTGCGCCCTACCCAGTTTGCCTGCATAGTCTTAATTCGTTCTGGCCAATCCAAGCCATCATGATGCATAAGCTCATCGGCATACTTTGTGATGCGGAAAAACCATTGCTCCAGGTCGCGCCGTATCACCGGAGTTTCGCAACGCCAGCACTCACCGTTGACCACCTGCTCATTCGCCAGCACTGCCTGACAGTTGGGGCACCAGTTTACCGGAGCCTTGGCACGGTAAGCCAACCCTGCCTGCCACATCTTCAGAAAGAACCACTGCGTCCATTTATAGTATTCCGGCAAACAGGTTATGACCTCGCGATTCCAGTCATAGACAGCACCGAGACTTTTGAGTTGTCTGCGCATGTTTTCAATGTTGGACAAAGTCCAATCTTTTGGATGAATCCCGCGTTTTATGGCAGCGTTTTCGGCTGGCAACCCAAATGCATCAAACCCGATAGGATGCAGTACATTGTAGCCTTGCATACGCTTGAAACGCGCATACACATCGGAGGGAGCCATGGCATACCAATGCCCGATATGCAGGTCTCCTGACGTGTAAGGAAACATTGTAAGGGCATACCACTTGGGATCTGTGGCATTATCATCTACCTGATAAAGTCCGCTCTCCTCCCAGCGTTTCTGCCATTTGGGTTCTATTTCAGTGGGATTGTATTTTTCAATCATTGAATTATTACTTTGAAGCCGAATATATCAACTTATTGTAGCAAGCATACATGTATGGCGCAATATAAAACATAATTTTTTCAAGCGCGCTGATGATAATTATTATTTTGAGGAGAGGCAAGATGGTTTTGTCAGTGGCGTAATCTCAATGCCTGCCGCAAAAATCTGCGAAAACAGAAAAGTGTTAATTACTCCGTCTTTGCTGACTACTTAAGATTGCTTAAGCTTGTCCTTTAGAATATCAACATCCCTGCGCAGCGCTTTCTCTCGCTTAATGAGTATCAGTACGTAACCAAACACCACCAGCCAAATAATACTGTATGCCGCAAACAGATACCATATATTTTCCATGTCAAACTACTCCTTCATTGCTTCTTTGATGCCTGCAAGGTCGCGCTCATCTTTTTTTATGCTTATGCCAACAGCCATAAATAATACATACAAAGCTGTAAATGCGGAGATGCTTAGCAGGAGGGTAACAAGCATGAGCCCCTTTACTCCGCCCTGAAAAATCCCGGCTTCTGGATGAGTGGTTGGCGCAAGCTGGATTGCCAAGGCCACAATAGGCACGTCAACAAAACCTATAATGCCGACAACAGCTGCAAAACGAGCCTTATGCTCCTCTTCGCTTATATAGGCCCGGATAATGAAATATGCTATATATATGAGCCATAGTACCAGCGATGATGTCAGGCGTGCGTCCCAAGTCCACCATATTCCCCAAAACGAACGCCCCCATATAGAACCGGTGATGAGAACCAATGTGGTAAAAATGAGGCCTATTTCTGCCGAGATGCAAGCCAGCATATCCCAAAATGGGTTGCGTTTAGCCAAATACATGATACCAGCCGCAAATGTAACAAAAAAGGCAAAAAAAGCCACCCAAGCCACAGGTACGTGGAAATAGAAAATGCGCTGTATGACACCCTGATTGGCTTCTGTAGGCACAAAAACGAAAACCATGGCCAATGCAGCCAATATAAGCAAGCTGCTTACAAGTAGTAGAATTTTAGATTTCAAAAGCTCAACCTCCCTACTCCTCAATAATATACGGGAAAACCATGAAGGATGCCACTGTGAAAATGACGTCAAAAGCAATCAGCATTGCCAGCCAGGAGATTATATCACCCCAACTTTTCCCATCAAGTGTCAATGTTACGGCACTGACTGCGGCAATGATGACGGGTGTAATAATAGGCAAAAACAATATTGGCAGCACCATCTCACGCGCACGGGTATTGATTGCCAGCGCTGAGAACAGCGTACCTACAGCAACAAATCCTATCGTTGCAAGTAGCGTAACGACTATTATTTCCGGCTGAAATACGGCTATATTAAAAAGCAAAGAGAAAGCTGATAGTACGACAATCTCAACCAGCAGCATGAAAAACAAACTGCCCAAGGCTTTTCCGATATATATTGCCTCACGTTCTACGGGGCAGCACATCAATCCGTCCAAACAACCCTCTTCTTTTTCAGGAATGAAAGCTCTATTAAGTGCCAGCACGCCGGAGAAGACAAACGCCACCCATAAGATGCCCGGGGCGATTTGCCGCATTTGTTGCGGGTCAGCATTAAACGTAAAACTAAAAATGACTAATATCAACACAGCAAAAACCAAAACTGAGGTGATAATCTCACGCGTGCGCAACTCGGATAAGATGTCTTTCCAAGCAATAGCAGCAACATGTGTCCAGAATTTCATGGCTTTACCACATAAATCATCTCGGTATATTTCTGCTGCAAACCTGCCAAATTCAGGTTGCAAGCTTGTTCACGATAGACAATGCTCCCGCGTCCTAATATGGCGATGTCATCGCATACGGAGAGGGCTCTCTCAAAACTATGGCTGGCAAAAATGATTGTGCGGTTTGCACCTTCATAGCGCAATATATCCCATATGGCACCAAGCCCCTGCTGATCCAGCCCTGTCTCCGGTTCGTCCAATAACAGAATGGAGGGCTGATGCAGTAATGCGCGTGCCAGTGCCATGCGCTGTTGCATACCGCGCGAAAAAGTTGAAAAGCGGGAGTGGCGATGAGCCTCTAATCCTACCAGTTTCAGCATTTCTGAAATGCGCGTCTCGCGTTTTTCCACGCCATACATTCGGGCATAGAAATCCAAATTCTCCCAAGCTGTAAGATTGCTGTACAAATAGCTTTGATGCGCCACAAGACCCAAGAGGGAGCGCACTTTCCGTGCGTTATCTTTCAACTCCAACCCTGATATTAATACTTGTCCGCTACTAGGACGCATAATGCCGGACAATAGTTTAATAAGCGTGGTTTTGCCGGCCCCATTAGCGCCAAAAATTGCCAGTGTCGTCCTGGTCGGTACGCACAAATCAACCCCGCGAAGCACTTTTGAATTCCCAAAAGCCTTGACCAAACTGCGGGTTTCAACGGCTAAATGTGCTTTATTACTAACAGTGTCGTTACTCATATGAATGACTTTTTAGCATTTTACATGTATTGGAGCTAGGGCAGAGCGCTCAAGCTGAAAGGCAAAATGGTTATCTTTATACTAGGCTTGTTAATCATCCTTAGCCAACGGGCGACGTGCGGATGCGCTGAAAGACAGTGCCCCACCGATGAGCAACAAAAAACCACCAATCCAAATCCACTGCACAAGCGGTTTTACCATAATTGTTATGCGAGCTTGGCTTGTTTCATCAAAACTCGCAAAATTATCAAAGATGACATACACATCCCGCAACATATTGCTACGAATAACGGCTTCATTATGAATTATTTCTGGGATAAACTCGCCGTCTTCATAGAGAATGCTAAATGTTTGTTTCGGGCTTATTCTGCCTGATGCAATTCCGTTATTGTCTATATCCAAGTGGGCTTCCACAATAACCCACATTGCATCATCAGGGCGGTGAACGTACTCAATAGTCAGCCCATTATACGTCAGGTTATAGCCGTTAAGCGTTATGACGTCACCAATATTGACCGCTTGCAGACGCTTCTCAGTCCCATAAGCAGATGAGCCAATGATACCCAATGCCATTATTGCGATGGCAATATGGGCTACATAGCCGCCATAGCGACTGCGATTGATCATAAATAGTCGGCAGAAAGCCACAAACGCATTTTCGCCGCATCCATGCATGCGCGACAACACATCGACACACCACTTATAAAGCGTGGATATCACCGTTATCCCCAGCACAAACAGTGGAAGGAGTACGTACCAGTGTGTCCAGCCGACAATAAGCGCCAGAACAACCGCAATTACTCCGCCCAAAAATGGAAATAGTAACCGGCGGGC